>Ga0082212_10001595_pt1 | contig 33427 bp, 33 predicted proteins | sample TergutNt197P3_FD_71548 | JGI IMG/M metagenome (GOLD analysis project Ga0082212, IMG submission 71548) | Neocapritermes taracua P3 segment gut microbial communities from Petit-Saut dam, French Guiana - Nt197 P3 | ecosystem: Host-associated > Arthropoda: Insects > Digestive system > Gut ... | reverse complement strand
GGGTTCGCAGTCGTCGCGCAGGAAGTCGGCAACCTTGCGGCGAAGAGCCGTAGTGCCGCCCACGAAACTAACGAGCTGATTAAAGACTCGGTAGAAAAATCCAACTTAGGCACGCAGATTGCGAACAAAACTGCCGCATCGCTTAAAGAAATCGTCGAACGAATCACCGAAAGTTCCGCATTATCGGAGCGTATTTCCGAGTTAGCCAACGAGCAGGACACAGTCACCACCGAAATTCAAAATCACTTGAACGAGATTAACAGCGCGGTCGCGCTAAGTAGCAACACCGCCACCGAAAGCGCGAAGGGTTGTCGTGAAGTCAATCACCAGTCGGGGCTACTGCGCGAAAGTATACAAATGTTCAAAATTCAATAATTTTTCGGGGACTGTATATAGTCCCCGAAAAATTTTTATGATTTGCTGTCCGAAAACACAACCGCAAAACGCTTTGTATAATAGAAGTGTACATTTTTGATATATTGTCAAGCAGGCAGGGTTCCCCTGCCGCGCGGAGGGCAAGGAGTCGCAGACTCCGTTTGCCCAGAGTTAAAAGGAGGTAAAGCTAACTAAAACCGCCCCCAAGGGCGGTTTTGTTTTATTTAGCTCAACTTAAATTTCACAGCCGCGAAGTCATACGGTGGCACCTGCATACGCCCCGAGTCGGTCTGAACGCCGCGCAGAACCTCGACAGTACCTGCTTTCGCACTCAAGTCACAAGGTTTGAACTTAGTCGCACGCCGAGAACGATTAAGGTAAATAGTAACGCCCTCGCCCATTTCGCGGTCAATACGGCTCAACACACAATGCTGGCGTGACACTTCCACGAATTTCAGCTCGCCCTTAGCGAACACGCCGCCCGCCTTACGAATACGTGACAACTCGGTGGTGAAACTCACCAAATCGTTATTCTCCATACCCCACGGATAAGTTCGACGGTTAAATGGGTCTTTATACCCCTCCTGCCCCGCCTCATCACCGTAGTAGATACACGGCACACCCGGTAACGCGAACTGCAACACCATCGCACATTTGAGCAATGCCACGCCGTAGACGTATTCAGGCTCGTTCAAGCCGTTTTCGGACTGCCACCGCCTGTCATTCGTACCAACTTCCTGCCCGGCAAGCCGCGTAATCGCGCGCTCAATGTCGTGCGTTGAAAGAAAGTTCATGAGTATATCCACCGACGGCTTGGGGTAATGCTCAAGAATCGTCATCACGCCGTTACGGAACTCCTCCGCCGCGCCATACTTGATGTAGTTCAAAATGACTTCCTTGAACGGATAATTCATCGTGCTGTCCAACTGTCCGCCAATCAAGTACCGCCGCCGCACGCCGTAGCTCTCCTTAGTCGTCGCGTCCTCCCAGACTTCGCCGTAAATCACCTTGTCGTCGCCCTTCGCCTTAACGGCTTTGTTGAGTGCGTCAATAAACTCGTCAGGCAGTTCGTCGGCAACGTCAAGACGCCAGCCCATAGCCCCCAAATCAATCCACTTTTGTAATATTCCTCCCTGCCCGCAGATGTAATTGGTATACTCTGGGTTATTCTCGTTGACATTAGGCAGCGTCGTCATACCCCACCATGACTCGTAGACGTGAGGGTAATCCATCCAGCAGTACCAGTTGCGGTAAGGGCTTTCGGGGTCACGGTACGCCCCCGTTTTTTCGCCGTATCTGCCGTTCTTGTTGAAATACACGCTGTCCGCGCCCGTATGGCTGAACACACCATCGAGTATAATCCCGATTCCGCGCTCTTTCGCCGCCTTGCAAAGGCTGACGAAATCCGCCTCTTTCCCTAACATACTGTCAATGCGCTCATAGTTAGCGGTGTTATAACGGTGATTCTCGTGCGCTTCAAAAATGGGGTTGAGGTAGATTGCCGTCACTCCTAAATCGGCGAGATAGGGCAGTTTCTCCTCAATGCCTTTGAGGTTGCCGCCGAAGAAATCGTTATTGGTAATCATGCCGTGTTCGTTGGGTTGCCACACGGGAATGGCGTTCCAGTCGGAATGAATCACGCGGTCAATGGACGCCGCAGGAATATCCGCAGTTGCCGATTTAGAAAAACGGTCAGGGAAAATCTGATACATCACGCCGCCTTTGAGCCAGTCGGGTGTGTCAAACTCTGCGTCATACACGGTGAGTTGAAAAAAGTCATGACCGCCGTCATACCCCCACGCACCAATGTTCGTGCCGCGCCGTTTAATTTCGTTGCGGTTGCCGTTTTGAATCGCCACAAAGTAGTAGTAATGCACGCCGCTGTGCTGGGACGTGTAGGTACAGGTATAAGTCGCGTACAGCTTATCGCTGTCGTCGCTTAACTCTAATGCGACATACTTCTCCTTATGCCCGGGTCTAACCATCACTAATTGCGGCTCGGTGACGTTCATCACCCGCGGAAACTTGAGCGTAAACTCACACGGCGCGTTTTGCTTAACCGCACCGAACGGCGATTTATAGCTCTCGTCATACGCGTCGTAAATGGGAAATTGTTGCATGGTAATACTCTCCTTAGTGATTTATGTTTTACAACCTCCGAAAAGTTTTTCGGAGGTTGCCTTTAGTTTAAGCGTTAATGTGTGCCCAAATGCCAGATTGTTTCAGCATAATCACGAACTGAACGGTCAGCCGAGAAGAATCCCGCGCCCGCGATATTCATGAGCGACATACGGTTCCAATCCAACGGATTCTTATAAACCTCACTCGCTTTCGCTTGAATCGCGCGATACGCGTCAAAGTCCGCGAAACACATATAACGGTCTTTCGTCCGCAGTTCAGTCGCAAGCTCGCTGAACGTCGCGCCGTTGATACCGTGGTTAATGCGGTCAATCACGTTGCGGATTACGCCGTTCTGATTGTAGTAAGACTCCGGCGAGTAACTGCCTTTCATAATCGCCGCTTCCTGTGCAGACATACCGAAAATGAAGATGTTTTCTTCACCCGCTTGCGAATGAATCTCCACGTTCGCGCCGTCATACGTCCCGAGAGTAACCGCGCCGTTGAGCATGAACTTCATGTTACCTGTCCCCGAGGCTTCGGTTCCCGCAAGCGAAATCTGTTCCGAAATCTCACACGCAGGCATCAACACTTCGGACATGGACACGCAGTAATCCTCCAAGAAAACAACCTGCAACTTGTCGCTAATTTTCTTGTTCGCGCGAATCTCCTCACCCAAACACCATAACAGCTTGATAATCTGCTTAGCCATATAATACCCGGGAGCCGCCTTAGCAGCAAAGATATACGTCTTAGGAACGAAATCCATGTTGGGATTCTCAAGCAACGCCGCATACTCCGCCACGATGTTCATAGCATTCATCTGCTGACGTTTATACTCATGCAAGCGTTTCGCCTGAACGTCAAAAATGCTGTCAAGATTAAGGCTGATTCCCATATTAGCCTTGACTTCTTTCGCCAACGCCGACTTGTTGTTGCGCTTAATTTTCGCCAACTTCTCAAGTACGGCTTTATCTTTCGCGAACACCGACAGCTTGCTTAATTCCGCACCGTCTTTCTTGAACCCTTCGCCGATTTTGCTTTCTAAGAGCGCAGTCAACTCAGGGTTGGATTGTAACAACCACCTGCGGTAAGCAATCCCGTTGGTGACGTTCTTGAACTTGTTGGGCACGTCGCTGTACTCGTCCGCAAAGACGGACTCTTTAATCAAGTCAGAGTGCAACCCCGACACGCCGTTGACGGAGTGTGACGCCTCGACGCACAAACTCGCCATACGTACGCGGTTCCCCGAGATGATGGACATACGCTCGACTTTGCCGTGGTCGCCCAAACGCTCATGCAACCCTTGACAGTAACGGTTGTTGATTTCACAGATAATGGTGAAAATACGCGGCACGATTTGTTGCATAAGGTCTTTGTCCCACACCTCCAACGCCTCAGGGAGAACCGTGTGGTTGGTGTAAGAACAAACAGTCTGCACAATATGCCAGGACTTCTGCCAACTATAACCGCACTCGTCAAGCAAAATCCGCATAAGTTCGGGAATCGCAAGTGTCGGGTGGGTATCGTTAATATGAATCGCCACTTTCTCGTGCATATTCTCCAACGTACCGTACACTTTCATGTGCCGCATAACAATATCGCCGATAGACGCCGCACACATAAAGTATTGCTGACGCAAGCGCAGTGCCTTACCGTCGTGATGATTGTCGTTGGGGTACAACACTTTGGTGAGCGTCTGCGCGACTGTATCATGAACCGCCTCGCCATACTTACCCTCGTTGAACGACGCCATGTTGAAGTTGCGGCTCTCCGCTTTCCACAGGCGCAATTTAGACACGCCCTCGCTGTCGTAGCCCGAAACGTACATATCAAAAGGAACGGCGTTGACTGCCTGATAATTACCGTGGTTAATGCTGTGATAGCCCTCGTTCCACTGTTCGTTCAGCTCACCGCCGAAACGCACTTCAATGGTCTGGTCGGGGACTGCTTTGAGCCAGACTTCGCCGCCGGGCAACCAGTCATCTTTAAGCTCGTCTTGCCAGCCGTCCACGATTTTTTGCTTGAATATGCCATACTCATACAAAATCGAGTACCCCGTAGACAGGAATCCCTCGGTCGCCATACCATCAAGGTAACACGCCGCCAACCGCCCGAGACCGCCGTTTCCGAGACCCGCGTCCGGCTCTTCTTTGTACAGCTTTTCCAGTTTCGTATCGAAGTTCTCTGACACTACTTGTTGGGCAACTTCGTTTAAGCCGAGGTTAAACAAGTTCGTTTTGAGCGAACGCCCCATCAAAAACTCCATTGATAAGTAGTACACCTGTTTCTTCCCCGATGAGTTGTTTTGGCGCATAAAATTGCTGCGCTTTTCTTTGAGATAGTTGGCGATAACTTTTGACAACGCCCGATAAACTTGGTTAATGCTCGCTTCTTTGGTGTCTACTCGAAAGTCAAACTCGAGTACGCCGTTAATCCGCCTTAAAAGTTCTTCTTTTTGGATAGGTGCTTTCATTACAGCAGAACCCCCTTATTTTCTTGTTTTTTACAAGTATTCCTATATTGTACCATAAGATTTGCCCTTTGTCAAGACTTTATTCGACTTTTCTGAGCTTGTCAAGCCTCGGAGCGGCAAAGCCGCCCCTTTGGCTCTTCTCTTACTAAAAAGTCAACTCCTCACCCGTACGCAGCGTCTGAATCTGGTCGCCCATGTATGACTTGAGCCGCTCATACGCTTTCTCCCCCGTACAGTGGCAGGTGTACACACACCCGTCAGAAAGCCGCATAAGCTCACCCGCGACGCGCTTGATGAACGAATCGTTGACCCCTGGAACGTCCTGCATATGAAACCCGCCGATGACGCCGAGAATAGGCGAATCGGGCCACGTCTGCTTGACTGTCTCAAGAATGTTCACAATCCCCGAATGGGAACAGCTCGAAATCACCACGCAACCTTTCTCGCGCTCCTTGCGCCCCACTCTGCCGTTCTCATCTGCGCTCGGAAAAATCACTGCGAATATTTCATGCTTGAAATCGTCGGGCACGAAACGCGTCATGTGCTTGCCGTACTCTTTCATGAGCAACCGCCTGTCACGGCGAACGTAATGCTCGTTATGCACCTCGCACCCCATAACATAAAACCCCTCACAGACTTGTTGAAACTTCTCGAACAAAACGAAGTTTTGGCTATGCTTGTTGAGGAAATTCCGATTCCAACAAATCACGACGTTAAACGGGCCGACTTTGCGGTAATAATTCCCGCGAACGTGTTTGCTCGCGTAAACTTTCAAGTCAGGGCGCGCCTTGAGCAACGCCTCCAATCCGCCGATGTGGTCAGCGTGATTGTGCGAAACAACGCACGCCTCCAACGGCGTTTCCTGCGACAGCTTAGGCGCGTCTAAAAACACTTGCAACTTCTCGGCATTCCGCATGAACTTATCGCTCGCGCCCGTGTCAATGAGGACGTTCTTGCCGTTCAACTCAACGAAAAACGACAGCCCGTGTTCAACCTGCAACTTCCGTGAATCCCGCGTATTTTCGATTAGCGTGAGTATTCTCATATAGCACTTCCGTTTGACATTTAAATTTTAATTTGCAATAGACTTTTTTACAAGACAAGGCAAAAATTTTGCGAATATACGCTTATATTTAAGAAATTTTTAACGTAGGATTGTGAGAAATATATTGTGAATTATTTGTAAATGTCAAGCGAAAGTGCTATACATAATTCCTCGGGTTGACCGCTACGCCGTTCTTGCGAATTTCAAAATGCAGATGATACCCTGTCGAACGCCCCGTAGTCCCGACATACCCGAGAGTCTGCCCCACGTTTACCGTGTCGCCCGCGCGAACAATAGGCGAACCGGGTGCCATATGCGCGTATACGGTGGAAAATCCGCCGCCGTGGTTAATCATGACGACATTTCCGTACGACCCGAGAGGGCCCGCCCTATCCACCGTCCCCGACTGTGACGCCACAATCGGCGCGTCCTTAATGCTCTTGCCGCCACCGCTCGCGATGTCGATTCCGTGGTGCATTGCGTTGGTTTTCAGTATAGGGTGATACCTCATTCCGAATCCGCTAGAAACAAACGTGAACCCGGGCACGGGCCAAATGAACCCGCTACCCGAATAATCGGTCAACGGCGGCTGGTTTTCTTTGCGACGGCGTTCCTCTTCCGCTTTAATTATGTTCTCGATTTGCTTGTTAATCTTGGCGATTTCTTTCTCGTTCAAGTCGTCGAGTGCCTGCAACTTATTGATGTCGCCTTGGATTCTGTCGCGTTCTTCCGCCAACTTCGCCAACGCCTTATTCTGACGATTCACTTCGTCGGTGACTTCGCGGCGCGTAGTCTGCAACTCCGCCAAATCCTGCTTTAACTCACTGCGTTTATCGTCCAACTCCGCTTTCTGCGTTTCCAACTCGTCAATATCCTCGCCCAACTCCGCGATTGCCTCCTCCTGATACGCGATAGACGCGAGAAGTTCATCGGTAAAGTTGGCGTTACGTTCCCCAAGATTTCGCAACATTTCCGCATGAACCATTATGTCCGCAAAACTCGACGAACCGCTGAACAACCCCAACGAACCGCCGCCCGAATTCATGTACGTTTGTGCCGCAATCTGCCCGAACTGCCGCAGACTTTCCTTGTTTTGCTCGTCCAACTCGTCAATTTGGGACTGTCGCTGTGTAATGCGCTGTTCGGTATTGGTGATTTGCTCTTCCCTAAGTACAATTTGCTCTTCCGTGGCGCGAATCGCCTTTTCCTGCGCCCCGATAAGCTGATTATAAGCCGTGACCTGTGCTTGAACCTGCTCTATTTGCTTGTTGACTTCCTTAATAAACTCGTTCTGCTTGCCTTTTTGCGTCCGCAACTCGTTCATTCGTGACTCGCGCGCTTTATTATCGGCGGCGATTTCTGCGGCTCTCCTGTTCAACGCGGCGATTTCATCGCTCGCACTGCTCGCCTGAGCCGCAAGTGCGAACAGCCGCGCATTCACGTCAATGCCATCCCCCTCGTCAGTCTGCTTCGTCCACACAGGCGTCGCGCTCACAACAATGGTGACACAGGTCAACCACAGCGCAATCCCGCGCAATATTCGGCTTTTCTTAACGCTCATTCGATTTCTCCTTTCGGTTCTTGCGATTCTTTTGATTCTTGCAATTCTTTTAACCCCTCTAACTCTTTCGCACTGCGTTCGCGCTCTGCGTTTGCCGCAGCGATTACCTCGGCGAGTTTCACGCTGGACAGCGGTTTTTTCTTAGCGGTTGGTTTTGTTACAGGTTCAGATTTCGCCGCCACGTCCTCCACTGCCGCAAACAACTGCGGCTGTTCCAACGTCGGCGACTCGACGCTCTGCGTTTGCTTGAGCGTGTCTTTATACGCTTTCAACGCCGCGTAATTCACGGTATTGGTGGGCGCGGGTTTAGGCGGTGACGGTAAATCGTCAATCATAGGCACGAACAATTCCGGCGACGCGGGCATGACTTTCGCTTTAATCGGCTTGCCCGACTTAGGCGGCTTAGGCGGTTTTATCGGCACGGATGGCGGCTTTTCAAAGCCGTCTCCGTCTGACGCCTGTGACGCTGCAGGCGCGTCAGGCGTTACTTTTGAATCAACGGAAATAAACGTAGGTGTTTCGTCCTGCTTATTCACAGGGGCGACTTTCGCCCTGTTAAACAGCGGCTTTAGAACCTCGCTCAAAATAATACACACACAGGGAATGACCGCAATAAAAAGCACACCAAGCGGAGACGCCGCAAAGTTGAAGATATACCCGAGAAGTCGGCTTGTCCGCACCGCTTTAGCCGTAATGTCTCCCTCCGCCACGATGACTTCGCCGCCATTCTCCCGCGCAATCACAAAATACAAAACGTCCTCGCCGCTCTGTAACCCGAACTCGTCGGTGTCTTCGGTTACGTCGGTCGTTTCAGCGGTGTCAACCGAGTCAGGCGGCGCAACGCCTACTTGCAATATTTCGCCCACGTCGGTCTTGCCGTCAACAACAAACATAACAAGATGACCCTGAGCCAATTCAGCCGCCACAGGCTCTTGACCGAATATGACGTTGGGCGCGGGCACCAAGTCAAACCCTGCCCCGCGCACAAAATATAAGTTACTCCCAAACATTGACGTGGCGTTCCTGCCGCCCGAAAACATTAAACCGAGAGATACCATAAAAATCGTAAGCAACATCATGATTGCACACACTGCAATCCATGCGATTTGCGCTTTTCTACCGCTCAAATTTTTGTTCACCTCATGCAAAAAAAATATATATTGTTCAGTATAACACAAAAACATGAAAATTGCAAGGGGTTATTTATGGTATTTGCGTATGTTTCAACCACTATATGTAGAATCCCCTAATATAATATGCGTATAACTTTCGGGAACAGTACCGACAATGACGGTCTGCGCCACGATAAACTCCGTTTGTACATTGACCGACGTGGTATAACCCGGGACAATGGCGGCAATGTCGGCGTTTACGGTGAGTGTGATTTGGTGCAACGTCTGGTTTATGCCTGCCGACGTGAACACGCTCGACAGGTTGACTGCCGCCGAACCGCGCGGCGACAGCTTGACGGGAATCGTGGGCCCGCGCCCGTACAGCATATTGAACCCTGTAATCGTACCGACAGGGACGTCAAGCTCGCTGTGTTCGATTTCGGAGATGTCCTCGTTAATGAGTTGTGCAACACGCGCTTTGAGGCGGTTAATGCTCGCCATATTGCTCTCAATCGCTATGACGTTGCCCGCCTCATCATGAGTGAGGTGAATCAAATCGTCGTACGTGTGCCGTTCCAACTCGTCCGCCACCGAATGGTCGATAATGCGCGTGGCGACTACGTGACAATGAAACGCCCCTGCCGCCTGAATCATAGGGCGAACGCGAATGTCTATGAGAACCAACACTATAATCAAAACCACGCCTGCGGCAATCAACCGCACGCCGATTTTGCGGCGTTTAGCGTCGCGCTGTCTAATCAGCATACACTCAACTCCTTGTAAAGTAATAGAAGTAGTAGTATATGCTTATGCTGCAAAATGTGTTAATAGGACAAGTAGGGCTTTCCAAATCCCTCGTTTTAGCTCTGTTTAGCAATCAAGTTATACTCGCCGTTGCTGTCGGCGGTCAGCAGGAAAACGTCTTTCACTGCAAGGCGTTTCTCGCTTAAAATCGCGTATATACGCCCCATGTCAAGCCCGCTTTGCGCCAATCCGTCTTTGCTCAATTTACCGTCTTTGATGACTGCCGCCTGCGCGTCACAGACAGGCGAACCCGCGTCAGCTTTTTTATAAAAGTTAATTTTGCCGGTATTCTCCACTATGGCACACTGCACTTCACTGATGTCGAATATACTCGCCTCCCGCATGGACTCCATGATGTCGTCCACCGTGTAGCGCAGTTGCCGCAATTTCGCTTGGTCAATGACGCCGCCCGAAATAATCACGTCAGGCGAACCCGTAGTCAGTCGGCGAACGACACCGCTCTTGAGATTAAGCCCTGTGATAATCACGTCAATACAGACAATAAGAACAATGGGAACAATGCCCGCCATGAGTGACATGGTGGACTCTTCCAAAGACATGGTGACAATCCCCGATATAATAATGGTGGTTACAAGCTCGGACGGCTGAAGCTCGCTGAGCTGTTTCTTGCCCATTAAACGAATGGCAATTATTGCAACTAAATATAAAATCGTCGCACGCAAAATTAAATTCAACATAGACATATTGTATGTCTTTTTGGGAAATATAATCGTATTATGAAAGAAAATTTGAAACAAAAAGTAAATTTCAAAGACAATCTGTCGTCAGACTTGAAAACAACTATACTCAACCTAAAAGAGTTGATGGACGACACGAATGACTTTGTTACGAAATACGCCAAAGTCGCAGGGTGCAATATTTGCATCATCACCTGTGAAACAATGGTGAACACAGCGGCGACTTCTACGCTGATTTACCCGCCGCTCACCGCGTTAGACATGAGCGGTGTACAGCTACAGCCAGGCGAACTCATGGCGAAAATCAACGGCGAGCTTCTCATTGCCGTGGAGCAAAATCAACCCAAGACGTATGAAGAGCTGACATTGGTATTCATGTCAGGGTTTGCTATTATACTTGTGGACGGTGTGGACTACGGCGTGGCAATCGGCTTGCAGGGGTTCGCTACTCGCGGCGTACAACGCCCGCTGATTCACGACAACATTCGCGGCGCGTGTGAGGCTTTTTGCGAAGTCCTGCGTTTTAATGTCGCGCTTGTGCGGCGGCGTGTGCGCTCACCTAATTTCGTGTCAAAAATCACCAAAGTAGGCGAATATTCGCGGACAGACGTGGCAATCTGCTACTTTAAGGACAAAGTAGACAAAGATATGTTGCGACAAGTGGAGGAGCGGCTCGAAAAAATCCCCATCAAGATGATTCTCGAGGGCGGATACATTGAACCGTTCTTGCAGGACAGCGGCAACAGCATCTTCACGCAAATCGGCATTACCGACCGCCCCGACAACTTAGCCGCCAAGCTCTACGACGGCAGAATCGCCGTAATGGTGGAGGGTTCGCCTTTCGCAATGTTCCTGCCTCTGTTGTTTAACGAACATTTCCAGACTACCGACGACTACACCGAAATGTCCGTCTATGCGTCGTTTATTCGCTTAATCAAATACTTCGCGTTTTTCCTGTGTATGCTTCTCCCGGGGTTTTTCGTGGCAACGACCAACTTCCACCCGGAACTTTTCCCGCAGCATATACTCTTTAATATACTAAGCGCGGAGCAAAAAACGCCTTTCGCAGTTCTCAGTGAGGCGGTAATTGTCATAATCATCTTTGAAGTCATGCGGGAGGCAGGGTTGCGCTTACCCTCCGTGGTAGGTCACGCATTCAGCATTGTGGGCGGTTTAGTTTTGGGGGATATTGTAATCAGCGTCGGGCTTGTATCGGGTCCAATCGTGCTTATTGTCGCGTTCAGCACAATCGCGAGCTTTGTCGTACCGGACTTATACCCCTCAATATCGGTTATGCGGTTCGCGTTTTTGTTGGCGGGTGGCGTGTTAGGGCTACTCGGGCTGTCCGTCGTTGCGGCTATGGCGTTGTTTAAAATATGCTCCATGTCGGCGTACGGCGTGCCGTATACCGCGCCGTTGTCACCGTTCACACTCAAAGGCATGAGGGATTATTTCGTGAGGCGAGGCTGGCACAAGCTCATCAAAGATGACATGACGTTAGACAGCATGGCAGGGGTGGTGAAATAGACTATGGATAACACGAATAACATGACAAGCATGAAAACCGACGCTAAAATCAGCCATTGGCAACTGTTCGCACTGCTGTCGATTGTCGCGTTTTTCGCGGTAATCGTGCCGTTACCCGATTTGTTACACGCGACTGCCAAATTCGGCGTCGCACAAGGCAATGTATTCAGCATGAGCCGATTCGTGACGTTGAGCGTTTCCACAGCAATAATGTCAGCAATCTTCCTGCCGCTGTTGCTATACTCGGCGAAATACCCCGACAACGTGTTGGCTCCGCTACCGAAGTGGCTCAAAAAAGTGTTTGCGGCGGTGTTGATTCTGCGGTTACTGTACGGTGCGGTTTACACGGTGTTACAAATTAACTCCTTTCTCGTGCAGACGATTTTGACGTATCTGACACCTGTTTTCTTGGTAATTCCAATATTCGCGGCGGCACTGTACGGAAGTTACAAAGGCGTACAATCCACCGCCCGAATCGCGTCACCCGCCGTTTTCGTGTGCGTATTGACTGTTATCGCGTTGTCACTGATGATGTGGAGCAAGATGGACGTTATACAGCTATACTCGCCCATCGGTGCGGCGAGGACTGAGGGGGGGCACACCGTATTCGGGCGAATCGTGGCGGACGTTGCGGGCAACGACGCGCTGTTCGTGTTCATCGCGTTGAGCGGCGTTGTACGTACGCGCGTAGATAAAGAGAAAGACTCGGTAATCAAACCGCAGAGTTTCAAAGCCGTACTGTACTCGTTCCCGCTCATATTAGTGTTGGCTCTGTGGCTGAACGTCATTTACAACGCCATACTCGGGCGATATGTTTCAGCGGTGTTGTACCCGCTGTACGTGGTATCGACGTATTCGTCATTCAACCTGCTTGAACGCATGGACGGCATAATCGCGACTATCGTCATAATCGGCGGAATCCTCAAAATAACGCTGTTCCTCATCTGCATACGAATCCTGTTGGGCGAAACCGTATCCCGCGAGTTAGAATCACGCAAACCCATAGCCAAAATCATCACGCTAATAATGGCAGTAATCGCGGCGGTATGGGCATACGCGCTCATCGGCAAAGAACCGCTCACGACTGCGCCCGCCGTGAAATACGCACTGTTGGCGTGTGTGGCAATCGCGGCGTTATTACTGCCGCTCATCGCCGTAATATTCGCAAGGAGGACAAAAAAGAATGCTCAAAAACATTGCACTGACACTGCTTAGTCTGTGTCTGCTCCTGTCACTGACCGCTTGTCAGGACTATCAGGTGTTCACACGCTCCGACCAGCAGGTGATTATACAATTGGTGGGGATTGATTACTCGCCCGACAACCAAACCTACACCGTATCAGTGCAATACTGTTTAGGGGGGGACTCGGACGATAATCAGGACGGAAACATGAAAACGGCGTACGCCGACGGACGTAACATCAGCCACGCTATCCGCCAAATACACGCCGACACAGGCAAAGAGCTGTTCTTCCACCACACACAAGTGATACTTCTCGGACAGGAAGTGTTGGCAACCGACACACTCGCCGCCATTGAGGGCTACCTCAATCATTGCAGTTGTCACTCCACCGCGTTGGTGACGGGCGTACACGGGCGCGCTAAAGACATACTGTCGCTGACGTTCAAAAACGAATTCTTCCCCCAAAACCGAATCTTGATTATTGTCAAAAGCGCGAACGACGTCGGCGCGTTCCCTATTTACGACATAGGTCAAGTATTGGCAAACTCCTACAGCACAAGTCGTTCATTCTTTTTGCCTATGCTGAAAGTACAGGATTTCGGCGGGCAAAACGGCGACGGCGAAGAAAACGAAAAAAATGAAGAAGCAGCAGAAGTCGATTCTGAAGACGCAACCGCCGACCCCACAGTATCGCCTCACGGCGGCGCGGTCATGATTGACGGAAAAGCCGCGACGTTCGCTGATGAAACACAATGCCGCGGATTAGCACTGTTCACGAGTACCGCCGCAAGCAGCATTAAAAGCATCGAGTTTGAGCATGACGGCGAAGTTCACACCATCGAGAAGTTCAAATCAAAGCTCAAAATCGAACCTGCGTATGATGCTCAAGCACAACGCCTGATTGTCCGTATAAACTTTTCAGCGGTGGCGGATAAACACTCGGCGTATCATCAGGCGTTGCGCGAGCTGATTGAACCTGCCGAGCGCGCCATTGAAGCGAGTCTGCTTGATGCGGCATTGCTCATGTCTGAACACGGCGGCGATTTAATCAAACTTGAAGACACGCTCAAACACCGCGACTACAAGACGTGGGAAACGCTCACACAGTCGGACGAACAATGGCGCGAAACCCTGCGTAACGCCGAATACGTCATCAACGCTGATTTGAAAATTGTGTAAAAATTGCCACTCACGGCTCTTGCCCGAATTGTAAAATATTGCCGCTTATACGCTCTCACAAGCCAACTTATAATAAGATTGTTAGGGCAATTGCCTTGACGTTTAGTGTTAGTAGAGTGTGCCAAAGGTCGGGCTCTGCCTGACCTGCGGAGAGCGGCGAAAAGCGGCTGAAAGTCGCTGCCGCTCGGAGTGTGAGTGTGCCAAAGGTCGGGCTCTGCCTGACCTGCGGAGAGCGGCGAAAAGCGGCTGAAAGTCGCTGCCGCTCGGAGTGTGAGTGTATTAAGGAGAGTGGCTGAAATGAATAAGAAGTTAATTTCCGGAACAGTCGGTTTTTTAATGGCGTTGACGATTGCGAGTTCAGCGTCTGCTAATTTGATTGACGGCGTAGGCGAGGCGGCAGAGGGTGTAATTGACGGAGTAGGAGAAGCGGCAGAAGGCGTAGTAGACGGTGCAGGCGAAGTAGTAGACGGCGCGGTTGACGGTGCTGACGAAATTCTTGACGGTGACGACGAAGACGATGAAGACGACGAAGGTGACGAAAATGACGGCGAATATGAGGGTGACACCGACGGTCACGTAGGCGACACTGACGACGAGTTGGAAGACGAACACAACACAGGCGAAATTAACGAAGACACTGAAGAGGGCGAAGGCACTGACGAAGTTATCGGAAGCAACCTTGACGACAACCCCAAAACAGGTCTCGGCGCATTAGCGGGTTTAGGTGTGTTAGCGGTGGGTTCTGCAGCAGTAGCAACCACAACACGCAAACGTAAATCGTAACGCACGGGAGGCGATAAGCCTCCCATTACATAAATTGGTAATCGTCAAGGAGCATAGCTCCGTTTACCCGGAGTTCAAAGAGTCTCATAAGCAAAAACTAAGTCAATCCACTTGCCGTAACTCACTACGCCCTCCTGCCCCGTGCTTTGAATATACGCGTCATTCACGGCGGACGATGCGTCGGAAACCGCTTTTGCTGTGGGTTTTTCAACCACTTCACCATCATCGTCCAACGTGTAGAACCGATTCCACCAAAAGTTATTGATAGCGTCAAAATCGCGCCATAATTGGTCGGGGAAACGCTCACTCAGCTTATTGTGAGACGTCGATTTGTTAATAAAATGTAAATAATAAAATAAATCGACATATGCGGAATACATCAAGTCGTAATCACCGCTGTTGCGAGCCGCCATAAACGCGATGAAGTTCGCCTCGTCCTCACGCATGATTCCGCCTAAGTGAACTAATTCATGCAACGCCGATACAGCTTTTTCGCTGTCGTGAGCGATATTGTTATAGTTTGCCTCCAACGTGAACGGCGAAAAGAACCCTAAAAGATTCGCGTCGGACATCAGCCCCGACAGCATGACAGGCTTGGCTTGGGGGTAATAACCGTTCAGGCGCGGAAAAGTTTCGGCTAACTTACGCATTGCCGCAGGTGCCGTCTCGGACAAGTCGCCCGACAGTATAAACAATCCGTTTTCGTCCGTCTGTATTTGCTCTTGGAGATTGGGGAACACTGCCTCAAACTCGTCTAACAGCGCGGCAAACACCTCACGCTCCTGTGCGGCGGTACGCTCAAAGCTGACATCATACCCGTGCAGGAACACAGGTCGCTGTGCCTGAACGCCGCAGTTGCCCATGTACACGAGAAGCGCGCTGACCGTTACACACAGCGCGTACGCACCCGAAGTCGCGAGTATTCGTTTGCGTTCGCCCTTGCCGCGCTTAAGTTTGATAATCAGCAATACAATCAGTGTAATCGCCGCAAGAATTGCCGCTATGTATACGAATTCCGCTAATGAAAACGGCACAATTCCTGATATTCGCGCGAAAACTGTGACAATGGCGCGGTAAATGTTCATAGTGTACCATTCTGCGAACGATTCCGATAATCGCGACAATATGAACAAAACACCTGACAACCCAAACACAACCGCCGAATAAATCAACGGTTTTCGTGTGGGTGTTATACGGCATTCCCCGAAGATTCGCTTTTTCATGAGTCACACACCTCATTCGCGACGTTCAAGCGCATTGCCGCCAACGCAATAGCGCACTCCAGCCGCTTTTTCATCATCAGGCACTCGACGCTCTGCGAGTCGGTGCGGCGGCAATCGCCGTAACAGTCGTACGACGAGGCGTTACAGCCGCCCGAACAGTAGAAGCGCGCCCAACATTCGGAACAGTCGGACTTGCTGTAGATATGTGTTTTACTGAAATATTCCTTGATGTTTAGACTCAAAGTTTTCGACACACTCCCCATATTATAGGCAGAATTGCCCACGAATCGGTGACATGGGTAGCAGTCGCCGTTAGGTGCGACGGCTAAGTATTCGTTGCCTGCGCCGCACCCGCGCAGTCTGCGAATCACGCACGCGCCGCCTGTTAAATCCACGTTAAAGTGAAAAAAGTTGATGCCTTTCGAATCCAAGCCGTTCACTTCTTGAGAATGTTCACACCCTGTCAAAAACATGAACAATTTGTCGTATTGTTCATATATTTGCGGAATATGCTCATTTGTAATCGCATAGTCTGCCTCGTTCGTACACGTCACCGGCTCAAGTGAGATGTTGCGGAATCCTAACCGCGCGAGTTCGATTACGTCCTCGGCAAAATCCAAATTAAACGCAGTGAACGTACCGCGAATATAGTGGTCTGTGAATCCCTCTTTAGTGCGTGTTTTAATCAATTTGCGAAACTTCGGTACTACCACATCGAAACTGCCTTTTCCGTTAGCAGTTGGGCGCATTATGTCGTTGACAGACCGCCTGCCGTCCAACGACATGACACAATTCGTCATTTCAGCGTTAATGTAAGCGATTTTTTCATCGTCAAGCAGTAGACCGTTGGTGGTAATGGTGAAACGGAATCGCTTACCCCAGCTTTGTTCGTTCGCGCGCGCGTAAGCGACTGCCGCCGTGACCGTGTCCCACGCCATGAGCGGCTCACCGCCAAAGAAGTCCGCCTCTAACTCGGTGCGTTCACCGCTGTGCGCCACCAAAAAGTCAATGGCGGCAATGGCGGTTTCGGGCGACATAGCAGTGTGGTCTGACACGTTATCCTCCGCGAAACTGTCATGCTCTGACTGAGGGGAATGAATCCCCTCATTACAGAGCACTTCTTTTGCGTAGTTGTCATGCTCTGACTGAGGGGAATGAATCCCCTCATTACAGAGCACTTCTTTTGCGAAGCAGTACCTACACCGCAGGTTGCAGTCGTGCGAAACGTGCAGGCATAACGCTTTGAGTGGCGCGTCGATGGACGTTTCGGCGTATTTTTCGCACTCGTCCTCCGCGAACAGCAACCCTGCTTTGTATAATTCGCGCAACTCCGCATAGCAACCTCCTTGCTCCGACTCCGGACAAACGGAGCTATGCTCCTTGTCCTCCGCGAGGCAGGCAGAGCCCGCTTCTTTGACGCCCTCATAATGCTCAAATCGTGCAGGGGTTACTTTGTCCAACAAGTCGTAGGCTTGCTTGTCGGCGACGTGTACAGAACCCGAACAAGGGTCAACTACATAATAGCCACCCTTTAATTCGTATTTGTGGATTGCCCGCGTAGGCGATATTCCTTTATCGTTCACAGGGTTGATTCGCTACAGTGCAGGAAGTTTTGCAAGCAGATTGGCAAGATGCGCGGCACTTTCCGCAACCGCCTTTTTCGGCAGTTTCTTTCAGGCTCTTGCCTGTCACGGTTTTGATATGTTGGTTTTGGTTATTCATGATTTTTTCCTCGTTCTTATTTTTAATCTGTCGTTAATTATATCACGTTTGTGCGAATCTGTCAAGCAGTATATGAATTTTTGCAAAAATTAGCGAAAAGCCTTGACAAATTTGCGAAAATATGTTAAAATTTATCCTTGCTAAGGAGGGTTTGTTATATGCCAAACACATCAAAAACATCGGGGGGCGTTGCGGCATTGCTTGCGGCGTTGACGATTCAATTCACGTTAGGTATCGCCTATTTGTGGAGTTTGTTTCAATCGGGAATTGCCGAACGTATCTACGCCGAATACGCCAAACCAAACGCGGCGGCGGGGCTGAACTTCTCGTTGCTCATCGCCATGATGACGGTGGGGAGCGTTATCGGCGGAAAATTAGCCGCCAAGTATTCCACCAAGAAAGTCGTGTTCGCGGGTGGGTTAATACTCGGGGCGGGGTTCTTTCTGTCGGGTTTGGTCACGGCGCAGGTGTCGTGGTTGCTGTGGCTTACCTACGGCATTATGGGCGGTTTGGGAATGGGGTTTACATACTCCACCACGATTGCTTGCGCGCAGAAGTGGTTTCCGCACAAGCGCGGATTTGTTACGGGAATCGTCGTATCGGGGTTGGGGTTCGGCGGCGTGATTTTCACGCCCGTCATCAAGGCGTTGATTGAACGATTCGGCGGCGCGTCTGTGGGCGAATCAAGCACGTTCATGGTTCTTGGCGGAATCTTCGCCGCCGTGTGCATTGCGGGGAGTTTGTTCTTAAAAGAAGCACCTGCTCCCGCACCGACTTCAGCAGTTTCCGCAGGCGCGCCTTCGTCAGACTTCACTACATCGCAAATGCTCAAAAGCCCTGCGTTTTATCTCATTGCGTTTGCGTTTCTGTTGGCGTGTTTGGGCGGATTGATTGTCATTAACTATACCAAACAAATCGCCGAAATGAAAGGCTTGGCGGAGACGGCTGTCGTGGGCGTGATGATTATTTCGATTTTCAACTCGGTGGGGCGGTTAGTGTGGGGTATGGTGTCGGACAAACTCGGGCGGATTAACACGATTTTAGTGCTGTTAGTCGGCTCTGCAACGCTGACGCTGTTCGTTCCCTCCATCAATAACTGGTTAGTGTATGCGGTGATTGCGGGAATCGGGTTCATGTACGGAGGCTTGCTGTCTACTTTCCCCGCGCTCACGTCGGAAGTATTCGGAGCGAAACACATGGCGACTAACTACGGATTCGTCCTGCTCGGGTTCGGCGTCGGCGCGATTATCGCCTCGCAAGTCGGCGGATATTTCCGTGATGCGGCGGTCAACGCTGACGGAGACATGGGCAAGATGTTCCCTGCGTTCATCATTGGTTCATGTTGTGCAGTCGGCGCGATTGTGTTGATTGTGGTATTGAGGATTATGACAAAGAAAAAAGCGTGATTATGCAAATCACGCTATATAATGATATGTATTAAGGGCAGACCTAAGTGGTAGGCGGTTGGCTGAGCTTCTTTCACGGCGCAAATCCTAAAGAAAGGAGTGATGCTCATGGAGAAGATTTTATATTTACTTACACTCTATTTGCTTTTGCAAATTATCCTTGAAATGAAAAACAACCGCCCCTCACCAAAGTGATGGTTGTTTTTAACGCTTGAAACTCGGTCAACCGCCTATACGGTCTGCCCTTAATACATATCATTATACATGATTTAACTTAATGTGTCAAGAGTTTACGGAAAATATTTTTGTGATAAGGAGATTATATTATGTTTTGGTACGATAATGCGGTGATTTATCAAATTTACCCTATCGGGTATTGCGGCGTGGAGCGGAGGAATCCTTTTAAGTATGTGCCTGCGGAGGGTGAGGGGCGGATTCTGCGAGTCATCGACCACATTCCCGAAATTAAGCGGCTGGGTTTTAATGCGGTGATGTTCAATCCGCTGTTCGAGTCTACAGCGCACGGATACGACACGGTTGACTATACCACCGTGGACACACGGCTGGGCACGAATGCCGACTTCAAGAAAGTCTGTGACGCGTTGCACGAAAACGGCATAAAAGTTATACTCGACGCGGTGTTCAACCATGTCGGGCGGGATTTTACGCAGTTCAAGGACGTGCGCGAAAATAAGTATAACTCGCAGTATAAGGACTGGTTCCACATTCGCGACGGTAATTCTAACTTCGGGGACGGGTTCTACTATGAGGGGTGGGAGGGGCACTACGATTTAGTGAAACTCAACTTGTACAACCCCGTGGTGAAAGACCACCTCAAGAACGCGGTCAGCGCGTGGGTACGCGACTATGACATAGACGGTCTGCGGCTTGACGTTGCGTATTCCCTTGAGCATAACTTCCTGCGTGAACTGCGTACGCATTGCAAAGGGCTAAAAACCGATTTCTGGCTACTCGGCGAGACGCTTCACGGCGACTACAACGTGTGGATGAATCCGCAAATGTTAGACAGTACCACCAATTACGAGTGCTACAAGGGGTTGCACTCGAGCTTTAACGAGTTGAATATGTTCGAGATTGCACACTCCCTCGGGCGGCAGTTCAACAAGGAAAGCTGGTGCTTGTACACAGGCAAGAAGTTGGCGTGTTTCTTAGACAATCACGACGTATCGCGCATTGCCACAAAACTGACCGACAAGCGGCACTTAGCACCGCTGTATACGCTTTTGTTCACTATGCCGGGTGTGCCGATTGTATACTGCGGCAGCGAGTACGGTCAAGAGGGCGATAAACACAACGGTGATGATTCACTGCGCCCGGAATTCGACATTGCCGCATATGACACCGACGGTGCGTTACCCGCGCTCATAGCAAAACTCACCCGCGCACACGCTGATACACCTGCCATTCATTCGGGCGATTACCGCCAGTTACACCTCACGAATAGGCAGTTCGCGTTTGCGCGGACAGCAGACGGGCAGACAGCGATTGCGCTCATCAACGCAGATGCAAAACCGTTCACGTTTGACATTTCAGTTAAAGGCACGTTCACCGACGTGATTAGCGGTGACAAAGTTGACACCAATTCACCCGTAACACTGCCGGGGTACGGGAGCATGGTGTTGGTATAAGGTTAAACAAGGGCGATTCGGGGCGGCTATAACACCCTCCAAAGCACAAAAACACCCTCAATTATGAACGCAGGTTGACCGCGGCACAAGCCGAAATCCGCTTAGTGCTGCTCGGTTTCCCGCCTGACACGGTTCACAGTACAGCTTTGCACGGGACCTACGCTCATAATTAAGGGCGGTGATGTTCGCCATTGTCTTACTCATCAGCCTTTCATCAAGGCTATAAACGCTTTTGCTTTGTTGATAACCGCGCGGTCATTGCCGAATGCGAGATATTGCGCGGCGTTATCGACGCTTACCCAGCGAAGTTGTGATATTTCCTCACTTTGAGGAACTAAATCTATGTTCTTTTTTGAACGCGCCACGAAGTACACCACCGTTTTTCTGATGTCATGCCGCAAGCTGTACTCCACCGTTTCGCGGAATCCGCTGTCTATGAACACATCGACGCCTGTCTCCTCCATAATCTCGCGCGCGGCTGTCTGCTCCTCCGTTTCGCACCCCTCAATGTGACCTTTCGGGAACGACCAATACCCTGACTTGACGTGTTTTACAAGCAAAATCTCGGTATTGCCGTGGTACTTGCGGTAAACCACCGCTCCACAAGACTTCTCGTGAATCACGCGCAATCACCCTCTCGTTTATCACTATCAATATAGTATACCACATTTTTTCGTGAGTGTCAAGAGGGGAAATTGACGTTTTTTGTAAGAACGTGTACAAATAGCCGTTCGCGCTTAAATTTCGGCGAATTTTGTCACGCTCAGGCTATTGGTACACGTTCTAAAATCACCACCGACGGCGGCGACGCCCATGTCTGTTCCTGACAGACCTGTCACCCTCCGCCTCTATCATTATCGCGAGAATCTTAAACGGCAGTGTGACTAAATCCCACAACCCCTCCTTGACGCTCTGTGACAGCGGCGGTTGTGTGATTCCGTGTAACTCATTGTACGTCAGCGGAGGCGGTGCGGCGGCGCGAGAGGCGTTGAGCCTGTTCAGCGCGTCTCTGCGTTGCGCGGATATTTCGAGGCAGGGCGGCGGTGGCGGCGGTTTAGGCACTTCGGCAGAGCCGCGCATAGTGCGGATGGGGTCTGCGGTCTGCGGCATATACTCTTTATCAGGGTCGGCTACTAACATAAAGTCCTCGGACAGTTGCAATTTCATTGGGTCAACCATACCGTCCGAAATGTACACTTTAGTGTTGCAATACTCGCATATGTCAACATTGTTGCCGTCCACCACCAAGTCAAGCGGCGCATTGCAGCAGGGGCATTTTTTTGCAATTGGCGTCATAGCTGAACCCTCCTTCATTAGACCTTTGAGCCACAATACTCGCAAACGAATTCCACGCTGAATTGGCTTTTCGCGACACGCGCGCCGCAACCTTCGCAAACGCTGACTTCTGCATCGTTCACGCGCTGACCCTCGCGAGTAAAGCCTTTGAAATACGTCAAACCACAGTCATCTTCGCGGTAGGTGAACACTCCTACATCGTTCTCTAAGACTGCGCTGTATTGTTCAGCGGTGACGTTATAGATTTGAACGCCTTTTTTCTCTGATTCTAAAGTCAACTCAAAAAACGGCTTGTTATGCTTATCTGTTCCTGCAACCATTTTTCTGATTATTGCGCGGCTCTCGAAAGTCGGAAGCTCTTCCAAAAAATTTCGGTCGATTTTTTTGGCAGTAGCCGAAATGATGAATATTGAAATAATAAACATAACCAGAACCGCAATGCTTACGCCGAAAACGATAGACCCATTTTCGCCGAATAAAGAGAATGCCGCAACGCCTACAGCCGCTAAACCAATCACTATCATTACGCTGATTATACGGTTCAGCGTTTTTACTTTTTGCTTTGCTTTACGATGATTCATGGCTGAACCTCCACATTATTTAGGCTTGAAACTGCTTTTCAAGCCAACGATGCTGTTCCATACATTTTTATGCTTGGAGTCGGGCGTGAAATACCCCATTCGCACAAACTGGAACCGTTCACCCGCGTTTACGCCTGCCAATGACTGCTCAATTTTCACGCCGTCAATGCGCCGCGCAGATTCACGATTCAAAACCGCCTCGTAATCGTCGCCCACTTCCTCTTGTGTGAACAATCTGTCGTATTGAATCACAGATATTTCCGTACACGCGTCCGCCGAAACCCAGTGAATCGTGCCTTTGACTTTGCGTTCTTTACTGTTCTCGAAATCGGCAGTACATTTTAACTCGATGACTGTGCCGTTATCGTCGTAAATCACTTCGTTGCATTTGATGATATACGCGCCCATCAGCCGCACTTCCATGTCCAGCTTGAGCCTGTGAAACTTAGGGGGCGGATTGTCGGAAAAGTCAGAGCGTTCGATATACACGCGGCGCGTAAAGGGCAGTTCACGAGTGCCGAGTTCGGGGTGTTGCGGGTGATTGGGCAGTTCGCAAACGCGCGTTTCGCCATCGTTCATGTTAGTAATCGTCACTAACAGCGGTTCGATTACGGCAACACGCCGCAGTGCCGCAGCGTTCAGCTCCTCGCGCATACAATGCTCAAGCATTTCGATAGACACGATGCTCTGGCTCTTGGAATACCCCGCGCGGTCAAGGAAATCGCCGATAGCAGTCGGTGTGTATCCGCGGCGGCGCAGTCCGCTGAGAGTGGGCATACGCGGGTCGTCCCACCCGTCCACTAAACCGTTCTCGACAAGTTCGCGGAGGTATCGCTTGCTCATGACCGTGTGGGTCATGTTCAGGCGCGCAAACTCAAACTGGCAGGGGCGCGCATTCCGTGCAGGGTTGCCGAATACGTTATCCACTACCCAATCATACAGCGGACGGTGGTTCTCGAACTCAATCGAACAGCAGGAGTGTGTAATTCCTTCGAGCGCGTCTTGAATGGGGTGGGCATAGTCATACAGCGGGTAAATGCACCATTTGTCACCCTGTCTGTGATGGTGTGTGTGGTTGATTCGATAGATAGCAGGGTCGCGCATATTCATGTTGGGGGACGCCATGTCGATTTTTGCGCGGAGTGTGCAGTGTCCGTTCGGGAACTCCCCCGCTTTCATGCGCGCGAACAAGTCGGCGTTTTGATTGACACTACGGTCACGGTAGGGGCTGTGTTCGCCCGCCTCGGTGAGCGTTCCGCGCTTTTCGCGCATTTCCTCCGCCGATAAGTCACACACGTATGCCGCGCCTTTCTCAATCAGAGCCATCGCGAACTCGTAGCATTTATCAAACACGTCTGAGCCGAAGAATACACCTCCTGTAGGTTCAGTGCCGATTAACCATGTGATGTCTTCTTTGATTGAGCGGACGTACTCGTCGTCCTCGCGCTCGGGGTTGGTATCGTCGTAGCGCAGGTTGAACTTGCCGCCGAATCGGTTCGCCGCCGTGAAGTTTATACGAATTGCTTTCGCGCTCCCGATATGCAGATAGCCGTTAGGCTCGGGCGGGAAACGCGTGTGGATTTCGCCGTGAGCGAATACGCCGTCGGCAATGTCTTTCTCAATGATGTCGTGTATAAAATTTGCAGGGTAGTCCATGTTATTCTCCTTGATTTTGTACTTTTAACTCCGGTCAGGCAGAGCCTGACTCCTTGACGATTGATGTGTAAACCGTTCCGCCGATATGGGTTTTGCTGTCGGCGATGAGTGCGTCGGGCGGAAATTCGGCGAATCGCGTGAACACGTATACATTCGGGGAGAGGCACAACACCAAAAACGATGTCGATGTGATGAGTATAATGTCGCCCACAATCAACGCCAACACAAGTGGCAGTATTCCGCTGATGATAAACGGCAGTATGGCAATCAGGCGGTATCGCTTGACTTTAACAAGCGCGTTGCAGTAGAAAATTTGCCCTTGATACTTGTGTGAAACGGCTTTCTTGATTACGCCGTAGTTATTGCCGCAGGATAATACAAAACCCAGCATTGTCACGGCGACGACTAAGCCTAAACATAATAACGATAAAAAAATCACAAGATAAAACCGCTCTGCCATGATTTGTAAATCCCACTTCGGCAGTCCGCGCAGAATCAGGTTTAATACGCCGCAGACGGCTACAGGCGGTAAAACTGAGGCGAATCCGCTTTGAAACGCAGTCCGCCATGTCACGGTCACGTCTTGCTCGCGGTATTGCGATTGGTCAAGTTCTTCGATTTTCATATAACCAGTATACCACAAGTTTCGCGACTTGTCAATAGTCTTGACAATTCAATCTAAAGCTGTTATAATTAAGTTATGATAGAACGCATCAAAAAGCTAACGAAAAAAAATACAATCCTGTCGATTGTATTTTTAATCATATATCTATTTCTCGCGCAGATTGTCACGGGAGGAACCTGCGTATCAAGCGCGATTATGGGGTTGCCCTGCCCTGCTTGCGGGTTCACGCGTGCGTACTTGTCGGCGTTTCGCTTAGACTTCGCCGCGGCAATGCGCTATAACCCGCTGTTCTGGATTGTGCCTGTATGGGGAGCCGCCGCACTGTACAAAAACAAACGTCATGGGCATGAGCGCGTGCAGTGGTTCAACATCTTGTCTTGGGGAACGCTGTCGGCGTTGTTCGTGAGCTACGCTGTGCGGTTGGTGCTGTACTTCCCGCACACCGCGCCTATGGTGGTGAATCGGCAGTCGCTGTTGTTTAGAGTGATTGGGGTGATTAAAAGTCTATAAACAGGCTCTAACGGAATCCGCCGTTTTTATTAACGCCGAGAACACCACCGACTGCGCCGCATATGACGGAGATGACTGCTTTGTTCATCAGCTCGGCGAATGCGGAAAGTGCTTTATTCACGCCCTCTGTTTCCGAAGCAGCGACGACTTCTGACGGTGCGAATCCGCTAAACACTAACCCTAACATAGCTACGGGAAGCGCGAACAGTATTGCCGCTTTCACCCCTGTAGCCAAACCGCCTTGGCGTTTTGCCGCGCCTGCGAAATATGCCGTGGCAATACAGCCGATTCCGAACGCGAGAAGTGAAAAAAAGTCACTGCGTTCGATAGGCAGGCGCAACAGGAACATAAGCAGCGCGAAGAATACAAGCGCGATTCCCGACGCGATTACGCCTAAGATTGCCGCCGCAACGTATACCCGAAACCGCCTCAACGGCGGTGTATTTTTTGTCCTCATATAGCTTGAGGGGGCACGGGCGTTGCCGCGAGATACTGCACGATTCCGCTGTAGATAGTAAATGCGATTTTGCGCTGATAGTCGGCGTCGCTCAGACGTGCCGCTTCGTCGGCGTTAGAAAGGAATCCGCACTCGATTAGCACAGCGGGTTGTGCGGTTGATTTGAACAAAAACAAGTCATTATCAATAATCTTGATTTCGCGGTCATTACCCTGCTGGAGCGTGGCGAAAGAGTCCTGCAAAGTTTGCGCCAATCGCTGATTATCGGGGTTTTGCAGCGTGTAGAACATCTGCGCGCCGTAATACTGAGGGTCTGTGAATCGGTTCTGGTGGATTGAAAAAAACATTCCGTTGGTGTTAGCGTCAACAATTGCTAAGCGGTTCTCCATGTCGGACACTTTTTGGTTGCGGATTCCCGTCACGCCGTCGGTGTGCATAGAGCGGTCACTGTCGCGCGTTAGGACGACTTTGAACCCTGAAAACTCAAGGAGTTGCTGCAGATTCAGGACTATGGCAAGGTTGATGTCTTTCTCTATTTCGCCGTTCACGCCGACTGCGCCGCCGTCCATACCCCCATGTGGTGGGATAATGATAAACATAGTTTTTAGATAACTACACCTTCAAAAGTTTCTCTCCATATTTCTAAAAACTGTGCTGAATTTATAATAAAGTTTTCGATAGGGTAATGTTTAAGAAGCATTTAAGCCTCTTTTCTCGCTTCTGTATGCGGTGATTTCATCGTCTATTTCGTCCATAGTCATTTCAGATGTGCCGTTAATGAATGAATGTGTTTGCAAAGCCTTTAATGCAGTTTTTGCACGAGATAATACTTCATCATCGTCGTCGTTAAGTTTAATTCTGAATGGTATCGCTCTTTCTTGCACCACTTGCCGAACAAAAACATTGACTGCTGTACTTAAATTCATACCCATTCTGCCGAGTATAAAATCAGCCTCAGTTTTCAAATCGCGGTCAATTCTGATATTAAGGTTAGTTGTATCTGACATATAAAATCAATCCTTTCGTATGTTATACATACATTATACACGATGATTCGTATAATGTCAATACATTAAATTAAAAAGCCGCCTTGTTTAGGAGCGGCTTTCATAGTTTCCAGTTAATCGTGATTTCGCGGTCTTGACCGTCTGTCTTTTCTCCGATGAGAACAGTGTCTAAAAATTCTTCGGCGACCGTGCGAGTTAATTCGCTGATGTACGTATACTTTTTTATAAGTTCCTGCATATGTTCGATGTTCTCATTTTTCTTGGCACTTTCTTGGGCTTTCATTCGGACGTTTGCAAGTCTGCTTTTCAGCTCATTTTTATCATTTTCAAATCGTTGTACATACAGCACATACTGCTCTTTAGTAATCGTACCGTCGAGCTTATCCTCATAAAGTACAGCTATTTTTTTGTCTTTCGATTCAATAGCACTACTCAGCTTGTCTGCGTCGGCTTCAAGTGCAGTGATTTTTTCGTGCTGTCTGTTTTGTATTTCGATTTTATCGGCTCTGCAATATTCACTAATCCATGCGTTAATTTTATCAAGCAATACACTTTCTAACTGCAAACCGCTGATTGTTGATTTATTGGTACAGTTCATAGCTCCGTTCTTGTACGCGCTGCAAACAAGATTATAGTACCGAATTGTCCGCTCTTTATTATAGTATACGTGCCGTTTCATTGACGAACCGCACACGGCACATTTGACGATTCCCGACAGCGGAGTTCGTTCCATTGTGACCGAGCTTGTCCTTTTCTGCCCAGAGAGCTTTTCTTGAGCTTTTTGCCACGTCGCGTCGTCGATAACCGCCTCGTGGCACTTCTCTACTCTTATCCAATCCTGCGGTGAAACTTTTTTGCGTTTCTTATTCTTATAACTTATACTGTGTGATTTTCCTTGTACAAGTGTTCCGATGTACGTTTCGTTGCGAAGTATGGTAAAGATAGTAGGGGTAGTCCACAGCCCTTTTGCATTACTCGAATTGCCTTTTATATTCACATACTTGCTGTTGGATTGTTGCTTGTAAAGCGACGGATTAGGTATGCCGCGTTCGTTTAATGCTATGGCAATTTTGCGGTACCCCCAACCGCTAATAAACCAATCAAATATTTCACGGACAATCGGCGCGGTGTTATCGTCTATTACAAGATGATTTTTATTATTAGGGTCTACAAGATACCCGTACGGCGCAAAAGAACCCGTAAACTCCCCGCGTTGACGTTTGCTTTGCAACGTCTTACGAATATTGTCGGATATGTCCTCTAAATACCACTCGTTAATCAAGCCGTTGATTTGACGCGCTTTTTTGTTAGACGTATCGAAGCTGTCGGCGCGGTCAACAATGCTGATAAACCGCACGTTCCATTCAACGAACTTGTTGTGGATATATCGTTCTATTACCTCCATATCACGCGAAAACCGCGACTGTGACTTACAAAGAACAATATTCACTCTGCCGTTCTCACAATCGGAAATTAAACGGTTGAACTCCGGTCGTGCGTGGTCGATTCCGCTGTAGTCCTCATCGCAGTAAATATCGAATACGTCCCAACCGCGTTCTTCACAAAATGCCCGAAGCATTGCTTTTTGGTTTTGAATGCTCTCGCTCTCGTCGGTGGCGTTCTGCTTGTCTTTATCCTCATCAGACAGCCGCACATAAAGCCCTACGCTAACCATAAGTAGCTACACCGTGTTTTTGTTTGTAGTTGACGCTTATGCCGTCATCATTGCAAAGTTCTGCGTTTATAATTCGAGAGATTTTATTTGTAATTGCCGTTTGTAGTGTGTCCGTGTCGTTGCAACGCACATTTTCGATAACTTTGAAGCCGAAGACTTTGTTTTTGTTCATGTTTTTCCACCCCCCTGCTCTATCAATCATATGCTTGTCTTATCACTTATATTCACGGCTCCAAAACCCTGTACAGATGTGCAAAAACGGATTTTAACCGCTCGGGCGATACTCACAGGCGTGAGCTGTCCTCCCGATTCGCTACAATCAGCCCTTCATGCTTTAACACGCACTACCGCCGTTGTAGCTTGGATACTTCCTAATTCGCCTCCAATTCGCACGGGCGATTACTTTTTATACAGACTTGGTTCTCTGTTTATTAAGGTTTTCTGTACAGGGTTTTAGAGCCGTGGTGTGCTACGGTGTCATTTATGACACATTTTCGCGGATTACCTCGACTGCCTCGTTCAAGGCGAGTTGTGTGTAGCGTTTTATGTCTTCCTGCTCGTCATTGACAAGCTCGTCGAGTGTACAGTTGAATAGTTTTGCCAATACCCGGAGTTTGTCGATAGGTGGTTTCGCGAACTCGGTTTCCCACGATGAAACAGTACGATGATTTACATTGAGTTTAATAGCTATATCAGATTGTTTCAACTTTAGCTTTCGGCGAAATCTTCTGATATTTTCACCCATGAAAATCATCCCCATTCTAAAAGTCTAATATTATTAGATAAATCCTATTATATTAGATTATACAAAAAAAAAAAAAACATTGTCAATAGTTTTTTGAAAAATATTTACAAATGTGTCAAAATTCATTATAATTGTACTATGAATGAGGTGTGACTGTGATAAGATTAAAAGAACTTCGAGTGAAAAAGGGGCTTACTCAATCTCAATTTGCTAAAGAACTTAACCTTTTTGTCGTAAAAGGAACTATAAGCAATTGGGAAGTCGGTGCAAGCGAACCGGATATTGCAACTTTAATACAGATTGCAAAATATTTCGATGTTGACCTTGACTATCTTATCGGAGTTACTGATACCCCCGCACGTACAGCGGCGTTTCACGAAGCCATGACAACGATTGAGGACTCAATCTTAAACAGCCATGAACTTTCAGATAAAAGCAAGGTAGACATGATAAAACAACTAAAAACGGTCAAGTTACGTGATAAAGCTAAGTTTCACAACGAAACTGCTAAGGAATTTACTACAAAGCCCATTCCGTCTTAATTCAGATTAAAACTGATGTTACACTTGTTATAGAATGGTTGTTCGGGTAACTGTGAGGGGCTCACGTTAAAATTTTATTACTTGACACAATAGAATACTATGTGGTATAATCAAAACAAAACATGAAGAGGTATAACATGAACAGATTGCTAACGCTCTTACTTATATTCTCATTCGTAGTGATTACACTAACGGCTTGCGTTGATAACACACCCACCGATAATAACGAATCTGCCAACACGACTGCGGTTTCACAAGCAACGCAAACAACTTTACTCGATTTATTCGACGGTGTGACTGTTGAATTTGAGACAGAGCAGGTCGGTACCGCTTACAGAAATAAAACAACCGTTAACACAGAAGGCGTTGATTCAAAATACGTTTCTTACATTACCTACACCCCCTCAAATAAGAGTCCGCTTGTAAACGGTGATACGGTTAAAATTACCGCCAAAATCCGCAAACAGTTCACCGAAGATAATAATTTGAATATTATTGATGCACTCACAGACGGCGATTATTTAGTTGTCACCAAAGACTTCACTGCCGAAGGGTTCTACGAGTACATCAGTAAAGCCTCGCAAGTCCCTGAAACGCTTATGAACAGTATCAAAACCGAGGCAACCGAAGCGATAGGTGAATACGGTGTTGACCTAATCGCGGGGAAACTGTACTTTAGCGAGTTTTCGCAACATAATCTGTTCGCGGTATTCTTGGGGCAAGACTTAGGGGCAGATACAGGGTTGTTATCGTCTGCAACAAAAGTCAGTTCATTTGAAGTTGTCGGGTTAAATTCTGCTTACTTAGCTGTCAAATCAAGCGATATTGCCAAATCGAGAATCTTTTTAGTGTACGAAGTCAAAATGACGGCTGAAAACTCCACACGTAACATATCAAGCACTGAGGTTTCGGGATTTCTCACGATTTCGTTTAATAATGTGCTACTTGATACTGACGGTACCGCCGTCACTGAATCTAAAAATGAGTGGCACTCTCCGAAAAAAACTGCTGAGGAAACTGTGGAGTTAATGAATGCTTACACGGTTGAGCAAATCAAGTAACATAATTAAAACGTGTCATTTATGACACGTTTTCGTCTTTCGTGCTCTTGCGCGCTTTCTTGCACGTCCACCGTGCAATGCTCACCAAGTTGTCAATCGAAAAGAAACGGCAGATAATCAGAATAATCGTCACAGGGATTAGCCATAGTAAGTTCATGAATTCACCTCATTTCGATTTGATTCCGTCAAGCTAAGGAATGGCAAAGCCAATCCTTAGCCCTTGTCTTGTCTTTCCGTCAAATAAAGAAAAAACTCCCCCGACTCGCCGAAAAACACAAACGCAGACAATTCGCCCGTATTGTGAAATTCATCATTTTTTCTTTTTGGATGAAATTCCTCGCGATTCTCGTGCACACGTTCCTTTTTGGTTAATATAATTATCCGTAAAATCACCCCCTACCCCCTCAAATTAAAAGTATTTGCATAAATTGGGGCTTGACATTTCGGTGAAACGGTGGTACAATGATAGTTGATAAGACACCTTTTTTATCGTATCTCTTGAATTGCGCCCTGCTCGTAACAGGGTGCTTTTCGTGTTTTATAGGCTCAAATGCACATATTCGGTAGATATTATCGACGAAGACTTTCTTGATTCGCCGAACGGTTTTGCGAACCAGACCGAGTTCGACAAGCGCGCCGATGAGCGTGATGACTTCCGAGCGTTGACCTCTGCTGTAGCCGAGTTTGTCGCATATATCGTTGTAGCTGTTCCACGACTTGCCGTACTCCGGCGACTGTGAACGGCACATAAAAAAGTACATCGCAAATTGTTTCGGCGTAATTCGAGTGTTGAGGAAAATATGTCGCGGGCATAAGAAAAAGCCGTTGTCTGACAACGGCTTTAAGTGATATACAGCAGTCTTGTACTTTTTCTTGCGCTTGACTTCTTCAATAATTATATTTATAATCAATCCGCATAAATACAAGCGTTCGGCACTTTTAGAAACGGTTTTTTCAGTCAAGCCGCACATGGTTGCGATTTGCTTTTGACAAATGCACACGCCGTCATATTCGCGGCGAAGACTGCAAAGTGCGGCGTACACAGCAACGTCTACTGACGATATTTCACGAGTGCGGTATTTTTCAATGACCTCATTGGGCATGACGAAATAGCTGAGCCGACTTATTCTTGATTTCATCTTTTGGCACTCCTGAAAACGACTTGATTTACGATTTTATCGGCTTTTAGGTCTTCATTAAAATCGCCTAACTTGGGCGGTCTGTCTTTGACAGTGTAACCCTGCGCGCTAAATTTTTTCATCAGTTCCGACGTTGCACTACGCCCTGCATCGTCATTGTTTAAGCAGAACACAAGCTCTTTTATTTGCGGATTATCCTGCAAATATTGCACCAACGCAACATCGGTCACGCCGCCGAGCGATAAGCGATTGTGTAGTGTGTGCGCCTTGTCGTTGCCGACATGATGATTGACTAAACTCGCGTGACTTATCGCTTCAATCGGCGATTCAAAAATGTAAAGCTGCGCTTGATTCTTCTCGGAAGAACTGCGGCTTTTCATCGAAAAGCTGAATCGTTTATCGCTTCCTGTGACTTCGCCTCGGAAAGCCCGCGAGGGCAGGCTTTGCCTGCCTGAAGGGCACGGTTTCACGTCGTCCGACAGTGTCCCACGTAATCCTGCGTATTTCGCAGTGTTGGCATTGTAGCCGACAAATACACAGTTTCCGCGATTATCTTGATACAGTTGGTTGCTCTTAATTAAACTGTTCACGACGGCGGGGTCGATGTCGCGGGTTTTAGTTAAGTACGCGAATACACGCTTGTTGTCAGCGGCGGATTCGGGGAGGACGAATTCCCGTTCTCGACTTTCAGCAGGACCCCGTGCAGAACTATACACATGATTTGACGACACAACATCACCACTGCCGACAATCATCTGCATTGCCTCCCCAAACGTGTGATTGTAGATTTTCTTGCACCAGTCAATCGCGTTCGCGCCTCCGATTTGTTGCGAGTTCCAAAACCAACCTGTACGGTCTTTCATGATAACGAGGCTGTCATGTTGGTCGCACTTCCATGTGCCGCCTGTTTTCTTGAACGTGAAATTCTCCTTGCGCTCGAGGAAATTTATCATGTCTGTTTCGCGCGCTTGTGTGATTTGATGAGGGGAGTAGGTTTCGTGAGGTTGTTTTACCCCCTTGTTGGTTTGACTTATTTCTGCTGCGTTCGACGATTCAGACGGTTGCTTGATTCCTTCGAGCTTCGTTGTTGGTTGTTGAAGTTCGTTAGTTTTTTCGTTTTGAATTGCCTGTTCCTTCATTGTACTGTTTTGATTATCAAGCGACTTGAAAATCTCGAAATCACTCATGTTTTCGATTGTAACCTTTGCTTCAACTTCTTCGCCATCTTGGAATACCACGAAATCGCCGTTGAGAGCTTTGCTCTTGTCATTG
>Ga0082212_10001594_pt1 | contig 33439 bp, 34 predicted proteins | sample TergutNt197P3_FD_71548 | JGI IMG/M metagenome (GOLD analysis project Ga0082212, IMG submission 71548) | Neocapritermes taracua P3 segment gut microbial communities from Petit-Saut dam, French Guiana - Nt197 P3 | ecosystem: Host-associated > Arthropoda: Insects > Digestive system > Gut ... | reverse complement strand
TTTTTTGTTCTCCCTATTTTTGCTTTGTTGCTTATGTATAGGGCAATGGTTGTGCCATCTGTTTTTGCCTTGATGTGGCCAAAGGGTAACTATTTGAAAAAAGGGAAAGATTTCGGTCTGAAATAAAAAGAGACACCAAGCTATTTCTTGCTTTAGCCCCCCAAAGATTACAAATTCGGGGCGTTAAATCACAAATATGTAATCAGGGAAACACGCTTATCTGTGTCCTTGATTACCCGCCGCAATATATAGGTCATGGCAGAGAGGGGCTTGGGTTTCTTTCGCTCGTGTATAGACCGCCCCGTGAGTCAAGGCTTTTTGAGCAGTAGGTACAAATGAGACTCTCTCCCTCGGAGATGCCGCCACGCGGGCTTGCTATCGCTTCGCGCTGTCTCCTTTTTAGGGCCGTATTGCTCGCCATCGATAGCTTCGCGGAGAAACAGAGGGCATACCCTGCCGAAATAGGTTTCTCGCTCATTCCATCCTGCTTATGCTGACCAACAAAAAGCCGGTGGCAAGAAAGATCCGCGGCGATGCTTTGCCAAGGATGGCGGGCGATATGTACCGAGGGGCTTAAAACGAAAAAAATAGCCGACGACAGATATGTAATTAGCTATGTCCGCACAGCAATGACCAATACGTGATTGACCTTCGGTGGCAAGGCGTGTACAGTTTTGGCCCATGAAGTCCCTTCAGGAAGTTGCGCGGGAACTGCGGGTTTCCGAGAAAACTGTCAGGCGGATGCTCTGGCGCGGAGAGCTTCGCGGAATTCGTGTTGGTGGCCAGTGGCGGTTTCCGGTCGAGAGCCTGGCGGGCCTTTTCCCGGCGGCGGTTGCCGGCGCAAAAACGCATACGAGGTTCCAGGTTGCGCCGATTTCCAGGCTGATCGAGATCGGCGGCGTTCATTACAGAATAGCGGGCGAGAATCCGCACGATGTTTTTATGGAGGCCGTGAAAGAAATTCCGTGCGTCCCCTACACGTCGCGCCCCGCGCTGTTCAGTGCGCTTTGGGATAGGGAATTGCTCTGCCCGACCGGAGTCGGCAACGGGATCGCCATACCCCACCCGGTTATTACGATGTGGACGCCCCGTACGGACATCCCTTCCTCCATAGGGCTCTTTTTCCTTGAGCAGCCTGTGGATTTCGGGTGTCTCGACGAAAGTAAAGTCTCCATTCTGTTCATGCTGCTTCTGCAGACGTTGCAGGAACATCTTCAGGCTATGGCCCTTTTGGCTCGCCTGCTTCGTGAGGATTCGCTTATAGCGTTTTTGAAGGAAGTACCTCTTCGGGCCGACATCGTTTCCGAGTTTGCCCGCCTGGAAAAAGCGGTTTTGCCGGGAGACCATTGAAAATGTCTTTCCTTATCCTTGCGCTGATGCTGAATTTTGCCGGGGGGGTGGCTTCCATCGCACTGCGAAAGCGCAGCGCTCTTGCCAATGCGCTGGGAGCGGGTTTTTGCATGGGAGCCTGCGCTGCCGGGTTTGCGGGAGCCTTTGCTCTACTTGTCACCGGCGGGCCTGCTCCTTCACTGGAACTTTCCTGGAACATGTCGCTGGGGGGATCTTTTACAATAGCGTCGGACGCGTTGAGCTCGTTTTTCCTCCTTGTCGTCTTCGGCGTCTCGGGGATTTGCGCGCTCTACGGTGTCCAATACATGGCGGCTTTTATCGGCAGGAAGGAACCCGGCCCTTCCTGGTTCTTCTTCAATATTTTCGTGGCCAGCATGGCGCTGGTATGTCTGGCGCGCAACGCTTTGCTGTTTCTGTTCGCGTGGGAAGTCATGTCGGTCTCCGCCTATTTCCTGGTGATGTTTAATGATGAGCGGCCGGAAGTCCGGAAGGCGGGCTGGACCTTCCTGGTGGCTACGCAACTTGGCACCGTCTGCCTGCTGGCGCTCTTTGTCCTGCTGAGCGGACAATCCGGTTCGCTCAATTTTGCCGATTTTGAAAATTTCCGCGCATCCGGCTCCACGGTTGTAAGCGCCGCTTTCCTTCTGGCGCTGGTGGGTTTTGGAATCAAGGCCGGATTGATGCCGCTGCACATTTGGCTGCCGGAGGCGCACCCGGTGGCGCCGTCGCATGTGTCGGCCGTATTGTCGGGGGTTATGATCAAGACCGGCATCTACGGGTTGCTCCGTATCCTTACTTTCCTTGGCGAACCTCAAATGTGGTGGGGCTGGACGCTGGTTGCCGTGGGACTCCTTTCCGGGGTCAAGGGAATTTTGCTTGCTCTGGCTCAGCGCGATCTTAAGCGGCTGCTTGCCTATTCCAGCGTTGAGAATGTCGGGATTATCACCCTCGGAATCGGTATCGGCGTCATGGGGTTATGCGCCGGCAACACCGTTGTTGCCGCCCTAGCGTTTGCCGGCGGGCTGTTGCATGTTGCCAATCACGCGCTGTTCAAGGGGCTTCTCTTTCTGGGGGCTGGATCGGTGCGGCATGCGACGCACACGCTTGAGATCGACCGGCTTGGCGGTCTTTCCAAAAATATGAAATGGACCTCCCTGGTCTTCCTCGTGGGCTCGGTCGCCATCTGCGGTCTGCCTTCCTTGAACGGGTTTGTCAGCGAGTTCCTGATATACCTGGCGTCCTGCAAGCTTTTCCCGTTAAAAAAGACATCGCTGGTGATAACCGGAATGCTCTCCATCGGAGGGCTCGCCTTGATCGGCGGCATGGCGATTGTGTGTTTTACCAAGGCGTATGGAATCATCTTTCTCGGCGAGCCCAGGACGGACGGAGCCAGGGCGGCGCACGAATGCGGGTTACTGATGCGCGTTTCCATGATTGCGCTTGCCGTTGCTTGTGTCCTGTGCGGTCTTTCCGGGCCGCTGTTGGTTAGAGGAACGAGTCCGGTGATCGCATCCATTGCCGGGATCTCCGAGGCGGAAATTACAGGGGGACTCGGCGCAGGCGTGGGATCGCTTTACTGGGTCACGGCCGCCTGCTTTGTATTCCTGCTGCTGGCGGGCGCACTGGCCGTCCTGCGCCTGCGGCTGTTGGCCTCTCGGGAGGTAGGCGCTGTGGGAACGTGGGATTGCGGCTACTTCCGGCCCACCGCGAGGATGCAGTATACGGCTTCTTCCTTCGCTCAGCCGGTCACGAAAATGTTCAGCTTCATGCGTCTCTCACACAAGAATTTCGTTCCCCCGGTTGGGCCGCTTCCTTCGGATGCCGCGTTTGCCTCCCGGACCCCCGATATCTTCGATGAAAACCTCTGGCGCCCTGTGTTCACCAGGACAGGCAACCTTCTTTCCCGGGTTCGACGGCTTCAGCACGGAAGAATACAGTTGTACGTGTTCTACATGGTGCTGACACTGCTGGCGCTTCTTTTATGGGGGCTGTGGTGACGCCCATGACCGGACACCTTGCGGCCGCTCTTCCCGGATTCCTTCTCGCGCTGGCGTTGTCGCCGCTGCTTTTGGGGATCATCAACAAGACGAAGGCTTTTGTCGGCGGACGCCGCGGTCCGCCGTTTTTTCAGTTGTATTACGACATCGCAAAGCTTTTCCGGAAAGGGGCGGTATATAGCGGGACTACCAGTTGGGTATTCCGGGCCGGACCGATAGTTGCGCTGGCGTCAGTCCTTGGAGCTTTGATGATTGTGCCGCTGGCCGGCAAGCCCGCGCTGTTATCGTTTGGCGGCGACCTGATCCTGCTGGCGTATTTTCTGGGCATGATGCGGCTCTTCATCGTCCTTGCCGCTTTGGATACAGGTTCCGCGTTTGAGGGAATGGGCGCAAGTCGTGAAGTGCAGTTTTCGGCTATGGCCGAGCCCGCGCTTTTGCTTGCGCTTGTGACCCTGCTGCATCATTCCGTTGGGATGTCGCTTTCGGAGGTATATGGCAAGGCCGAAACCTCAATGCTTGAGAGTGTCGGCCCGGAAGTGTTTCTTGTTGCCGCCGCCCTTCTGGTTGTTTTTCTTTCCGAAAATTCCCGCATTCCGGTGGACGATCCGGATACCCACCTGGAACTCACCATGATCCACGAGGTGATGGTGCTGGACCACGGCGGCCCCGACTTTGCGATGATCACGTATGCCGCCGCTTTAAAGATGTGGGTTCTGGGGGCTCTCATTGTCGGTATCATTGTTCCGGTGCGCAGCGGCTCTACGATCCTGGATCTGGGAGCGGCGGTGGTTGGCATGTTCGGCCTGGCGTTTGCGGTCGGCCTGATTGAATCCGGCATGGCGCGCCTGCGCATGCTTCGCGTTCCGCACCTTTTGTCAGCCGCCGTGGTCCTTGCCGGGTTGGCGCTGATTCTCGCTTTGGAGTAAAGAAATGGCGATGTTGTCCGATGCGCTGATGATCGCTTTGATTCTGACCAACTTGGCGCTTTTGGGTTCCGGGCGGCTGGGGGCATGGGTTCGCGTTGTCGCCGTGCAGGGCATTATGCTTGGGCTGTTTCCTATGCTTGCTGGCCATGGAGCGTCGGGTTACCGGATTGCGATTCTTGTCGTGGGCGGCGTGGTAATCCGGGGAATGGTCTTCCCGTATCTTTTGTGGAGAATGCTGCAAAACGCCGATATCCGGCGGGAGATCGAGCCGTTTGTCGGCTATACCATGTCGCTTCTTTATGGTGTTTTCGCCGTGGCGGCTTCCATCTGGTTCAGCTCGCATCTTGGCCTGGTCCGGCCGGCCTTGTCGACGCTTACGGTGCCGGTTGCCATTTTCACCATATTGGTGGGGCTGTTCCTGATCATGAGCAGAAAGAAAGCGATCAGCCAGGTATTGGGATACCTGGTTCTTGAGAACGGGATATATGTCCTCGGAATCTGGATGGTCGTGGAGATCCCCATGCTCGTTGAACTGGGGGTGCTTCTGGACGCTTTCGTAGCGGTGTTTGTAATGGGCATTGCGACATATCACATCCGGCGCGAATTCGACCACATCGATGTCGATCGGCTGGATTCCCTGAAAGGCTGAAATGGACGACGGCCTGCTTCTTTGGATCCTTCTGGCATTGCCGGCCGCGGGCGCGGGCATCAGCCTGATTCCCCGTTCGCCGCGCGCGGTCCTGCGTGTTGTGTGCATTGTGGTCATGGCGATCGCCGTGGTGGCGTTTACGGCGGTGTCGGCTGTGCTTCGCGGATCCAGGATTCATGCGGCTTCGGGGTGGTTTTTTCTGGACGATTTGTCGGCGTATCACCTGGCTGTTCTGATAATTGTTTATTCCCTGAGCTCTTTCTTCTCCGTTGGTTATTTCCGGCAGGAGCCGACCGCGTCCCATTTCACGCTGCGCTTTGCCCGGCGGTTTGGCGCCTTGTGGCTTGGGGCGCTATGGTCAATGATCCTGGTGCTGGTATCGAACAACATGGGTATTATGTGGGTCGGTATCGAGGCCACCACGCTTATGACCGCGTTTCTCATCTGTATCCCAGTCAGCCCGGCATCGCTTGAGGCTATGTGGAAATACCTGATCATGTGTTCCGTCGGTGTGGCGTTCGCGTTCATCGGCACACTGATGGTTGCCGCCGCGGCCGCTCCGGCGCACATCCCCCCATCGGACACCATGCTATGGACGCTGTTGCGGGCAAGCGCCGAGCAACTCGATCCAGGCTTGATGAAGGCTGGTTTCCTGTTTCTGGTGGTTGGGTATGGCACAAAAGCGGGCTTGGCGCCGATGCATAACTGGCTGCCGGACGCGCACAGCCAGGCTCCCGCTCCGGTCTCCGCGGTTTTATCCGGCATCTTGCTGAATTCCGCGTTCTACTGCATCCTTCGCTATGTACCAATCCTGGAAGTGTCGACTGACCACTTGGGTTGGAGCAGGAGCATCCTCGTCGTTTTCGGGCTTGTTTCCATCTTCGTAGCCGGCGCGTTCATCATTTTACAGCGCGACGCAAAGCGGATGCTTGCCTACTCCAGCGTCGAGCATATAGGTGTCATCGCGCTCGGCGTAGGGATGGGCGGGTTAGGCGCTTCCGCCGCGTTCTTCCATATGCTGAACCACTCGTTTGCCAAACCAGTCGCTTTCTTTTGCGCCGGTCGTCTGGGCCAGTTATACGGGAGCAACGAAATGGCCGGCATGGAAGGCGCCATCCGCGCGTCCCGGCTTTGGGGCGGCGGGTTTTTCCTGTCGTTGCTGGCGCTGATCGGGATCGCGCCCTTTGCGATCTTTATGAGCGAGTTCCAGATAGTTCGCGCGAGCTTGTGGACAGGGTCTGTTCTTGTAACGGTTCTGTTCCTTATAGGGATCGCCGTGGTCTTTGTAGGCGTGTTGCGGAATGTGACAAAGGTTGTTTGGGGTGTTTCCTCTCTTAAAGATACCGGAGCCGGCTCGACCTTGTTGGAACGGTCTGTCGTTTTCCTTCCGCTGGCGGCGCTTCTGCTCCTTGGGTTGTGGATGCCGTCCGCTCTATGGAGGTTCATCGAAAGGGCGGCCGCAATCGTGGGAGGCGGGTTATGAGCGCAACCGGCGCGCTTTGTTTGCAAAACGCCGTGCCGGTGCCGCTCACGGATGTTCCGGTGCTGTCCGTATCCGGTTTCCGCGAGTTCGTGGCCGGGGCGGTGGCCGGCGGCGATCGCCTCAGCGCGTTGTTTGGCATGCCGGCTGGAGACAGTGTCCGTTTGATCGCGGTTCTGGCGCGCGACAATGCCGGAACTTTCTCGGTTTTCTCGACGGAAGTTTCAGAGTCTTATGCTTCCATCACGCCCGAATGTTTGCAGGCTCACTGGTTCGAGCGGGAGATCGCCGAGCAGTGGGGAGTGATTCCGGAGGGTCATCCCTGGTTGAAACCGATCCGCTTTCAGCATCCGGTACGTTCCGTGGCGGATCCGTGGCGTCGGGGAGGCAAAATCTCCGTGGGAGACGCGGAGTTTTTCCGGGTCGAGGGAGAGGAAATCCACGAAGTATCGGTTGGCCCCGTTCATGCGGGCGTTATAGAGCCTGGGCACTTCCGGTTCCAGTGCCACGGTGAAGATGTTTACCACCTCGAGATTTCCCTGGGGTATCAGCATCGCGGCATAGAGAAAGCGCTGGTTGGAGGGCCCGCGGCCAGAACCATACCGTACATGGAGACGCTGGCGGGCGACACGACCATAGGCCACACAACAGCCTACTGTCATGCCGTGGAGGCGCTTTCGGGGATAGAAGCGCCAGCCCGCGCTCATGCAATTCGCGCCATCGCCCTGGAACTGGAACGCGCTGCTTGCCACATTGGCGATCTCGGGAATATGGCTGTCGGTATAGGTTTTCTTCCCACCGCCGCCTATTGCGGCCGGATTCGCGGAGACGCGCTGAACCTGACCGCGCTTTTGTGCGGCAACCGGTTTGGCCGGGGGCTGGTCCGGCCGGGAGGAGTTCGTTTCGACCTGGATCAGGAAGCGGTGGCTACGTTGCTTTCGCGTTTGGATGGAATAGTTAAAGATACGACTGTCGCCGTCAATCTTTTATGGGAAATGCCATCGGTCAGAGCGCGGTTTGAAGAGACAGGAAGGTTAAGCCGTGAGACCGCGGAGTCAATCGGTCTGGTCGGACCAGCGGCACGGGCGTGCGGTCTGGAGCGGGATGTGCGACGCGATTTTCCGTCCGGCGCGTTTCGGTCCGCCCGCGTTCCGGTTAGCACCTGCTTAACGGGGGATGTGTTTGCGCGGGCATACGTTCGGTGGCTCGAACTGCAAAATACTTTCGCTTTCATACGGGAGCAGGCCGAAGCGCTGCCCGACGGCGGTTTGAAGGCGGAATGCGGACCTTTGCCTGCCGGGAAGCTGGTTGTCAGCATGGTTGAAGGATGGCGAGGGGAAATCTGCCACGTCGCGGTCACGGGGGATGACGGGAAGTTTGCGTGCTACAAAGTCGTGGACCCGTCCTTTCACAACTGGTTTGGCCTTGCCCGCGCGCTGTCGAACCAGCAGATATCGGATTTTCCGATTTGCAACAAAAGCTTTGGTTTGTCTTACTGCGGGCATGATTTGTAGAGAAAACGTCGCAATGGGCCGCAAGGAGATGGAGATACGATGTATCGGGTCATAGGAGCCAGGATTCAACAGGGGTATCGGACATTCAAGTACCCCGACGGGCCGCCGCCGTCCCTGCCTGAGCGGTTCCGGGGGATGCCGGTCATTGACCCATCCATTTGCGCGGACGGCTGCAACCGGTGCGAGGCCGTTTGTCCGGTTTCGGCGATCAATAAAGCCGGATCAGTGCGGCTTGATATGGGCCGGTGTCTTTTCTGCGGGGAATGCGCCGAGCGGTGCCCCTCGGACGCATTGCGGTTTGGCGGCGATTACCGTCTGGCGGCAAGACAGCGGGAGGCGCTTGTCGTCGGAGAGAAAGATTACGTAATCAAGGAGCCAACGGACGCGTTCATAAAGAAGATGTTTGGCCGGTCGCTGAAACTGCGCCAGGTGAGCGCGGGAGGATGTAACGCCTGCGAGGCGGACGCAAACGTGTTGACTACGCCAGCCTGGGACATCGCGCGATTTGGTCTTCAGTTTGTGGCTTCTCCGAGGCATGCCGACGGGCTCCTGGTTACCGGGCCGGTGACGGAGAATATGAAGCTTGCGCTGGAAAAGACGTATGCAGCTGTGCCGTCGCCGCGCGTTGTGATAGCGGTTGGCGCCTGCGCGATTTCGGGCGGCCCGTACCGGGACCACCCGGAAGTCTGCAACGGTGTTGCCGATGTAGTGCCGGTGGATATTTACGTCCCCGGCTGCCCTCCTCATCCGTTGACGCTTCTTGAAGCGCTCCTTACTTTTCAGGGCCGGATTGCCAGGTAAGGGGTAAACCGTGGAGTTGGCTTGTGTCGGGTATGAATTTAGGGAATAAAGAATATGAATCTTTCTAAATGGGCCAAAAACTGTTCAAAGAGAAGGTATATAAAAATGAAACAGAGCAGACATATAGCGATAGTAGTTATGGCTATAGTCATGATGGCCGCTTGCGGACAGGGCAAGTTAGAAAATATACAAACCGAGATTCCGTCGAACTGGAAAATATTAAAGCAAGATGAATACACAATTCAATACCCAGAAAACTTCGAGCTAGATACATCAGGGCAAATGGGAATAAAATTTGCGCTTTTATCTGAACAAGCCTCGCCGAATGATCTATTTAGAGAAAATATCAATCTGATGACAGAAGATCTTAAAGGACAAAAAGTTTCTCTTAATGATTATGCGATAGAAGCTGAAAATATAATAAAAAAGTGGATTACCAATGCAAATATGATAGAGAACAAAATTGTTAAAAAAGATAACCTTGAGTTTCTTCGTCTGATCTATACGGGAACGATGGGGCAGTTTGATTTGAAATATGAACAGCGCGTTATATTTAAAAAAGGGAAAGCATACGTGTTAACGTTTACCGCTGAAACGGAACAATTTGATAGTTATATAGATGTTGGAAGACAAATAATGGATAGTTTTAAAATTAAATAAAACATATTTGTCGGGGAGGATTTATGAGGTTTTGCTCCTGCCTGACAGGCGACATCAATTTTGAACCCGCGTCCATACAGCCTTGTTGTAATACCAGAGAGCTTGGCGCTGTGCCGTCCCTGCCTTTTACGGGCGGGCCGGTGGATATGCGGGCGTATACGGAGCATATCCGCGCCAGCATAAACGCGTTGCAGGATGGTGGTCCGCTTTGCGCGGGTTGCCCGAACCTGCGGGTTCTGGGTCCGGATAAGGCCGAGGCTGTTTTTAGAGAAGGCATCCGGTTTCGCACAGTATCCATGAATCAGCACAGGCATTTATGCGACTGCCGCTGTGTTTATTGTACGTTATGGCAAAACCCTTCCACGGAGAGCTACGCCATTCTGCCTGCTCTTGAAAGCCTGTGGCGGCAGCAGGCTTTGCGCGAGAACTGTTTTTTCAGTTGGGGCGGGGGCGAACCGGGCATACTCCGGGATTTTGAGGAGGCAAGCCGCTGGATTCTGGTCAATGGGTTCCAGCAGTATGTCCATACCAATGCCCTGCGATACTCCCCGGCGATAGCGGAAATTCTGGCCGGCGGCAAAGGCGGCGTCAACGTCAGCCTTGATTCGGTAAACCCGGAAACATATAAGGCGGTAAAAGGAGTGGATGGCTTCGCGCGGGCCACCGGGAATCTGTGCCGTTATATTGAAGCCGCGGCGGTTCGCGACGCGGTGCATGTGAAATATGTCATATTCGCTTTGAACAACCAGTTGGACGCTATCGGCGCTTTTTTCGACCTGTGCCGCGATATGGGCGTGACGCATGTACAGTTTTCTTTTGATTTCAAGGAGGTAAATAGCGGGAAGCTGTCTAATGCAAGCCTGGGAGCGGCGCTTTTGTTCATACAAAAGGCTGTGCAAATGAACATGCGTTGTACGCCTTTTTTTGTGGATGACGCAACCATGCTCCGGCTTGATAGGTTGGCGCAAACCATGTCCGATACAAACCCTGTACGGGGCGCCGCGTCTGACTGAATTACCTGGCGGGCCGGAAGACTACAAGTACATGCATGGGTGGTTTATTTCGCTCAAAACCCTCTCCCTCGGGTACGCTTGCTCGCCATCCGTGGCTCGCGTCGCTGCCCTGTTCCTTGCTCTCGCCGTCCAAGGCTTTACCTGGAAACCGATGCCCTCGTTGGAGAACCCCTGTGCGATTTTTGTCCGCCGCGATTGATGTGGTTTTTAGCTTGTATGCTTACACTGCGCTTGTTCGTACTCCAGGCATACCCGAACCGACCGTAGAGGCGTTCGCGCGAATCAGCTTTTAGCCGGGAAGAAGTTTTTGAACAACCTCCGGAGGAAACAGGTAGTTTACTTCCCGCACCAGCGCTGGTAGTACCGGATGGGTGCGGTTTTCCGGCTGCATGCACCAGACGTCGTCCATATCTTCGTCAACGGTGAGTTCGTTTTCGCAGACCACCAGCGGGAACATGGTGCAGAATCGCGGCTTGAATTCCCAATCATGCAATCCTTGTTTGGCCGCCGCCGTCTGTAAGGCGCAGGCGTATTTCGGATGCGAAAAGACACACCAGTCGCCGATTACATTGGTTCCCGCGGCGATGCCGCTTGGGCAGTCCGCGTCATGGGCCATCTCTCCGAACCATTCTTGAGGGTTTTGCGTCTCTGGGCGCATAAACGGCAGGAAAATTTCCGAGTTATGCAGGATGATTTCCTTTTCCCGGAGGTCGGCCCATACGCCGCCTTTGCAGCAGCGGCCTCCGCATTTTTCAAGATCGCAGTATTTCGGGAACTTTGCCTCAAACACGAGCGGGTTGATCTTCATTTGAGACGGCCTTTCCGGTTTCTGGGGTTAGGAGGCGCGCTTTCAAAGGGCGTCCTTAAAAATTCGATCTTAGTCTTTCTGGTTGCCGCAGGCAATCTATTGTGTGGGTCTTTGGTGCCGCGGATGGGGCCAGGCTTAGGTCGGCTTTGAGCGAAAAAAGCCGCCAATGCTTATGTTTTGGACATTTCCGGTTTGCTGTTGGCCGCTGTTTTCGCGCGGGCGTTCGATATCGCCAAAGGGTTATGGATTTATTCGTTGGTTGCGGTAAAGGTTTTTTTGTTTTGGCTGTGGAAAAAATAAGGGCCCCGAAGGGCCCTTATCCTTTTTCGATTTCGCTTTTAGCGCTTTTGGGTTTTACAGTTTGCCTACGAGAACAAACGATATGACCAGCGCGTAGATGACCAGCGACTCGATCAGCGCGAGACCGACGATCATCGGTATGAAGATCTTGTTCTGGGCGGCAGGGTTGCGCGCAATCCCCTCCAGTCCGGCCGCAATGGCCTTGCTTTGCCCGAGCGCGCCGCCAAACGCCGCGATCGCAATACCGAAACCTGCCGCCAGGGCGATGACGGCTTTTACATTGGAATCCCCGCCCGCAGCCGCGTTTTCATCGGCCGCAAAAGCCACTGACGCCACCGCCACGAAGAGCAGGGCGACAAGGAAAGAGAAAGTGAATCTGCGGAACATAAAGGTGTTTCCCCCTTTCAGGATGTTCCCGGACAGGCCCGCATTGCCTAAGCCGGGGTACTGCGTGAATCAGTGTTCCTCGTGAGCCACCGCGCCGGAGATGTAGATCATGGAAAGCACGGTGAAGATGAAAGCCTGCATGAAAGAGACAAACAGCCCCAGCCCCATAAAGACCGACGGGACAAGCAAGGGAATCAGCGCGGCGAAGCCCGCGACCACCGCGTGGTCTCCGGTGATATTGCCGAAGAGACGCAGCGATAACGACATGGGACGCGCCAGGTGCGAGATGATCTCGATCGGAAGCATGATAGGGGCCATCCACCAGATGGGGCCCAGGAAGTGCTTGAAGTAGGAAATGCCGTTCTCGCGAACGCCGAAATAGTGGGTTGAAAGGAAAATGACCAGCGCCAGCCCCATAGTGATGTTCATCTTTTGAGTCGGCGGCAGGAACCCTGGGATAAGCCCCAGCAGATTCATGAACAGGATGAACAGGAAACAGGACGCAAGCAGCGGGAGGTACTTCTTGTATTCGTGCCCGATGATGTCCTTTGCCAGCGTTGACAGGAACCCAAGAATCAGTTCGAAGAGATTGCGAATGGTAAACCGTGGTTCGGGAATCACCATATCGGAGATCTTGCGGCTTCCGACAGTTAACCAGGATAAGACGATAAGAAGCAGCGCGATGAAGACCGCCGAGTACATGTAGAAATATTTCTGCCCGCCGGGCAGCGTCATGAAGAAGGAAAACCCGTGATCATCTCCCGACGCCAGTAATATTGTCGGCGTTGCCGCTACAATTAAAAAGCCAAGGATCGCTTTGCGCATTATCTTTAAGACCCCCGAAAAAATTGGCGGTTCTTTAAGGTTTTACTCCGCTGGTTGAAACGACTTCCAGAGGGCTTCGATGAGTACCCCGAGGAACAGCGATGTCAAGCCGAGCAAAAACCCAAGAACGTCAAACCAGCCGGATCGGACTACAAGGTAGATAACCCCAATAAGTCCGAGAAATTTTACTACATATTGAACAACAAACCACTTGTTGACCGTTCCCTTGCGCAGAAACGCTTTCTCCAGAATCTTTCGTCCGAGAAAGAAGTTCCCGCAGGCGATGGCTACGCCGCATACGGCGCCCGGGAGAAGACGAAAGCTTGCAAAACCAAGGAGCCCCGCGGCTGCTATTCCGGCAAGTATCAGCGCGGAAGCAAGCCAGATTCGGCGCTCCAGGGAGCGGATCGTGTCCCCCATGGGCGCGTTGTCCTCTCCGCACCGGAACGCTTGAAATTAGCGTTCGGTTTCCTCCTGGTTTTCCTTCTCCTGCTCTTTTGCGGACCGCAGCGCGGCGCGATATAGGCTGCGAAAACCGGCCGCGAAACCAAATCCGAGCCAGATAATCATCAACCAGGGCGCGGTTCCCAACCACTTGTCAAGATAGTACCCGATCCCCAGGCCGATGAGTACCGACAGGGCCATTTCAAAACCGAGGGCGCTGTATCTTGCCAATTCCCGGAAAAAGGCTTTGCGATCCTGCCGGTCGTCGTTCATCGGGCTAAAAGAAGAACTTTTATCATGAGGTTTGCCCACCCGTCAATCGGAAACGGTTTTAAGCGCCGATCTGGTTGCCGCGACCGTCCGGTCCAGATCGCGCTTTGAGTGCGCAAGCGAAACGAACCCCGCCTCGAACTGGGACGGCGCGATATAGACTCCGCGCTTGAGAAGTTCATGAAAATAAAGGGCATATAGCTTTGTGTCGCTTTGTTTTGCGCAAGCGTAATCTGTAACCGGCCCTTTCTGGAAGAAAGTGGTCCACATGGAGCCGGCGCGGTTGGTGTAAAAGGGGATGCCGGAGGAGGTAAACGCCTTCGACATTCCGGCGGCAAGATAATCCGCCTTGCCGGCAAGCTCCGCATATACCCCTTTGCGGGACAGCTCGGAGATAGCGGCGATCCCGGCGGCAACGGCCAGCGGATTTCCCGACAGGGTTCCCGCCTGGTAAACCGGTCCTTCGGGCGCCAGCGCGTCCATGATCTCCTTTCGCCCTCCGAACGCGCCCACCGGCAGGCCGCCGCCTATGATCTTGCCAAGGATAGTCAGGTCGGGGATGACCCCAAACAGTTCCTGCGCGCCGCCAAACGCCACCCGGAACCCCGTGATTACCTCGTCGAATATAAGGAGCGCGCCGTGTTTTTTTGTGAGGGAGCGAAGTTTATCAAGAAAGCCTGACGCGGGCGGCACCACCCCCATGTTCCCAGGGATCGGTTCTACAATCACGGCGGCTATCTGCTGGTCGTTTTGCTCTAAAAGGCGCTCTAAAGAGGCGATATCGTTGAATTTTGCGGTCAGTGTGTGTTTCGCGGCCTCTTTTGGAACTCCGGGCGAATCGGGAAGTCCGAACGTGAGCGCGCCTGAACCGGCGGACACGAGCATCGCGTCGGCGTGTCCGTGGTATCCGCCCTCAAATTTGATGATCTTGTCGCGTCCCGTATAACCGCGGGCCAGCCGCACGGCGCTCATTGCCGCTTCTGTGCCGGAGGAGACCAGGCGGACCTTTTCTATGGATGGAAACGCTTTGCGGATCAGGCGCGCCAGTTCGACCTCGCCGGGTGTGGGAGCGCCATAACTTGTTCCGCGCGCGGCTGCCGCGCGGATTGCGGCGACCACTTTTGGGTGCGCGTGCCCAAGAATCATCGGCCCCCAGGAGCCGACATAGTCGATATAGACATTCCCGTCCACATCGCGCACGGAAGAGCCTTTCGCGCGCTCGATGAACAGCGGCGTTCCGCCCACGGAGCGGAAGGCTCGCACGGGAGAGTTGACTCCGCCCGGAATCAGCTCTTTTGCTTCTGCGAAAAGCCGGATTGAGGAAGCTGTATTTTTCGGGGCGGCCAAAGAGAAAGCCCTCCTGCCGGGGGATTCCTGAAACTTTCGGAAACGGATGACCATGATACGTTCGCGGAATGAATGATGTCAAGAAAGGCGCGGTATTTTCAGGAGAATTCATATTTTGCCGCTTTTTTTGATAAACTGGAAAAGATCTGGGCTGCCAATACCCCCCTAACTGTATAAGAGGAGCAAAATGCTCAAGTAGGCCCCGGAATTCTGGAACATCTCACATTGACCAATTCAATGACTGGATGCCCATGAATCCTTGGCCGGCCTGTGTTGCTTGTGGATTTGTTTCCGCGTCGGCCTTTTTGATTTCCGGGTGTCGGAAAGGCGCAAATGTTTCTGTCTTTTAAAAATGTGGTTTTTACATATGAAGGTTCGCCGGAAACGGTTTTCGAAAACCTGAGCTTTACCATCGGGCGTGGCTGGACTGGCGTTGTTGGCGCTAATGGGTCGGGCAAATCCACGCTGCTGCGCCTGGCGTTAGGCGAACTGGCGCCCGGCAAGGGACAAATCCATCAGCCATGCCGGGGGTTGTACTGTCCGCAGCGCACGGATTTAGCGCCGGACGGCCTTAAGGATCTTCTGGATGATTGGCGGCTTGAAGCACAAAAGCTGAATCAAATCATGGGTTTGCGGCCGGATTGGGCTTGCGGGTGGGAAACCTTGAGTTACGGAGAGCGTAAGCGCGCCCAGATAGCGGTAATGCTGTACCGGAACCCCGGTCTTTTGGGCGTAGACGAACCTACAAACCACCTTGACCATGAAGCGGCAAAACAGGTTTGGCAATCCCTCAAGCTGTTTCAGGGCGTTGGCTTGCTGGTCAGCCATGATCGGGAGCTGCTGGACGATTTATGCAATCAGTGCCTGTTTTTAACGCCACAGGGAATTGTTTTGCGTCCCGGTAATTACAGTGAAGGCGCAATACAGGCGGAAAAAGAAACTTTGGCCGCGCAAAGGCAGCTGACAAAAGCCGCCCATGAAGTCACAAGGCTTCAAAAAGAGTTTTATATTCGACGCGAACAGACAAAAAAAGCGGAAAAGCAGCGATCCAAGCGGGGGTTGGCGAGCAAGGATCATGACGCCAAGTCAAAAATAAATGCCGCCCGCGTTGCGGACAGCGGCAGCGGCCAGCAAATGCGTCAGCTTGAAGGCCGTCTTGAACACGCAATGGAAAAGAAAGCGGAAATAAAAAAACAGCGTGAATTTACGCTTGGGATAAGCCTTGGAGGCTCACAGGCTCAAAAGAAAATCATATTATCGCTGGAAGAACAGCGAATTCCGTTTGGCAATGGTCAATACCTGTGGATTCCGGCGCTATTTATACAATCTGATGACCGGATTGGTATTCAAGGTCCAAATGGCGCGGGCAAAAGTACATTGATCAGGCGTATTGTCGGCGGTTTTGGCCTGACTAGTCACAAAATTGCTTATATACCACAGGAAATAGACGCCGCGAGGTCGAGGCGGATACATGAGGATTTCCTTAAACTTCCAAATGACCGGCTTGGACGGGCAATGGCTATTGTGCGCCGCCTTGGCTCTGACCCGGCGCGCTTGCTGAAAAGTATTGAACCCAGCCCCGGAGAGTTGCGCAAACTGTTGATAGCGGCCTGTATTCAGGACGATCCAAATATTCTGATTCTGGACGAACCAACAAACCATATGGATTTGCCGTCTGTGGAGTGTCTTGAAAGCGCCCTGGAGGATTGCCAGATGGCGCTATTGATGGTCAGCCATGACAGGCGTTTTCTTGGCAAATTGGCAAAGCGGATTTGGACGGCGCGAAAGGGTCAGGGATGCGCCTGGAAGTTAAGTGTTGATTTGGCTTTTTAGACTGCAAGGAGGAATCAAATAAAGCAGCCGGCTACGAATGGAAGTTCCCGCAAGAAGCGGAGATACAGCGCAACTGTCGCGCGGATTGCGGCAGCCGCATAATAAAGTTGTAAGTGTTACAGTCATTCTGAAATTAAAGACGAACCAATATTTTTCATGGCTGCGAGCAGATCTTTTCTCTCTTGCGCCTTCAAGTATTTTGCTGACTATCCACGATGTATTGCCATCTTTCCGGGGACTTCCGCTAAATCCGATGATTTTCATTTTATAGTTGTTTCCTTACTGCTGCTTGCTTTGTTATTGTATTTACGGTATTGAAATAACGGCCATTGTTTCTTTTGCGGTTGTGCTTCTTTGTGATGTGAATATCCGCCGCATTTCTTCTGCTGTAATATACATTCAGGAGGAATCAAATGAAACTGCTGGCTGTGAATGGAAGCCCCCGCAAAAAATGGAATACGGCGCAATTGCTGGAGAGCGTGGTGGAAGGGGCAAAATCAGTAGGAATGGAAGCGAAGCTTGTCCATATATATGACCTGGAATTCAAAGGCTGCATAAGCTGTTTTAGCTGCAAACAAGTAGGCGGGGCAAGTTATGGCCGTTGTGCCGTGCGCGATGGCCTTACGCCGCTTTTGGACGAAGTCCACAACGCCGACGCCTTGGTGTTGGGTTCGCCGCTGTATTTTATGTCCGAAACCGGAGAGATGCGCTCGTTTTTGGAGCGCGCATGCTACCCTTACATCTGCTATAGAGATCCACCGATGACACTGTTTCCGCGCGAAATAAGAAATGCGTTCATTTATACAATGGATCAAAAAGAAGATCATGCTATGGGTATGAGGTTATTGGATCATTTGAATACGATAAAATTTTATATGGAGTTGGTTTTTGGTCCTTGTGAGTTTCAAATTTGCTACGATACGCTGCAATGCGATGATTATAAAGCCCATGGAAACGTACTTTTTGATGGCGATGCTAAAAAACAACGCCGCGAGGAAGTATTTCCGAAAGATATAGAACAAGCTTTTGAACTGGGCGCAGACATGGCCTTGCCGTGGGATGAAATTTAGATAAAGAACTAAAAATGAAATTTCAAAGTGTTTGTGAAAAATATATGTAGCTATAAAGATATTTATATGCTTACGCGAGTTGAGTACGCTGATCTTGTCAATCAAACGCAGGCGCTTTGCCATGAGCGGGGAGCCTCGCTGCTTTTTCTTACACTGTTTGGCTCGACCCTCTACGGCACCGAATTGCCCGGCAAATCCGATTTGGATGTACGCGGGATTTTCCTGCCATCCGCGGAGCGTTTGGTGTTGGGTAACGCTTCAAAAAGTTTGCATTTTTCCAGCAGTTGCGGTGAGCGGCGAAATGTGGCCGGCGATGTGGATATAGATCTTTGGTCCATACAGCACTGGCTGCTGAAGCTTTTGCCGGCAGGCGATACCGGGGCGCTGGATCTGCTGTTTTCGCCGTCGCACGCGGCTTGTACGCTGTACCGACGCCCGGAGTTGGATACCGTATTTGCTAACCCTTTGCGCTTTACGGACATCGGCAAGGGGCGGGCCTATGCCGAATACAGCCTGGGCCAGGCCAAAAAGTACGGCATAAAGGGGTCCCGCGTCGGCGCGTTGAAAACGGTCCGCGACTGGCTGCGTCTTAATTGCCCGGAACCGTCGGGGAATGAACGCCTTGGCGACTATATCGACGCGCTTGCCAAAGAGTGCGCGGTCAGCCGCTTTTGTTCGATGGAGACGATACAGGGCGAAAAGGCATTGCAGCTTTGCGGAAAACGGCACATGGGTACGATTCGCATGCCGGAGCTGATCCGCCGGGTGGAGGCGGACATGCGGCGCTACGGCGCAAGGGCCGAAGAGGCGCGGCAAAACGAGGGATTGGATTTCAAGGCGCTTTCACACGCCTTGCGCGCTCTTGATCAGATGGAAGAGCTGCTGCAAACCGGCAAAATAATATTTCCGTTGAAAAACCGGAAGGAACTGATCGCCGTCAAGGAAGGCAAATATTCGTGGCGCGAGATGGAACCGCGCATCCTGCAACGCCTGGAAACCGTGGACGCCATGCGGGAGCGGTCCGCTTTCGCCGGAATGTATGACGCCGGTTTTGCCGAAAAATGTGTGCGGGCCTGTTACAACCTGGAGTAAGGCGCAAAAGGCTAATGCGTGCGTGTACATGGGCGGCTTATTTCGCTCGAAACTCTCTCCCCCGAGTACGTTTGCGTGCCGTCCCTGGCACGCCGCACTGCCCTGTTTCTTGTTCCGCCATCCTTGGTTGTACTGCGAAACAGAGATACCGTCTACCCTGTCAACCCCTTTGGAGCGTAATTGGGTTGATAAGGAAGCTGATTTTTGAGCACGCCGAAGCAAAGATGAACGAGTTTTCGCATGGCAGCGCCAATAATAGACATGTTGCACTTGCCGCGTAGAGCCATGCGTTGCGCCAACTCCCGTATATGTGGATTGTGCGTTTTGGCAGAAACAGCCGCCATGTAGAGCTTTGCGCGTACTTTGGCCGGACCGTTCTTGGACAGGCGCGAGCGGCCTCTCACCGAAGAACCTGATTGTCGCTCTATCGGCGTCAAACCCAGGTAGGCGGCTGATTGTTCGGCACAGCTAAACTGCCCTTGACGTAAGCAGACCATCATCACCGTGCTGACTTTGGGGCCTACGCCAGGGATGCTTTGCAACAGAGCACGATCCTTCTTCAGATCAGGGTGTTGGTCAATATGGCGCTCGATCTCTTTAGAGAGTTTTTCGTGCGCCAGTTCCAGGTGAGCAATGTGTTCCATGAACGAATCCAGCACCGCATCAGGGGCATTGATAAAGTCTGTCTTTTCACGCCGGTTGCGCTCGCGCTGCAAATCTTGGTCAATCGTTTCCATGCGCGCCATCAGGACTTTCAGATAGGTCACTTCCGCAGGGGGTGGTTGCCAAAGCTCAAGCTCTGAAGAAGCTCCGAAGCGGGCAATGGCAAAAGCATCAAGCCCATCGTTTTTGGATAAGATACCCTGGCTTTTGGCGAACTCTCGCACACGCGCCGGGTTAAGTAACGAAACCTGCATCCCTACCTCAAAAAGGGCATGAGCAACAGGTTCGTGGTAGCAGCCAGTACTCTCCATGACAGCATGAAGATCGGCGGGCAAGAAACCTTGTTTTTTACACCATGCAATCAGTTGCTGGAAGCCTTCCTCGGAGTTGGTTACGACTTTGGACTTTTTGCGGTTGTTTTCCATCAAAAGACAGCAATCAAGCTTGGCTTTGGCTACATCAATCCCCAGATAGTTCATTTTTGTCTCCCAAGTTCAAATAGATGGCCGACTTTGCCCACTTTCCTTGTGCATACAGGGTCTAACCCTTGGCTACCGTTCAGTGTCTCGTCTGGCCAAGAAGGGGGAGGAAAGGCTTGATCTCTGTTACAAGGTCTATGCCTTCAGGCACCCTAGAAGCTTCTTTCCTCCCAAGCCGTGGCAGCTAACCACGACAAACCTAAAGATACAAGACACCCTGCGGGAGAGGTCTCGCGCTCAATACAGCCGCCCATGTTGACAGGATTTGTTTTCATGAACATCTGGACAAATTATTGTAGTCCAGTTTTTACTTGACACGGTTGCCATGGGTTGCAACGCTACTAATGTTATGTTTCCGTTGCCTCATCGGGCAAACTCGCTGAAGCAGATCGGAGAATAAAGCGACATGCTCTATCAATTCGCAACGATTCTGGTATTAATGGCGTTTGCGGCTTTTATGGTTCTTGCCTTGAATCTTGTAGCCTGGCTTCTTTCTCCGAAGGACCCCAACGCGCTCAAGGCCACCACTTACGAGTGCGGCGAGATTCCTTTTGGAAAATCCTGGATACAGTTTAATATCCGCTTTTATGTAATCGCCATCGTCTTTCTTATCTTTGATGTGGAAGTGGCGCTCCTGTTCCCGTGGGCGGTTGTTTTCCGGAAGCTTGGCTGGCTTGCCTTTGTCGAAGGTTTTCTGTTCGTCGCGATTCTTTTGTCCGGTCTTGCATACCTTTGGAAGGAAGGGGATCTTGATTGGGTTCGCACCCTTCAGGATGTCCGGACCGAAGAAAAGGACATCAAATGAACAGGAACTTCAAGCGTAAGAAAAAACCCATTAAATCAAACATATTTGATGTTGTTCCCGCTCCGGCGGTTATTCCTCAGAATGTTTTGCGGAAAAATATTGAGCGGGTTCGGGGCGGCTGCCAGGGAGCCGGTGAAGGGATAATCGAAGTCGGCATGGCGGACCTGTTCATCAACTGGTGCCGCAAAAACTCCCTTTGGTATCTCTTCTACGCGACCGCGTGCTGCGGCATCGAGCTGATGCAGGGAGGCGCGTCCAAGTATGATTTTGACCGCTTCGGCGCGGTGTTCCGCGCTACGCCCAGGCAGGCCGACATGCTGCTTGTCTGCGGCACGATCACGCACAAGATGGCCGAGCGGGTACAGCGGCTCTACGCGCAGATGGCGGAGCCCAAGTGGGTCATAGCCATTGGGGCGTGTACTATCACCGGCGGTCCGTTCTACAAGGATTCGTACCATGTGGTAAAGGGCGTCGATCTGATCCTGCCAAAGGTCGATGTCTACGTCCCTGGGTGTCCTCCCCGTCCCGAGGCGTTTATCGAGGGCATAAGGAACCTGCAGAAGCTGATAATAAAGACCAAAAATTTCGGCTGAAAGCTCTTTCAAAGAGCAAAGGACGGAAAAAAATCTGTGAACGCGCAGGCTATTTACGAAAAGGTCAAAAGCAGGTTCACCGCCGCTGTCGAAGAGTTGCAGGCGGAAAAGGTCACCCCGCCGTTTATAGTCGTCTCTCCCGCATCTATTCAAAAGATCTGCCGGTTCCTAAAGGAGGACCCGGATCTGCATTTCGATTCCCTGATGTGTCTTTCCGGTGTGGACTACGGGGACAGGTTTGCCGTTTCGTACCATCTTTTTTCCACCAGGCATCACCATTCGATCGGCGTCAAGGCGTATCTTCCCCATGACAACCCTGTCATTCCGACGGTGGATGTGGTCTGGAAGGCCGCCGTCTATATGGAGCGGGAAGCATACGACCTGGTCGGGATTACATTTGAGGGCTCGTGCGACCCCAATCGGATTCTTTTGCCGGACGACTGGGAAGGGCACCCGTTGAGAAAAGACTACAAATACCCTGAGCATTACCACGGGATCAAGGTATGACGGAACCCATTATCAAGGAAGCGCTTAACACCCAGGAGTGGACCATAAACATGGGTCCGCACCATCCCGCTACCCACGGCGTACTGCGGCTTGAGCTCACTACGGACGGCGAGATTGTCAGCAAAGCAAGGCCGACGCTTGGCTACCTGCACCGAGGCCTGGAAAAGATCGCCGAGCGGCTTCCCTGGGGTTCGTTCATGCCGTTTACAGACCGCCTTGACTATCTGGCGGGGATGAATTGCAACTGCGCTTACGCGTGGGCCGTCGAGAAGCTGGCGCAGATCGAGGTTCCAGAGCGCGCCGAGTGGATTCGCGCGCTTGTTTGCGAGCTGAACCGGATCTCCTCCCACCTCGTCGGCTGGGGGTCGTTTTGCGCGGATATGGGCGCTTTTACCCCGTTTGTCTACGCCATCCGCGAGCGGGAGTGGGTCAACGACCTGTTCGAGATGCTATGCGGACAGCGGCTTACGTACAACTACGCCCGCATCGGCGGCGTATCTCACGACCTTCCTCCGGGGTTTCTCGAAAAGGCCGAGGATTTTTGCGACTACTTCGAGCCGCTGATCGACGAGTACAACAGCCTGATTACTTATAACAAGATTTTGATCCACCGCTTGACGCACATAGCGGTGATCTCCGGTGAGGAAGCGCTTGACTGGGGGTTGTCCGGCCCAAACCTGCGCGCTTCGGGCGTTGCTTTCGACATTCGGAGGGACGAGCCGTACTCGGTCTATCCGAAGCTCGACTTCAAGGTGGTTGTCGGCCACGCCGACCGCGGCACGCTTGGCGACTGCTTCGACCGGTACTTGTGCCGGATCGACGAAATGCGGGAAAGCGTAAAAATCATCCGGCAGATTATAGAGCGGATTCCCGATGGCCCGGTTATGGCCAAGGTTCCGAAAGTTTTCAAGCCGCCGGCCGGCGAATGTTATTTCCGCGCCGAAAACCCTCGCGGCGAAACCGGGTTCTACCTGATCAGCGATGGCGGCGCGAATCCCTACCGCTGCAAGATCCGCACAGGTTCCTACATGGCCATGAACATTTTTGAAAAGATGTCGAGAGGGCTGATGATCTCCGACATACCGGCTCTTATCGGCAGCTTCGACATCATCATTCCGGAGACAGACAGGTAAGACATGGAACAGGCAGCCTCCGTTTATCCCAATTATGAAGGGATCGGCAACGCCATCCACGGATGGCTTCCGTTCCTTGGCTTTGTGCCGCCGTGGATTTATTCGCTGATCATCATGGGTATCGCCGCCGCGGCCGCCGTCTCCTTCATCCTGTTTTTCGAAGGGGTTGGTTCTCTGGTGCTGCGAAAGGTGGCCGGCGACATACAGTCCCGTATCGGCCCAAACCGGGTTGGCATTTACGGATGTATCCAGTTTCTTGCCGACGGCGTGAAGCTGATACTGAAAGAGGATCTCAAGCCCGCGGACTGCGACCGGGTTCTCTTCCGGCTGGCGCCATACCTGGCGTTTGTCGGCTCCTGCGCCGGGCTGGTGGCGATTCCTTTCGCCGTCGGGATGATAGTGGCCGATCTGGACATCGGCATTTACTATGTGATGGCGGTTTCTTCTCTTGTGTCGGTCGGCATACTTTTGGGAGGGTGGGCTTCCAACAACAAGTATTCGCTAATCGGCGCGATGCGCGGAGCGGCGCAGATTGTCTCCTTCGAGATTCCTGTGGGGATGGCCCTCATCCCGGTGATTTTGACCGCCGGTACGCTGTCGCTGCAAGGGATCGTTCGTTCGCAGGGCGGAATGTTCGGGATCTTCGAATGGAACCTGTTCCATAATCCGTTCACCTTCCTCTCTTTCTTTGTTTACCTGACGGCGGCGCAGGCCGAGGCTGCCCAGACGCCGTTTGATCTTCCGGAATGCGAGTCGGAGCTGGTTCAGGGGTTCATGACGGAATATTCCGGCATACGTTTCGGCTACTTCTTTCTCGGCGAATTCGGAGAAGTTTTCATCGTGTGCGCGCTGGCCTCCGCCGGTTTTCTCGGCGGCTGGAACATTCCGTTTCTCGACGCGGACAGCCTCGGATGGTTTTGGGGAAACCTTCTCTCGCTCGGCGTGTTCCTCGGCAAGACCTTCACTTTGGTGCTGGTCTCGATGTGGGTTCGCTGGACCATGCCCCGCATTCGCGTTGATCAGCTTATGAGGATGTGCTGGAAATACCTGGTGCCGATAACCTTCTTCAACCTTTTGGGCGTATCACTGTGGCTCCTGCTTTTGGACGGCAAGGGGATTCCCGCACTGATCGTCTCGCTGTTCGGATGAAACCATGAGCCTGAAAGAATATTTAAGCGACATATTGGAAGCCGTCGTTTCTATCGCCAAGGGCATGCGGATCACCTTCAAGTATGGAATCAATCCGAACGAAGAGACAACAATCTTCTATCCGGAAGAGCGGATGGTGATGCCGGAGCGCACGCGCGGGTACCTCTCCAACGATGTCGGCAAGTGTATCGCTTGCAGCATGTGCGTGAAGCAGTGCCCTATCGACTGCATCAGCCTTTCGTCGATCAAGGGCGCCGACAAGAAAAACGTGCTTACATCATTTGTCATCAACATGGGACGCTGCATGCATTGCGGTCTCTGCGTGGAGATATGCCCGCCGAAATCCCTTAAACACACTGACGGATATGAAGGGTCCGCCCACAGCCGGGAGGAACTGATTGTCGAGTTTGTGGAAGAAGATCTGGCGACGATCAAGGCCCGCGTTGCCCGCCACGCCGATGAGCTTGCCAAGGCTTCACCGGCTAAAAACGCGGAGCCGGCGGCTGAACCGGCAAACGACGGGGGGGAGAAAAAGGAATGAACTTCAACGCAATCAGCATTCCCGGAGACCTTGTTTTTCTTGGCGTCGCGGCGGTTACGGTCGTGGGCGCCCTGCTGGTTTGCATGCTGCCCAACATCATTCATTCGGCTGTGGCGCTTCTGTTCTCGCTGATGGGAGTGGCGGGAATTTACCTTTTCCTGTCCGCCGACTTTCTCGCGGCCACCCAGATGCTGGTGTATGTCGGGGGCATCACCATGCTGATGCTCTTCGCCGTTTTCCTGTCGCACAGGATCAGCCAGGCGCGGATTAGCAATCCGTCCCGTTTCCAGCTTCCGGCGGCGGTGGTCTGTTTCGCGTTGTTCGGAGCGCTGTCGCTTGTCATCGTTACAACGCCCTTCCCGGTGAAGGACGCCAAATTCATGCCTACGACCGCCGACATAGGGGAATTGCTGCTGACCAAATATCTGCTTCCCTTCGAGATCGCCTCGGTCCTTCTGCTCGCGGCGCTTGTCGGAGCGGCCCTGATTTCACGGCCGTCCCGTCGTAATCCGGTGTCAGGTACGGAGGATGGGCAATGACGACGCTCCAGATGTTCCTGCTTGTCGGCGCGGCGCTTTTCTGCTGCGGTCTCTATACCATAATGACCCGGCGCAACGGCATCGCCGTGTTAATGGGCGTGGAACTCATACTGAACGCCGCGGGCATCAACTTCGTGGCTTTTGCGCATTACCTTTCCCGTGTGATGGGTGGGCAGATCTTTGCGATCTTCATCATCGTCATCGCGGCTGCCGAGTCAGCCGTCGCGCTGGCCATATTCCTGCGGTTGTACGCGAACACTGGTTCGGTGGAAATAGACACCGCGGATCAGTTGAAAGGGTAACCCGTTGACCCGATACGCCTACATCATCCCGCTTTTGCCGCTGGCCTCCTTCTTCATCAACATTTTCGTGGGGAAGCGGCTTCCCCGTAAGGGCGATTGGGTCAGCGTAGCGACCATTGGGGCATCGCTGGCGATGTCTCTTTGCATTCTCGTCGAGATGTTTTGGGTGTTTGATCCGAACTTTAAATATCATGTAACGGCTCCGTGGCTGTCGATCGGCGACCGTTTCCTGCTCAACATCGGCATTCTGATTGACAATGTAACCGCCATAATGCTGGTTGTCGTAACGGGCGTTTCCACGCTCGTCCATGTGTATTCCATTGGATACATGCACGGAGATCCCCGGTACAACCGCTTCTTTGCCTATCTCTCTATCTTTTCCTTTTCGATGCTTGGGCTGGTTCTTTCCGAGAGCTTCTTTTTCATCTTTGTTTTCTGGGAGCTTGTCGGACTTTCCTCATACCTGTTGATCGGTTTCTGGTTCGAGAAGAAGTCGGCCGCCGACGCGGGAAAGAAAGCTTTCGTCGTAAACAGGGTGGGGGACTACGGTTTTCTCATCGGCATCATGATCATCTTCTCGTTTTGCGGCGTTGTCGGGTTTGACCAGGTGAATCAGGCAATCGCCGCCGGGAAGCTGTCCGGCTTCTGGCTGACTTTTGCCGGCATCGGGATCTTCTGCGGCGCCGTAGGCAAATCCGCCCAGTTCCCTCTGCATGTGTGGCTCCCCGACGCGATGGAAGGCCCAACCCCCGTTTCCGCGTTGATCCACGCGGCGACCATGGTGGCCGCGGGTGTTTATCTCATCGGGCGCGTGTACCCGATCTTCAGCCCGGACGCGTTCCTCGTTATTGCTTACTTTGGGCTTATCACCCTGTTTATATCGGCCACAATCGCCTTGACGCAAAACGACATCAAGAAAGTTCTGGCCTACTCGACCTGCTCGCAGCTTGGCTTTATGGTTATGGGTCTTGGCGTGGGCGGCTACACCGCCGGTCTTGCGCACCTCACCACCCATGCGGCTTTCAAGGCGTGCCTGTTCCTTGGTTCCGGCTCCGTTATCCACGCGGTCCACACCCAGGATATTCAGGAGATGGGCGGACTTCGTAAAAAGATGCCCATAACTTTTTGGACCTTCATGATCGCGACGCTGTCGATCGCGGGGGTGTACGGTTTCTCTGGCTTCTACTCCAAGGACATGATTCTGGCGGCCGCGCTTGAGTTCGGCATGAGAAGCGGCAACACGTTCCACTACATCTTTTTTGGCGGCGCCCTGCTTACCGCCGGGATGACCGCTTTCTACATGTTCCGCATGGTTATTTTGACCTTTTTCGGAAGTCCCAGAGACTCTCATAAGTACAACCATGCGCACGAATCACCGCTGAAGATGACGGTGCCGCTCATCATTCTGGCGGCGCTGTCTTTCCAGATCTTCTCCCCGTGGTTTGGCAAGCTGATTATAAAGCCCCAGAGCGTGGCTGATGTGGCGGTTGCGCATGTTGAGCGGACCAGCGCTTCCGCTACCGTTAATCACGAAACGGTTCCGGCGGCTAACGTTTCAACGGGCGCGCATAACGGCGCGGCTCACGACGACATCGCAAATGAGGCGCATCATATCGCCATGTATTCCTCGATCGGGATCGGCGCTTTGGGCATTCTGCTTGCCTTCATGATCTATAGATTTGGCTGGGTTGATCCAAAGGCCGCGGCCAGGAGGCTCAAGCCGCTTTATCTGTTCTCGCTCAACAAGTGGTACTTCGATGAACTGTACGAGGCCACCATCATCTCCGGGTCCAAAGCGTTTTCGCGCGGCTGCTCCTGGTTTGACGCCAACGTGGTCGACGGTTTAGTGAATCTGACGGCGCGTGTCGGCGTGTTCATTTCCAGTCTCGTTGGCAGGTTCGACAACGGCGTGGTGGACGGCGCCGTAAACGGCGTTGCCGGCATCACAATCGGAAGCGGCTCGATCCTTCGCCGGATGCAGACCGGCAAACTGTTCCATTACGTGTTTGTTCTGGCGGGCGGGGCGCTGGTGATTTTCCTGGTGAAACTGAAATTCTTTTAGAGATTGCAGATTCAGGGACGGAGGAGGTTTTCCGTGAGTTTAGATAGCCACATACTTTCGCTTATGACGTTTACCCCTCTTCTCGGGGCGGTCCTCATCCTCTGTGTTCCCAAGGGAAGAGACAAAGCGATCAAGTGGATTGCGGCCGCGGCTGCGTTTGTTCCTCTGGTCTTCGCGGTACGGCTGTACGGCCTCTACGATCCGAGCCTGGGCGGCGTGAATGTGGAGAGCCAGTTCCAGTTCGTCGAGAAATATAGCTGGATTCCCAACATAAACGTCGAATACTTCGTCGGAGCCGATGGCATATCCGTCCCAATGATCCTGCTTACCGCTCTGCTGTCGTTCCTTGCGGTCCTTGGCTCTTTCGGGATTGAAAAGAAGATCCGGGGATACATGTCGCTGTTTCTGCTGCTCGAAACGGGCATGATGGGAACCTTCATCGCTCTTGATTTTTTCCTGTTCTACGTGTTCTGGGAAATCATGCTCCTGCCGATGTACTTCCTGATCGGCGTGTGGGGCGGCCCGCGGAAAGAGTATGCGGCGATAAAGTTCTTCCTTTATACTCTGGCGGGCTCGGTGCTGATGCTGATAGTCATGCTGGCGCTCTACTTCAACACGATTGATCCCGTCACCGGCAAGCACTCCTTCAGCCTGATCCATTATATGAATCAGGGTACGCATAGCGCCTGGCTGAAAAGCTTCGACATCCGGATCTTGATGTGGCTTGCCCTGTTCATCGGTTTTGCTATCAAGGTTCCGCTTTTCCCGTTCCATACCTGGCTTCCCGACGCCCATGTCGAAGCCCCGACCGCTATCTCGGTCATCCTGGCCGGCGTCCTTTTGAAAATGGGAACGTATGGCATGATGCGGATATCCTTTCCGATATTCCCGGACGCGACGGTTTATTTCGCCGTTCCAATGGCGATATTGGGCGTGGTCAATATCGTCTATGGCGCTTTGTGCGCTATGGCGCAATCCGACCTGAAGAAACTGGTTGCGTACTCCTCGGTCAGCCACATGGGTTTTTGTCTTCTGGGCATGGCCGCTCTTACCCCGCTGGGAATGGTTGGCGCGTCGATGCAGATGTTTTCCCACGGCATGATCACCGCCATGCTGTTCTTCCTGGTCGGCGTGGTCTATGACCGGGCGCACCATCGCCAGATCGACGGCTTTGGCGGCCTGGGCGTGGTTGTTCCGATATACACCGGCTTTGTGGCGTTTGCTTTCTTTGCTTCCCTTGGGCTGCCCGGTCTTTCCGGTTTCGTGGCCGAGCAGATGGTGTTCCTGGGCTCCTTCGGAGTGTTCCGCGCTCTTGTGATTATCGCGGCGCTTGGGATCATTCTGGTTGCGGCTTTCCACCTCTGGGCGCTCCAGAGAGTGTTCCTTGGGCCTTTGAACCAGAAATATGCTTCGCTGGAAGAAATTAACAGGCTGGAGATGTTTTGCCTGACGCCGCTTGGCGTTCTGGTTCTGTTTGTCGGCGTCTGGCCGATGTCGGTTGTGAATCTGATGAGCGTCTCCCTGACGCGGCTCGTTGACCTTGTGAAGGCGGTGATATAGATGTTCCTGGGCAATCTGGAAAGCCTGCAATATTTCCTGCCGGAGCTTGCGCTCACGGCGACGGTTTTCTTGCTGATTGTCGCGCGCGTGGTCATGAAAAATCCAAAGTCCAACGCGTTTCCGTTTCTCTCTCTGGTTGGTATCGCGGCGGCGATCCTGCTTTCCGGCTATATGCCGGCGGAAAAGCCGCTGTCAATCTTTGAAGGAATGATCGCGTATGACGCTTTCGCGCTCTTTTTCAAGATAATTACGGCGTTTGCCTCCATCATCGTTATATTTATGGCGCTGGATAGCCGGGAAATGGAAGGCCGTCCGCGGGTGGAGTTCTACGTTTTCCTCCTGGCTTCGCTGATCGGAATGTTTCTGCTTGCGGCGTCTACCGACATCATCATGCTGTACCTGTCGTTTGAGCTTGTATCCATACCTTCGTACCTCATGGCGGGGTACATCAAGGGAAGAGTGCGGTCCACCGAAGCGGCGATGAAGTATGTGGTTTACGGCGGCACCGCGTCGGCGGTCATGATTTATGGGTTTTCCCTGCTCTTTGGTCTTACCGGCGCTACCCACATCGTCGAGATCGGCAAGGCGCTTATGGAGGGCAACGCCCCGGCTCTTCCCCTGATCCTTGCCTGCGTGATGATTACGGCGGGCTTCGGCTACAAGATCGCCGCGGTTCCGTTCCATATGTGGAGCCCCGATGTGTACGAAGGCGCGCCCACTCCGGCGACGGCGTTTTTCTCCGTTGCTCCGAAAGCGGCCGGGTTTGCCGTCCTTGTCCGTTTCTTCTATGTGGTGTTTGCCGCTCCCGATCCGTCGTCCTCTCTTTGGAAATTGTCCACCGCTGTTAACTGGCCGCTGATGTTTGCGGTGCTGTCCGCGCTGACGATGACGGTCGGAAACCTGATCGCCTTGAAGCAGGAAAACGTTAAAAGAATGCTTGCCTATTCTTCGATCGCCCATGCCGGCTATATGCTGATGGGGTTTGTTCTTCTGAGCCACGAAGGGCTCCTGGCGATCCTGTTCTACGTCGTTATTTACCTGTTCATGAACATCGGCGCTTTCTACGTCGTCCTGCTCGTAGGCAACGCGTCCAACGGAGAAAACATATCGGATTTCAAAGGACTCGTAAGCCGCGCTCCGTTTATCGCGGTTTCGATGGCTGTATTTCTCTTCGCGCTGGTGGGAATCCCGCCGTTTTCCGGTTTTATCGGAAAAGTTTATTTGTTCAAGGAGGCTATAAACCAGCGGGTCTATTGGCTGGTCATCATTGCCGCGTTGAACAGTGTGGTGGGTCTTTACTACTATGCCCGGATCGTGAAGTCGATGTTCCTTGAAGAACCCGGGGACAGGGCGGCGGAGTTAGCCGTTCCCGTGGTTCCCCGTTTCCTGATCGCTCTTATGGCGGCGCCCACCTTGATCCTTGGGGTATATTGGGAGCCTGTTATAAATATTATCTCGGACTCTATCCGGATGCTGACTTTCTGATTGATTGACGGTATCGTCTGAGTGGTGGTTTTGGGGCCGGTCTTTTCCTGGCGAAAAGACCGGCTTCAAAATTTTGTGCCATAGAAACAAGCGCGTCGATTTCAACGCGTAAGGGGAGCATATGATGCATAAAGAACAAATTGAAAAATGGGCTTTTGCGGAATTTACAGACAAGGAAGTTTGCAAATTAAGCAATGATTTCGCAAGTTTTATTGAAAACATAAAAAGCGGAAATGAACAAGAGCTTGCGCGTTTGTTTAACAATGTTTTAACGGAGATAGAACCTCGTCAGCGTTATGTGTTGTGTCAGCGTTTAAATAGTAATGGTTTCGGGCATATATGCCGGGACAAGGACGATGAGGTGTATGGAGTGGTTTTTCAGGTAGGGTTGGAAAGCGGGAAAGAAACGCTGTCGGTGTATCCCAATAGAGAAGGCTGGTACATTAACTATACGGGCAAAGCAATCAAATTGAACCCGCTTTCCGAAGAACAAGATGAGATGAAAATAAATCTGGTGATTGACAGTCTTTTTGATCTTGTTGTAAAAGTTGCGCCGCATTTCGATGCGTTAAATTATGAACATATTTCAGTTATTGATACGGGCAAACTGCGTATCAATTTTCTGACAGGAAAAGGACTCAGATTTACGGAAGGCGCTATGAAAGAGATTGGAGAAGGCTCGCCGGCCAAGATGATTTTCGGTTTAGGGTCAATAATACTTAGAAAACTGGTGGATATGTCGATGAAAAAATAGGTGTGCTAAAAGGTTGGTTCTTGCGTTTACACAGGACAATTTCAGGAATAGTTACTGCCGGGAGACAAGAATGGCTGTTATAGAATCCACAGTTGATAAAACCAGAGAAAACAATACGGTAAAAACAGTTTACTCTTTTGTGGTTGAGGGTATGCCGTTAACATAAAAGAAATTAAAATATTTTCAAATTAGAAAAAGCATCGTTCAAGAATTGTATATGAACAGTTAGAACACATTTAAGGAAAACAAAATGGAACTATATGATGTGAAGCTTGTCGAAAAATATGGTGCTTTTGCAATTGAAAAGCAATTGTTTTTTGCGAATATTGTTGGAGAACGGAATTGGAATGTGGATGTTCAGAAAGGAGAAATATATTTTGGTGAAGATTTGGTTTTTCCAATACAAATCATAGGAACTTTTGCTCATTCATCAGAAACCTGGCTATGGGCATGGGCGAATAGTGAGTCAGGTATTCCTGAAAAACTGCTTGGACACGCTAAAAAACTAAAAGAGTATGGAACTGTCCATAAAATTGATTTTTTGACGGAAGATCAGTTTGAAATTGAAAGAGACGATATGCACTATATCGGAATGATCGCGCTTGGGATAACCGGGTCAAACGGTTATTATTTGGGAAATTATGGCGCCGGCACTCTATGCGTGACCATAAACACGGAAGAAATTGGAGAAAAATTTCCAAATGATCATGTTTCCATCTTCACGGCGTTTCCACAATTGATTTCGCGGTTTGAAATAAATCATAAGGAAGCGTTTGTAAATTATTTGAATACAAAAAAATATGACGTAAAAAGAAACGAGAATGAAGTTGTTGGAGTTTGTGGCGAAAATAAAGTTGAAGCAATCTTTGATCGTTTAGGACGGCTGATTAAATTAAATAGCAGTAGCGCATAAAGATATTAATTTCATCTGACAAAGCGGTTGTGCGTCGTTGCCGTAAAATAGCTTTGGTCAAGATGGGCGATTGGCTATTCTGCCAGCAATTTGACTGACGAGGAAATAGCGTTATGATCTGCCAAAAATGCGGTAATCAATTCCCTGACGGCGCAAGGTTATGTAAAGTATGCGGCCAGGATGTGGTAAGCCAAGCCGACAAGCAAACCGGTTTGCTTGTCGAAATCGCATACAAAAGAAATGGCAAAAGTTGTTGTTTCTATACGGATCATATGGAATTTGGCGGACATGTTATTCAATATGCCGACATCGACTCGATGGAATACGCCGCTTCAAAATCGAGGATTTCAGCGATAATTATTTGGACGGCATTTTTTTTGGGCATAGTTAGCTTTAAACTGAAGAACGGTAAAAAGGTTAAAATCATAACGTTTGGTTTCAGTCTTTGGAGCATAGGCACCGCAAAAAGCGCCGCGAAGCGATTCGAGCCAATGTTTGGCGCGATTTATCTGATTGTGGCCAAAGCCATGGCGGCTTGCGCTCTGGCCCGGATCAATAAAGGAGAAACCGTTAACATTGCGGGGTTGGAAATTAATCGTGAAGGCGCGACATATAAAAAGTTTTTTAGCAAAAAACCGGTTTACATATCAAAACAGAATTTTGGTTCTGTTGGATTGTGCGCATATTACCTCGGTATATACGATAAGGCAGGCAAAGCATTGGCTTTACTGTCAACTCAACTACGAGCTTCCAATTTATTGCTGGCGCCGTATGTACTGTACGCCCTGTTTGGCACGGAAGAAAATGAGGATGAAAATATAAAAACACTGTTGAAAAGTGATTGATCAGGTTATATTCCGCAAAAAAACATGACATCCATTTAACGGAGAGGAGATTTGCAATGAACCCGATCGTTTACAAGGAAGACCAGCAAAAAGTAAAAGCTATTTTTGTCAAGGTGGTAGTTGTTGCGTTAGTAGTTGTAGTTGTTGGTTTTATTATTTTCAAAAGTAAACCCTCCAGAATAAGTTCGATGCGCTATATGGCAGCAGGGCTTGGCGGTTCTTTAATAGGCGGAGGCATATGTACGGCGGTTATCGGAATAAAGTCGTTGTTAAGAGCGAACAATCCTTCCGAATCTATTGTATCTGCCGATGAAAAAGGGATAACAATTAAAACAGGCGAAAC
>Ga0082212_10001593_pt1 | contig 33448 bp, 24 predicted proteins | sample TergutNt197P3_FD_71548 | JGI IMG/M metagenome (GOLD analysis project Ga0082212, IMG submission 71548) | Neocapritermes taracua P3 segment gut microbial communities from Petit-Saut dam, French Guiana - Nt197 P3 | ecosystem: Host-associated > Arthropoda: Insects > Digestive system > Gut ... | reverse complement strand
TAGATTTTCTCTTTGAGTGAAAAGACTGTTTTGTGATATTCTCTTACTATCCTGCCTGGTTTTTCTTCTGTTCCCACATATTTATCACGGAATGCTAAAAAGCGACCGCCAGGATACTTTGCGAACCGTTTTTCAAAATCAAAACATAAGTTCAATATCCGGTATCCATACATCAGATGGACATAGGCGCATTTTATTGGACATTATGACCTGCTTGAATGAAAAAAATTATGGAAACAACCTTTCCATATCAACAGATTGGGCAGCTTCTTTGAAGGGCATTTTGTTGGCTGGCTTGGATTTATTTTTTCGACGCATACATTCGTCAAAATTTGCTTTTTCGGCCGGTGTTATAACGGCATTTGGGTTTTTTGACGAAAAATCATACTTGTCTTTTTTGGATGCTTTTTTAGCCGTTTTGGGGGCAATCTTTTTCTTTACCATCCTGTTCCTTCCTAAAAAGGTATATTTGATAACCCAAACTGGATTATATGATACTGCCAAAAGTTAAATGGAGGGTCTCATTGGAAACAGGCGAAGAAAGGGAAATCACACGCTTTACCACGCCGCCAGTAAACCGGCATTCCGAGGTTGACCCATATTGTCTTAGATATATCACCCTTTCACCTATCCCCTCATCACAAATGAGGGGTCTGGAAAATGTCAACAGCCGCTTATAGGGCTTATTAACAACAAATTATAACATAGTGTCAAAAGTTGGTCAAGACCAACTTTCCCGCCTTGCCCCTAAAATAGGCGTAAAAGATAGTTTCCTTTACGGCCTAACTCTTTCTTTGGTGTATACGGCATTGACATTCGCGGCTTTATGCTGGAATCGCTGGAGAAGTGGCGGGCTATTTCACCGTAACAAGCTCGTACTCACCGCTGCCCAGGCCGATTTTTTCTGCGTAGGAAATCATGCTGCGCCAGTCCGTTGAGGGGTGAATGTCGGTGAAGTGGTCTTCATTGCCGGCGGCGTCGCGGTGGCTGCGTTTGCGCTCGCTGAGAATACTGGTCTGTATGCCGGGGGCGGCGTTTACTGCGTCGATGCAGGCCTTGTCCAGCGCCACCGGATCAAAACCGGCAAAGATGCCGATGTCGGGGATCACTGCGGCGTCGCTTTCGCTGTGGCAGTCACAGTAAGGAGAGACCTGGTTCACCACGTTGATGTGAAAATGGGGACGCCCGTCAAGCACCGCCTTTGTGTATTCGACAATTTTGCAGTTCAGCGATTCGGGGCTTGAACTCCACCGGTGTCCGATGGCGTTTTTGCTGCACCCGCCGATACAGCGCCCGCAGCCGGTGCATTTGCCCTCGTCAATCGAAGCCTTGCCGCCGCCAAAACTGATTGCATCATGCGCACAGAAGCGGGCGCAGGTTTTACAGCCTATGCAGTCATTTTTGCTGATTACAGGTTTGCCGTCGTTGTGCATTACCATTTTGCCGGCGCGGCTTCCCGAACCCATGCCAATGTTTTTTACCGCGCCGCCGAAGCCGCAGGCCTCATGCCCCTTGAAATGGTTCAGCGAGACAACAATATCGGCGTCCATTATCGCCCTGCCGATATGGGCAACTTTACAGTACTTTCCCCCCTTGACCGGCACGTCCACCTCGTCGGTTCCGCGGATGCCGTCGGCGATAATGTTCTGGCAGTGGGTGGACTGGGGGTAATAGCCGTTCTCGTTGGCGGCGTCCAGATGATTCAGCCCCTGATTGCGCCGCCCCACATACAGGGTGTTGCAGTCGGTAAGGAAGGGCATTCCGCCCAGCGATTTGATCCGGTCAACCACAACCCTGGCGAAGTTGGGGCGGAGGAATGCCAGGTTTCCCGGTTCACCAAAGTGAATTTTTACCGCCACATATTTCTGTTTAAAATCTATTGCATCAATGCCCGCTTTTTTTATGAGCCTGTCCAGTTTGACCAAAAGGCTTTCGTCGGCCTTTGTCCTCATATTGGTAAAAAATACTTTTGACTTTTCCATAATACCCCCGTTTCTATTCATGGTAAAAACAGCTTGGACAAAAGTCAAGGCTGTACTATAATCGGGTATGCCTCTCCTTTTCCTGTGTGCCGTCCTTCTTTTGTCCTGTACCAAACAGCCCGCCTCCTTCACTCCTGCCCAGGCCGGCTCGCAGACGGTACAAACCGGCCAGGCTGATGGGGAACTCGTTGAGATAGCGGAAGAGGCGCGCAGAACCCTACCGGTATTTTTCAGGCACTTGACCAGGGCGGAGGCCGGAGAGGACAACTTTTGCATCAAGCATCCGTTCAGGGCAGACGAAGATTCTGACATCGGCATGGAACAGGTGTGGCTTACCGGCATACATTTCAGAAACGGGGAATATTACGGGATTCTCGCAAGCGCTCCGTTGTATATCAGCGGCATGAAAAAAGGCGACACGGTGGCTTTTGACATGGAGGAGATCACCGACTGGATGTTTGTCCGGGACGGGAAGATCGCCGGAGGCCGTTCAATCAGGTACCTGCTGGAAAATATTCCCGAAAGCCGGCGCAGTGAGGAACAGCGGCAAATGCTGCAGATGTTTGAGTAATGAGGCTGCGGCTTATTTGTACGTTACCGTTTCACCGGCGGCTTTGCGGGCAGAGGCGGCGCTTGCCGCATCGGCGTTTTCCGCAAGCCTGCCGATGCGAATCAAGGCGACGGCGTTACGGCTGGCGGGAAGCCCCAGCTCTCCTTTGAGAGTCCTGTTCAGGTTGTCGATGGGGCCGGTGTGTATCCGCGAACCGTAACCCAGCGCCTGCGCTGCCAGATAAATGTTCTGCGTTGCCAGACCGCAGTCAAGAATTTCCCTTTCGGTAGTGCCCTCGGTTGAAACAATGATGATAACGTTTCCCTGTACCACTTGCGGCACAATTTTTTTGGCAAGATCCAAATTCTGTACTACGGTAAAATACCAGGGCTGCCGGTTGGACGCGCTGGGGGCGCGGATAGCTGCCTGTACAATAATGTCCAAATCAGCCCTTTGAATTGCGCCGGTGGTAAAATTGCGGGCTGCGAAATGATTCAGCATAACGGCAGCTTTTGATGTATCCTGAGCAGACAGGGAGAAAACGCACAATACCGCTGCCATCAATACGGCAATAATCATCTTTTTCATTTTGTTACCTCCGGCTACAGTTACACTAACTGGTATCTGTCCACAAAGTCGATTACTTTGTGGACAGACTCTAACTACCTGAATTTGTACAAATATTTCTCGTAATTTTCTACGAGACAGCGTTTTCCCTTTTGGATGACTATGTGGCCTTCTGCCTCAAGCCGGACTTTTTGCCCTTCAATCCCGTCGGGATATTTTTCGTTGAGCTGTCCGCCTTTTTTCAGGGTGCGCCACCAGGGTGTTTCGTCCCTGCCGCCGCGTTCCTCGCTGGCCTTTGCGGCGATATTTACAAAAATGCCCGCGGTCATGGGGCAGGCGCAGCCGGCTTTGTATTTTTTCGCCATGCAGGCCATCATTTGGTCGATGGTGGTTAGCTTCCCCGAAGGGACTTTTTTCATCAGCCGGTCGTATTCGATGGGGGCGGCGATGACAATGGAAGCTGCCCTGTACCGTTCGATAAGGCGGGGGTCGGTAATTTTTTCAACCTTGGGAAGGTCACCCGAATAATGCAGTTTCTCGTTAAATGTTTTTTTCGCCATATGGCTCCCGGCGTTTCCGATTTTGCTGCACGGTCACTCAATCTTGAACTTTGAAAGTTCCGCAAACAGGGAGCTGATGTACTCCTTGTTGATGGTGCTGATTTCGCTGACCTGGCCTACCGCATTGTCAATCTGTTCCGCCCTGTTTGTCATTTCCGTTATGCTTGCAGTAATGTCGCTGGTAGCCTGTTCAAGGTTACGGCTTTCCGTTATGACCCCTTTTGATCCTTCAAGCATTTCGGTAGATCCCTGTTTTACCATTTGTGTTATGTCGTTAACCGAGCCTATGGCCTGAAGAACCTGCTTGCTGCCCTGTCCCTGTTCCTCCATGGCATTGCGGACATTGGCTTCCTGCTGTGAAACAGTTCTGACACGCTCATCTATAGCCTGGAATTTTTCCATTACCGTATTGGTCGATACGGTAATGGAATCAATTTCTGTTTTTATTTTTTTCAGTACGCTTCCGATTGTCTTTGACTGCTGCCCGGCGTTCTCCGCCAGCTTGCGGATCTCGTCTGCCACCACCGCGAAACCCCTGCCTGCTTCGCCGGCATGGGCCGCTTCGATGGCGGCGTTCATGCTCAATAAATTGGTCTGGCTGGCGATGTTTTTCATGACAGCATTTATCTCCAGAAGTCCGGCGGAATCGCGGGCAATTTCCTGAATTTCGCCGGAAACTTTTTGCAGACTCGATCTGCCGATGTCCGATACGGCGATAAGTTCGTTTACATTTTCCTCGTTCCTTATCAGTGTTTGGGTAACGCTTTGTATGTTTGCCAGCATTTCCTCTATTGCCGATGAGGATTTGGATACACTTTCGGCCTGAGATTCCACGTTTTGGCTGAGCTTGTCGATATTCCCGGTTATTTGTTCCATCGCAGCGTTTGCCCCGGCAACCGATGTCGACTGGTGATGCACCTGGTTTTTCACCCCCTGTATGTTGGTGACAATGCTGTCTACCGCCTCCGTGGTCTGTTCCATGCTCTTGCTCAGTTCGCCTCCGATGTTGAAGAGTTTTGCCGCCTGATCCTTTATGATTATGATGAGGTTTTTTATCTTGTCCAGCGTGAGGTTAAAATAGGTGCCAAGTTCGCCGATTTCATCCTTGTGGAGTATCTTTATGCGGTGAGTCAGATCCCCTTCGCTGGAAGATATTTCCTGCAGTATGCGGTTGATGTTGTTAAGCCTCGTGAAGATCAGCCGGGTAAAAAGAATCAGCAGAATCGCCGCAACGGCCAGGGAACCGAGGCCGATGGCAATCTCCCGGAATAAAGTGGTCCTGATTGTTTTGGCAAGGAACTCCGCCTCAAAGTCACAGCCGATAATACCAACCATGCTGCCGGAAGAATTAAAAATGGGAGTGTAGACGGAAAACATCCAGCCCCATTCATCCTGCAGCGCCAGCCGGCCAACTTCGGTTTTTTTGGTTTCCTGTATTCTCGTAAAAGCAGAATCGTAACCGGAGGTGTCTTCCTCATCGCCGAGGGCAGAAAAATCTTCATCACCCGGTTCGGCGCTGCCGTCAATGATATATCTCCACACTGAACCAGAAGCCGGAGCCATGGTATACAGATAGGTGCAGCTGGAATGGTCTTTGAGCGATAATAATTCTCCGCAGGCTTTCCTGTAGTACGGATCATTTTCGTCGAGCGAGGCTGCCAGCTTTTCAAAAGCGTCTCCGTCAATCAATTCGACAGCACGTTCCACCAAAAAAATTCCCTGAGTAGAAAAAATATCCGATGCCACCCTTTCCATTTCCTGAACGTTAATAAATGCGCTGACAGAACAGAGAACGATGATTAACAGCGAAAACAGCAGGATAAATTTTGATTTTAGAGATTGGAACAGTTTCATTTTTGCTCCTTTTGTTTCAGGGAGTCCTTAAAAATCTGGTCGGCATCAATTTTATTGTCAATTCCGAACAATGGGGTAATCCCTTCGTCACCGACACTGCGGAACAGAGCGCCCCTTTGTTCGTTATATGCCCAGCTTGATTCCGAGTTTACCAGGTTATCCAGGACTGTTACAGTTGACAGCGCAAAGAAAACAAGAGCTGCGTTGTTTCGTTTGCCGGGGCCAAGCAGCGCGTCCAGGCGTTTTGATACCGGATTCGGCACTTCAAAATTATATTTTGCCCAGGGATTTTCGATACCATCGCATGAGGCATTTATTTCCAAACCGCCCCTGCGGTTTGCCTGTTCTATGCTGGCGGCAACCGCAGTGAAATTTTTTCGCAGGTTCCTTATTTCACCGTAAATGGCAGCGATATCCTGCTTTTGGAAGGGCGGGGGCCCCAGTGATTCAAATTTAAAATAGGGCAGGAAGTACAGCCGCTTTGTCCAGCGCAGTTCGTTCAGTGTACGTTTTGCATAGGGTGAAGTTCTGCTTTCAGCAGAATGGTCCAGAAGGCGGCAGTACTCGGTAAGGCGGGGCAGGTATTCCTTGGAAAAACCGTCGTCAATATACCGCCGCCAGTTGGTGATTGTTTCTCCGATTATTTCCTGAACGCGGACGGACTTTCCGTCTGGCCCGGGAACAATGCCGAATGTCACATAACGAAGGCCGACGCAAAGGTCTTCCAGTATGTGCATAAGGACTGCTACCTGCTGCAGGGGATCGGTTGGGGCAATTAGCTCATAACCCCGTCTGAGACCGTAGACACTGACAAAGTACGGGTACATATCGGGAAACTCTGTCAGCCGATCCCAGCCGGCTTTTGGGAACAGGGTTTCCAGCGCGTTGAGGCTGTGATTCAGCGCCCTTTTTTCTGCTTCCGCGGCTGCTGCCTGTGCCTTGCGCTCAATAACTTCAGGATCGTCGGGATCCTCATAATCCTCTTCGCCGTTGGCCAGTGCTGCCTCTTTGTCCAGTTCCTTTTTGATGTCTTCCCGCACTGCTTCAAGGTTCCCGTTTTCCACCTGTTCCGGAGTCAGGTGCAGGGGCTGTACCTGATCGCTTTCGGATGCATCAAGAAAGGACATGAAACGCTGCCGGCGTTCGGTGAATAGCCGCTCGTAGGGCATCCAGCGGTCGGAGATGAATTTCATGAGCAGGGGGTACAGGCCAAAGTGAACTTCGCGGCGAATATCGGCAAAGGAAGACAGGGCGACGCGGATAAGCTCCTGGTTTTTTTCTTTTGGTTCCACCGGATTTTCGATGTATATCAGTTTGTAAAGCAGTTTATACGCGCCCTTGATATGCGAGTCCATGTCAAGTTTTTCCAGAACAAACAATGGTTTGTATATGGCCCGCAGAATGTCGGTAAATTCAGAGACCTTTGCCGAACGCGGATGAGCCTGTATTTTTGCAAGATCTCCATCTATGCGTTCGATATTCCAGTAACGAATGGTGTCAAGAATTGCAAGCACAAAGGGCGATGTTTTTTTGAGCCGTTCCGTGCGCCGCGCATTATTGCGGGGAAACAGACTCCTGGTTGAAGTAACAAGCTGTTCAACCTTGCTGTAGTAAACATTCATCCGCCGGTTGACAAAACGGGGGTTGACATAATCTGTCGGCTCGCCCATAAACGAAAAAAACGAGACAAGTACCTGCATGGAATTTTTTATGTCAAATTCAAACTGGGCGGCATAACGGTCCATTTTTAACCGTTCGAAGTACGGCGTCTTTAGCCTAATCGAAGGATCATCGCCGGGATTCTTTGGGGGCAGTCTGATACCTCCAGATTCTCCATCCTCTTCCATGTCGGCGGTTTCCACATGGCCCCCGCGCCGCCTCTTTTTTTGACCCGGAATTGCCAGTTCCACCGTTTCCCGCCTGATCTGCCCCGTATTTTTCACGGATTTTTGTATTGACGAGTTTTTTTCCGTGCCAACCTCTCCGCCAAGAATCTGGGCCATCCGTTTTGCTTCCGATTCGTCGATAGGACCCAGCTTTCCCCGTACCCGGTCAAGTTCTCCCGGTTCATAAATTGCACTTGGTTTCTTTGCCATAATCACACCCGTATATAGAGTTTTTCACCAATGCCCCATTGGTTTCGCAGTTGAATCTGCTCGCCGTTGGCATTAACCAGCATACCGTTATAATAACCCAAAGCCATGGAAAAATCACCGCTTATTATCAAAAGACTTGCCCCAAACCGGCTGAATTGTTTGGGGGTAAAAACCAGATCCACCATGCCATCCACATCCTGTATAACCCAGTCCGATTCCTGCGCTTCGGCCATAGTGATGAGTACCGGGGGCAGGGGGGTAAGATTCCCGTTTACCCACATCGCGTTTTCGTTGTTTTCCCGGCTCTCTTTTGCCTGATTTTCCGCAATATGAAAGCCGAAGCGCCTGCCATTTTCGTCAAACCCCATGCTGCCGCAGAATACCCCCTTCATACGGTAGGGAAAAAAACCCTTGTAATCGCAGAAGATGCCCGTGCAGCGCGCCGGCTCCAGGCTGAGGCGCTCTCCCCCAAGTACGATGTCGCCCCTTACCGGGCTTGTCGCCTTGAATGCGTACATATTGCGCCGCTCATTAAAATTGAGGGATACCGCAGCCGGCGTTACTTCCCTGCTGCTCATGTTAAAGTCGAGATGGGCGGTAAGGGCAGGCTGTTTCCTTGACGCCGCGATATCAATGTCAAGCTGAACCGTATCAGCGTTAAGCCAGGTGTGTATCCGGAAAAAAAAGCGGGGGGAATGACACTCAACCGAGCCGTGGGCAAGTCTCCGGGGCAGTTTCCAGCTTCCTCCGGGCAGAAGTTTCCTGAAGGTGTAATTTTCCCCGGTTTCCTTGTTGTATAAAAAAACCTGCACTGTCTGGTACAGCTTGAAATTGCCGAGGAAAGCTTCCAGGTAACAGTGATCGTCCTGGGCGCTGAAACTTTCCCATTCCTTTATTCTCTGATCCTTGAGCCAGCGCGGCAGCGGCCAGGGGTAGGGTCTGCGTATATCCAGCAGGTCTACCTGGGCAAAGGCTTTATCCCAGGTTCCCGCGAGGGGTTTTCCGTTTTCAACTGGCGTACCCCTTGGGGTCTGGATCTCCCTTGTATACATCGCGGTAATTCTATCATATTTTAGGTATTTTGTATTGGTAATGCCACACCGGGACGGAAAGTTCTGACGAAAATGGGTTGGGCCGGCTAAAATCGGGCAGCCAACTGCTTCCGGTAACCAGTTCCTGGCAAAAACCGTCCTCTATGCCGAATTCTCCCAGCCAGCCTAGGACGGTTTCATACTCCTGTCTGCTGACAAAGCGCTCCGGCCCGTTCCTTCCCCCGCCCATAGGGGTGTATTGGCTCATCAGCGAGAGCAGTGCGCTGCCGGCGGCGTTTTCGGCAAACCAGCGCAGTACACAGCGGGTGGATTCCAGGCAGCCGGGTACAATGAGGTGGCGGACAATGACGCCGTGCGGCCTGTTTTTTATCATCCACAGAATTGCGGCAGCGGCGGCCTGGGGGTAATCGGGGGCATCGAAAAAACGCGCCGCAAGGCCGGAGTCCAGGGTTTTAAGGTCGGGCAGCCAGGTGTCGACAAGATCGCCCAAAAGCTCAAGCGTTGCGGCATTTTCATAACCGGACGAATTCCACAGCACGGGGATTGCAAGGCCGGCTGCTTTGGCGGCGCGCAGACCCTGTGCGATGGCGGGGACAGCGTGGCTGCCGGTAACAATATTGATGTTTTCAGCGCCCTTTTCCTGCAGCGCCAGGCATATCGCGGCAAATTCCTGTGTGGACACGGCTCGCCCAAGGCGTTCTGCCGCCGCGCTGCTGCCTGTTTTCGCCGCCGGACGAGGTACGCCCCCGCCGGAAATTTGCCGGTTCTGGCAAAAGACACAGCCCACATTGCAGCCGCTGACAAAGATCGTTCCCGAGCCGCCTTTTCCGCTGAGTGGGGGTTCCTCCCCCCGGTGCAGGCCGGCAAAAGCGAGCCTCAGGGCGGCGCTTTCTCCGCAGCGCCCGTACTGCCCCGCAAGGCGGTTTACTCCGCAGTTCCGCGGACACTGACAGCAGTCTTTATACAGGTATTCCATACTTACTGATGATGTTACCATAACCCTAAGGTTAAAAATGTTCACTACCCGCCGGCAGCGTCACATTTTGGCATTTTTCATTGCTATTACAGTGCTAACAGGATATATTGTAAGAGGAAGATGAAAAAGATGGAAAGGCATCACACTTTTCTTGCTGTTGCGCTAATTGCCGCCATAATAGCGCATAGCTGTACAATGCCCAATTCCATAGAGATAAAGTCCGACAAATTCAAGACCGGCCTGCCGGTAAGACTTGGCTCCTTCAATATTGCCGAAATAATTTCAAAACGACTCGCAGATTCATTCGAAGGTTTTCAAATTTACGATATGGTAAATTATTCCGGTTCGCCTGCCCAGACTTTTCTTGCGGCATATACACAGAAATTCAGGGAATTATACGATCCTGCTGACGAGCTGGAAAAGATGAAAAAAGAATTTGCAGACGTTATATCCAAAAGCCTCGAAGAGAATATATCTTTCGATCAAGCAATAGCGAGACTGGAACTTGAACCGGAAAAACGGAAAATGACCATTTCATATCCCATAGGTGAGGAGTTCGAAGAAATGGTTGATTTTATGAACACCACCAATATCCAAACAGAAAATCAGCCTTTGCAAGCGAAGATAGGCTGTGATACGGAAACCCTTGGTTTGGGTAATTCTATGTCCAGTTTTGTAACCGGTTCAATAAGCCAAGTGCTGAAACTGGCTTTTGACAACAGTGGTTATGAATTTGGTGCGCTGGTATTGGGAGAAGGTACAATGACATTGACTTTCAACCTGAATCCCTATTCTACGGCTCCCTTTGATAATATAGATATAACTCTGGGCGGAATAGGATTGGGATACGGCTTTGTTGATTACGATTGGGTTTCTGTCGGTGTTCCCAACAAAACAGAAGTTAACCTTACAGCCATTAATCCTTCCAGTTCCGTAGAGATAGACCTCGCTGGTATTGATATTAAAAGGGGGGAACCACTCCAATTTATGATTAACACTGTTACCGACAATTACGAGGGGGACCCTGAAACGGCTTATTTTATGTTCTCTGCGAAAGTGGAACTTAGCGACATTATCCCTCGGGGAGTAAAAGGCCTTAAGCTGGAAGAAGAGATATTTGAAGGCGAGTTACTGGACAGCCTTACGAGTACACTCAATCTTGATGACTTTTTCGATACCCTGGATGATTTTATTAATGCAGAAATCGGGGCAGGTTCTTATTTAAGCATGGAAATAGGTCTGCCTCAAAAGTCCGGTGATCATCACCTCAATCCAAAAACATATTGCGAAGGCTTGAGTGTGGAATATGAAATCTACATCGATCAGCCGGTGGATAATACAACAATTACTGGCGAACAATTTGCCGGTTTATCAGGGGGGGAGGGGAGTATCCCCTGGAGAATTACAAATCAAGACGAGATAAATAAACATGATGCAACCTTTGATCTGTCAGGTAAATCAATAAACAAAAAAGGGATGCGTATTGTCAACAAAACCGATGACCCCAACAACTACACCAGGGTAGTCCTGAAAAATGCAAATCAGAATGGTATTGACATTGAGTTTTTTGGTATGACTGACGATGAATGGTATTTACCTGTTGATATTGAAATTAACCTGGAAATCCCGAGACTGGAAGTAGTACGCTGGAAACTGAAAAACGATCAAGGTGGTTATACATTTGATATTGGGGAAGATATTTTAATTGATTTTGAAAATATGAATGGCACAGATATTACCAAATATATTGATAGTATTTCTTATAATGCGATAAAAATCGAACTCGATTTTGAAATTCCCGATTCCAGCCCGCCCGCCAATGGACTGCCTGTGGCTTTACAGGGCAAACTGGCGCTTGGTGTGGATTGTCCCCAGCTTGGTTTTAAGATTGATCCAGATAACATTAATAACGGCAACCCCAGGATTCTAGAAACCGTCGGCTCATCCCTCCTGTTCGAACTTACAGGCGATCCAAAAGTGGATCTTGAACTTGCAGGCCTTGGAGAAATACCGGTAAAATTGAACCTCTTTCCGATTATTAATAATAAAGTGGAAAAAGACTGTGAGTACATGGAATTAGGCCCGGTGATCTTTCCCGAGAACGAAGATTTTAATCTGATCATGTACGCCCAACCCAAATACACGATTGACTGGACAAGTGCGAAAATAAATTTGAAAAATGCGCTGGAGGAAGCAGAGATAGGAGACGATGCTTTTTCCGGACAATTCCCGAAAGATGACGCGGGGATAAACATAAGTGAAGATGCGGGTGAATATTTGGGCGAAAAGACCATTGATTATTTGCAGGGTATTACACTGGGTGAAAATATCCAAACAAAAATATATATTGCCGGTTTGCCTGAATTAATTGATAGAATGGATCTAAGCCTGACGTTCGGTGCGACATGGCAGGAAAGCGATGGTAATGGAGGTTGGGAGGATGGGTATCCTGCTGTATTTTATTCGAGTAGTCTGACGAGAGACGATTTAAGCCCTTTTCCAAATATCCTCCCGTATATTAACAATAAAGGACAATATACCGGGAAAAGTCTTCCTCCAGGCGGGCTGGAGATTGAGAGTGGTGAATTTATCAGAGCGGTTTCCTCTTTCCCCAGAGAACTGCGATTTAATTATGATCTGCAAAGAGGGGAAGATATAATAACCGTTACACGGACGATGTATGATGATCTTGATAATATTGTGAACGATCTTGGAGTAATGGTCTTGATGATAATACCGCTGGAACTGGATATTGCGGCGGGCACAGAGTTTTCAATAGATGATGTTTTTATGAACGATGACAGCGATCCGATAGCAGACATTTTTGGCAGGAAAAACGCGGATGAGTTTGCCGATTTTAATATACGTTCACTGAGTATTGGAATAGAATTTGAGAGGGCATTTTACAATGGCGCGTATTTGCAGCTGGGCAAATATATGGAAGAAGGGGTGAATAAGCCATTCCCTGGAGAGGGGAAAGATGGTTTTATTTTGGATGCCGGCAGCAGTTGGGGAATCACCCTCGACAATAATCACTGGAATATTCTTAAACACAACCTGATTGTGCCCGAGATAAAAATCATGTTTCCTGAGGATATTTCGGTAATAGTTCCAAGGAATTTTTTGCCAACGAGACTCGCCATAACAGTCAGTGGTAATTATACAATAGATATAAATATATGACAGCCGCTGTAAAGGCACATAGACGAAAATGCCAATATCATGTAGGCTGGCAGCATGGATAAGAAATTATTGGATGTATTAAGGATAGGCATTTTTTATGATGGTTATTATTTTTACAAGGTAAGCAACTATTACAAGTACGAACACGAAAAAAAATCACGGATAAGTATCAGCGGCCTGCATGAATTTATCAGGAACGAAGTTGCGAACCTTGCCGGCATAGACATACGCCAGTGCCAGATAATCGACGCCCATTATTTCAAGGGACGTTCCCTTGCAAAGGACATGGGAGAAAAGGTCCAAAGCGAGCGGGTTTTTGAAGACATCCTCATGCGGGAAAACATTGTCAGCCACTATTTGCCGCTGCGCTTTGCCGGGGAAGGAACTATCGGTCAGGAAAAAGGCATCGATGTCTGGCTGGCCCTGGAGGCCTATGAACTTGCCATCTACAAGCACTTTGACATTCTGGTGCTGATTGCCGGAGACGGCGATTATGTCCCCCTCGTCCGCAAGCTGCACACCCTTGGCACCCAGGTAATGCTGATCTGCTGGGATTTTTCCTACCACAACGAACACGGCGACATGGTGGAAACCAGAACATCGCGGCAGCTGCTTTCCGAGGTATTTTTCCCCGTACAGATGAAACTTAAAATCGACGAGAACAACAGCGAATTTATCAAAGACCTGTTTGTGCCGGAAAAACCCCAGGAATCTGTTTTTCATTTCAGCCCTGCAGCAGGGGGGTTTGCTGACGCCGGACATGAAAAACCGGCAGAATCAGCGGGGGAATTAACCTCCACAATTTTCAGCATTAACCCCAACGGCTATGGTTTTATCAGGGACGAAAATTGCAACAACATCTTTTTTCACTATTCAAGGCTGACCAACTGCGAATTTACCGATTTGAAGCCCGGCATGGAGGTCAGGTACACGGTCGAGGAAGACGAAGAGCGCAGTAAGCGGGAAAATATGCCCTGCTATCGGGCCACAAAAGTTTCTTTAGCTTGATTTTTAGGTTATATAGGGGTATATTTAGGCTATACAGAGGAACATAATGGGAAAACAACGTGCTTTTCTTGCCGCCGTGGTAATTACAGCGCTCGTAGTCCATGCCTGTACAATGCCCAATTCCATCGAAATAAAAGCTGATGATCTTAAAGTCAGTCTGCCGGTAAGGGTTGACTCCTTCAATATTGCCAAAATGATTTCAGAACAGTTTGCGGATTCGTTTCCCGATGGTTTTGAAATTTATGACATGATACATTACCCCGGTTCAAAGGCTTTTCTTGTCGCATATACAATGGATCTGCTGGAATCATTCGATCCCGGCGACTACCTGGACGAAATTCAGGATAAAATTAATGATGTAAGCGGCATGGATGCAGGCGTCCTTAGAGACATCAGCCTTGCAGATGCGATAAAAATACCGAAAATAGACCCTGTTTCGATAAAACAAACCGCGCTGGTTGAGGTGGGAAGCCTCTTCTCGGACGTTGAAAATCAATTAAAAGCCCTCAATATTCCCGTTCAGGGCGGCCTTACAGTTATCGCAGTGCCCGGCGATTTTTCTCTTGACGATTTAGAGGATCTGGGTAATCTTCCTCCTTTTATGCAATGGACCGACAGCAGTGATCCAACGGCTCCCCAATTTAATTCGGTGGTTGTCAATTCCGGCGAGATACAGCTGATCTTTAGCCTAACTACAGCAGGGCTTGACCCTTCAATCAGCATCAAATTGAGCGGTATTAAGTTGAAAGTCGGCACGGAAGAGATAACCGCTTCTCCCTCAGAGGTTGTCCTGGATTCTGGTAATTCCGCTCGCACTGTTACTATAGATCTTAATAACACGGAAATTTCCAGGGACAATCCGCCACAGATTATTATTGGCGGTGTTGCTACCACCAATGGCACCGGCACGCCAATTACGGCTAACCTGACAATACAGCCGAGTTTAACGAACATCAAACTGAGGGGGGTAAAAGGCCTTAAATTGGGGAAGCCAATAGAGGTAGTGGTCGATATCGACGATCCAATCAGTATTGGTGTTCCGGATGATTTTCTGAATGCCGTTATTGGAGCGGGTTCTCTTTTAACGATAGGCGTGGATCTGCCTCAGAAGTCCGTAGACCATAACCTCGTTCCAAAAACGTATTGCGAAGGCTTAAGCGTGCAATACGAAATCACTATCAGGCAGCCTCCGGAAGATACTTTACCGTACACCTTTGATAATAAGCCATTTTACGGTTTATCCGGCCCGGACGGACGCTGGGAAATAAATAATAATCCGGCATCCCAGATACTGGCAGGCAAATCGGTAAACGGGAAGACAGTAACCATTGACCCCATCAAGATAACCGTAATGACAGAAAGTGGCGGCGCCGGTGCCGATTTTGAAATTATTGATGATGACGAACCGTCCGTATCGCTTTCCATTGACATGAATATTGATAAGCTGGAAACGGTGCGCTGGAGGCTGAAAGACGGAGATGATGAAACAATAGCCATACTGCCCATTGAAATTCCCTTTGACGATCCGAGCATTGCTAATTATGTAAAAAGCATAACCCTGGAAGAAATTGTGATGGGACTTGATTTTACCGTTACCGGTTCCGCTCCGAGCGAGGTCATCGGCAGCGTGGGATTGGGCGGATGCGGGCTGCCGGAATTCCTGCAGGGCAGGATTGCGCTTGAGGTGGATTGCCCTGAACTTGGCTTTGACCAGTTTACCAAAATTCTAAAAACCGGTGCTTCTCCTGGCCCTTACGAAATTATTTTCTCAAACAACAAGCCTCCGAAAACAATTGAACTTGACAGCCCGGTAGAGGTGGAGCTGAGCGTTGTACCGGTTTTCAACGGGGAAGCCAGAAGGGATATCAACTACATTGAATTTGGCCCGCTGGACATTGGTTCCGGTGCTGGAATAAGCCTGTACGCCAAACCCAGCGTTGAAAAGATTGAGTGGGAAAATGCGGTTATTAAGCTCAAAAATGCGATGACGGATACAGACCTTGACGATATTGATGGGACATTTCCCGAGGAGGACGAAGAAGGGGTAAACCTGTACGACAATATGGGCAGGCATATGAAGGGTATTACCCTCAGCAAAAATATCCAGACGAAAATATTTTTTGCCGGTCCCCACCAGCTCATTGACAGCATGCAGCTGGGTCTGACATTCGGCGCGAAATGGCAGGAAATGACCGATCCCTATGGCGAGGATAAGCCTGAAAATTGGACATCCAAAGGTGAAGATTTTTTTACCGGCGCCCTGAATGTGTCCGATGATCTTCCGGATCTGCAGGTCAATAATTATATCTATAACCGCACGGGTATGCCGGGATCTCCCGGCGAGGGAATGGCTTTTAACAATAATTTTACCGAAGCAATTTTATCATTTCCCAAAGATTTGCGCTTTACCTACTCCATGGATATGAAAGAAACAATAACCGTTGAGCGGGAGATGTTCAATAATATCTCCGAAACCGGCAAGGGGCTCAAGGCTATGTTCGTTATGATCGTGCCGCTGGAATTGGAGATTGCGGAGAACAGTCTGTATTCATTGACGGTTGATATGTTCTCAGATGAAGACGGTACTCCTTCTGAAGACCTTTTTGGCAGAAAAAGTACGGACGAGGATTCTATTTTTACCAATATCAACGTAAAATCATTGAGCATTACAATCGACTTTGATGAAGCTTTTTTATGGGGAGCGCCGGGAGCACGGTTGTACCTTGGCAGCTATGAAGATAAAGACTCCCTAAAAATAGAAAACTTTCCCGCAGGCGGTTTTCCATTGGATACCGGCAGCAGGATAGGGATTACCCTTAACGGCAATGACTGGAAAGCAGTCAGGGACAACCTGATTGAACCCATGATTGAAATCAGGTTCCCCAATGCGTCGACAATAAAAGTCCCCAAAAAAATTATACCTACTACAATCACCCTGGAGGCCAGCGGCAGTTATACGCTGGGTTTAGATTCCATGGAATTTGGGCTGTAAACCGGTGATACATACAATGCTGAAAAAAGCCCTTTTGCTTTGTTGTGTGCTGCTTTTCGCATTGTCTTCTGTCCGGGCGCAGGATGAGGATGAAGACGATGATACGGCTGTGGAAACACAGGAACGGGAAAACCCGTGTGCGCCACAGCCCGCACAGAAAAAATCCGGTATAAAAAACCGTACATTTGAAATAAGCCTTGCCAATGTGAGTGTCAATGTAACAAATGATTTTATTACGGCAAAAGATTTTTTTCAGGAAACGGCTGTCATAAATCTTGATGATTTTCTGAATGGGTTCAGGCTGGATATCCACCTGGGTATTCGTCCCCTTTCGCTTAATTTCAACTGGAAAGACAAATGGGGTTTTGGCCTTGATATCGCCCATATTGATGTTTTTGGAAATATGTCCCTCTCAGAAAACCTGATGAAAATAAAAGAAGCGAAAGACGATAAATTCGGGATTGGCGGCGCAGCATTTGCCGATTTTGCCATTCCGGTTTTTTTTCATGCCAATGATTTTAGGGTAAAAATAAGACCGGCGGTATATTTACCCCTGTTCTACACAGAACCCGGTATTGTTTTCAATAACAGCAGCACCCGTCTTTCTGTAAAATATGATATGAGAATATACAGTGTCATTAACCTGAACGATGTAATGAATGATACAGGATCGCAGCAGGATACGTTTAGCGCAGAAAATATAGAAAATATCTTAAAAAATAATTTGGGTTTTGATTTGGGTTTGGGTGTAGAGTATCCCCTGTATTCATGGCTGGACCTCGGAGTAGATATTTTCAATCTCCCCTTTGCAGCGGCGAGACTTAACCACTATATGCGCCTTCATGGCGAGGCATTTTTCGACAGCAGCAAGATTGATATTGTCGACCTGATAGAGACGGGAGAAATACCCGATGATGCCTACGGTTTCCCTGAAGAATTTGAACCGGAATACCTCTACGATTCAAACGGAAAAAAATTATACCGGCCATTTAAGATGCTGTTTTATGCCAATTACCGTCCCTTTGATTCAAGAATTTTGACTCTGATTCCTTCACTGGGTTTTTCCATCAGTAATCTGTATGCGGAAATAGGCTCCATTGAAGCCGGCCTCGCCGCCCGCTGCAATCTTGGAAATATCTTTATTACCACTCTTGGGACGGGTTATTTAGACCGCAGCTGGAAGCACAGCCTTGATTTTATTTTTAACTTCCGCGCCTTTGAGCTGGACATCGGCGTTTCGGTGCAGTCGCCTGATTTTGTAAAGAGCTTCCAGGGCGCGGGCGCCGGCGTTAATTTTGGCATAAAGCTGGGCTGGTAGTTACTGCCACAGGCGCAGTTCCGCCCGGAACGCTGTTTGCCCGTTATCGCCCTTTCTTCCCTCGAATGCAAAAGAATGAGACGCCCCGGCACCGGTTTCTTCAATCTGCGCCGACCAGATACCGGTAACCTCGCCTGGTAAAATTTCGTTCATATAATTAATATCCAGCCGCATCTGTTTTGTCTGCTCCAAAAGTGCGGGGTCGATGGAATCTTCAATCCACCGTATATAGCTGACATTGTTTACATGGCCGTTATAGTCCACATCATTGTACAGCGCCCGGCGTTCCATGGTTTTCTGCAGGGAAGGACGCTGTTCAAGGGCGATGGCGGCGGACAGCGAGTCCAGTCCCTCGTTTTGGGGCAGCCTGTCCATTATGGCCTGGGGGCGCATGGGGCGGCGCTTTTCCATGTCGATAATTATCCAGCAGCTTCGGGCGCGGACAGCCGGAATATCACCGGCATCACGGATGTCAAAATCGCGCAGGGCAAAGAGTTTTTCCCCGCCGCGGGGCCATGTCCGTACCGTAACATTTTCTCCATATCCCGGACGGCGATCCACCTGTACCGACATACGCGAAAGTATCCATACCTGATTTGCCCGCGCCATTGCCTCACGTCCGACCCCCAAATTCTCCGCGTGGCTGATTGCAGCTTCCTGAAAAAAATCCATCACTGCGTCCAGCGTCATTGTGTCCGATTTGTCAATGGCGCGAAACCGTACCGTGCAGTTTTCCGCCCAAATATCAAGCTTTTCCATAGTTGAATAATAACAGATATTATGCCATTCTGGGAGCATGGCATCGAACATCGACAAAGAGAAGGCGAAAAAAACCGCCGCCCTTGTTCTTGAGAATATCAGGACAGAGGCGGATCTCGTTCTGCTTGAGGAATATCACCGTATTTTCAAAAAGGAAGTTTCATTTTTCCGCAGATCGACGGCGGCGGCTTATCTCTTGATGCTGTGCGATCAGGGAGAGAGTCTCCGTTCCGTCCGGCGAGGCGAACCCGGACGCGAAGATTTTTCGAAAACACAGAAATTTTTCCGCAAGGCAGGCGGCGACAAACGGTTCATGACTGCTGACAGCGGCGAAACCCAGCGGAGGATTCCGCTGGCCGAAGAAGAATCAAAACGGCTTTTTTTCAGCGTAGGCCGCAGCCGCCGCGTTTTTCCGCGCGAGATACTTGGGCTTATCAATACAAAGACCGCCATCAGCAAAGAAGACATCGGTGCGATCCGTATTCTTGACAATTACTCGTTTGTGCAGGTGCGGGACACTGCTGCCGAGCCGATCATAGAGGCGCTGAACGGGATGAATTTCCGGGGCAGGGTTCTTACCGTCAACTATGCAAAACCCCGCAGAGACGGGGAAGACAATGCCGTTGAAAGCGAAAGCATGGGCGAGGCAGCCGCTGACACCGATGACACGGAAGCCTGGCAGGAAGGAGCATATTCTGACGGATATTCCGATCCTTATGTAGATTCAGAGCAGAGCGATAACCATGCTGAGGAAAAAGATATTTAGTCCAATTCCGGCAGCCAGCAAGAGCCATGCCAGCGTTTCAAAAATGTATGCTCTGACCGTGAATATTTTGGCATAGAGCTGCGGCTTGCCGGAGAGAATTCCGAAAACAGCAGAGATATTTTCATCCTGGAAATCTTCACCCGGGTACATCAGCCGGGCATAATCGGCATGAACCCGCATAAGCCTTGATCTCCACGCAAGGCGGCGGTGCATAAAGGCAAACAGCAGACCCGGCGGAATTACCGGATACAGCGGGACAAACAGCGCAATTACCGAAACGATAACTGTCAGGCGGAATGCGGGGCGGGAAAGGTATGAAACTGCCATGAGTATCTGACACAGCGCCCCGAGGATTATCGAATACGGCGTTATGGCGTTCCAGTAATCGCCGCGATGTCTTCCCGCTTTTATCACCATCGACAAAAGGGCATCATCGGGACCATCAAAAAAAATCACGACAAGGGGATTTTTTTTTGTTGACACAAAACTCCGGCGTCCATTCCGGTATACCATTAAGCCGCCGATAAAAACCCTTGCCCCTTCGGTCAGCGCAGTGACTCTTCCCCAGTTAATTTTTTCGGCTGCTGTGTTGTCCGGGTCGAACATCCCGCTTGTATCCTTGTTATTCTGCATTGGTAAAAAATACGTCTCGGCATTTTTCAGTGAAACGGGAACGGTAAGATCATCTCCCTGAACCCACAGGGTTTGCCCGTCTGTCACCGATTCAAAGCCCCCCATAAAGCGAAAAGTGTTCGGCGCAGGTTCTCCCGTTCCGTCTTTTTCCGGCTGCCAATAATGGCTGTAATCCAGCAGGGGGCACAGGCGCAGTTCGTTAAAGCGGCTTCTGAAAAGATGCCATTTCCGGCGTCTTGCCAGTGCGCCGATCATGGGAACCAGGGCGTACCAGAGGATAACCATGCCGGCAATCACTAGTAAATCAAATAATCTCAGGTTATTATTCCTCCATGCAGAAGATTTACCATTTAACAGTCGGCGCAATTGCGACCAATTGCTGGATTTACCCTCTGGAAGGGAAGCCGGGCAGATGCGCGGTCATTGATCCGGGCGAGGAGGCAGATCGTATTATTGCCTTTCTTGACCAGGAAAAACTTGTCCCTGCGTATATTCTACTTACCCACGGGCATTTTGACCATATCGCCGCTGTACCTGCCCTTGCAGCGGAGTACCGCAAACGGACAGGGGCATCTTCTGAAGATGACAGTATCGAGATTGCCATCCACGCGGAAGATGCGCATTATCTGGGGCCGTCCTCCTTCCCCGTGCATACAAACAGCATGAGGATCGCAGCCGGCAGCACGGAGTATCTTGATGCCCTTTGGGAGGATATGCCGCCGGCCGACAGAACCCTTGCCGAAGGCAGCAGTGTAGGTCCTTTCACCGTGCTGCACCTGCCCGGCCACAGCTGCGGAAGCATTGGCCTGTGGGACAAAGATGCAGGAATTTTATTCAGCGGAGACACCCTGTTTTGCGGCGATTATGGCCGAACCGATCTGCCCGGCGGCAGCGAGGAACAGCTTTTCGCCAGCCTGAGGCGGCTGTTTGCAATGGACGGCGGCATACAGGTGTGTCCCGGCCACGGCCCTGCCACGACTCTCGCTGCGGAAGCGGCGCGGGGAATGTTAGACTAGACTTGGGCGGTATTTCCTCCTATAATTATAATTATGGGTGCTGATACCGCTTCAGACATTTTGGGAAAAAAAATATTTTTTCTGCATCCCACTGCCGTGGTTCAGAACCGGGTCATTGCCGAACTGGCACAGCAGGAATTTGAAGTATATGTAACCAAAAACAAAGACGCACTTCAGCGAGTGTTGAAAAAGTATCCGGATTCCATCGTTTTTGTGGATATCAATGAATCCATGACCGAGAAAGAATGGGAAGCCTGGATAACGAAGATCATGGAAACCCAGGAGACCAAAGATGTTTCCATCGGCATAGTCAGTGCCATAGATGATGAACCGACCAAGAACAAATATCTCCTTACGCATAAAGTTCCCTGCGGCTATACCGTGCTGAGGGCAGATCTGGATAAATCCATCATGCACATCTTTGAGGTTTTGAAAACGGTAGATGCAAAGGGCCGCCGGAAATATATCCGGGCCACCACAGCAGAGGAGGCCAATGCCACAACCAATATACCGCTGGGCGGCAGGTTTGTTAACGGGCTGATAAAGGATATCAGTGTTGTAGGCATTTCCTGTACTATGGAAGGCAACCCTGAAATAACCAAGAACAGCCTCTTCAAGGATATACAGATAAAACTCCAGAGCAACCTGCTCAAAGTGGAAGGCATTGTCATTGGTTCACGCATGGACGGCAAGGAAAAAATTTATGTTGTTCTTTTTACCCAGCGAATCGATCCTGAAGTCAGAACCAAGATTCGCAAATACATTCAGCAGAATTTACAGGGCAAGATGGACGCAGAGATGAGGTAGAGATTTACCGGTTACCCTGTGCGGCGGGTACCCGGCTTGCTGCTTTTTTCCAATTCATCTTCCGGAATATCTTCCCCGCCCAGTTTTTTATTGGCAGTCATTGCTTTTTCGTAGTCTTCGGAAATATCTTCCAGTTTTTCTTCATAGATTTCCGCGATACCCTTCATTTCTTCAATCTTGAGTTTTACTGCGGCTATTTTGTTCACTATATATTGATAGGCTTCGTCCAGGGCTTCTTCGACTAAATCCTTGTTATCGACCCATCTATACAGATCCTCATCTTCAATATAGGCTCTTTTTTTTATCAGAATCTTTTTTATCAGGCTGTTTCCGTATCGAATGCAGATGTAGCTGTATCCATTGCTCTTGTCCCGGTCATGGCTCCACTTGTATTTGGAAAATCTGTTGAATTCCTTCAGGCCGCAAGTACTCAGATAATCGAAATACTTCCCGATTATCCTCAGGCATATCTTGTAGTCTGCTTCTATGGTTTGCAGGGCGTTGTCTATATTGTCGTTCAGTTGCATACTATGCCTATAATATCGGCAGATTCCCCTGTTTTCCGGCAGCGGAAATGCACCCTACTGACCCGCCTCGGACATCCTGAACATTTTGATCCCCTCGTCGGGGAATTTTTTCTTTACAAACTCTACAGCCCGTGATATTCCGTCTGCTTCTTCTTCTTCGCACCAGATCACCAGGGCAAAATTTTCCTCCGGCCAGATGGCGTCTCCCATTCTGGGACCCGATGTACCGACCCCAAAAATAGAGGGGTATTTTGTGTAATATTTGCCGACTCCTTCATACTTTAGCGCATCAAGGATATTTTCTTCCACCGAGTGGTTGGCGATTATTTCCAGCCGTATCATGGATGGGCCTCCCCAGAATGAGATTGATCTGAATATATTTCCCCGAAAACCTTTGGCTCCGGTTCTTTGGCAGCCATTTTTTCTTCGAAATCCTTTCGGCTGAGCCCCAGCGCAATCCGCTGCCGCCGTGCTTCTGCCTTCTGCGCCCTTATGTCGGAACGCCTGTTCATAATGTAATAAACCGTTGGCATAAGGAACAGGGTCATCAGCGTGCCAAAAGACAGGCCGCCGAGTACCGTTTTTCCGATGGGCCCTACCATTGCCGATCCTTCCCCGGGGGCAAAGGCCATGGGCAGGAGTCCCAGGATAGTAGTGAGGGTGGTCATTAAAATCGGGCGGAGTCTGTTACCCGCAGCTTCCACGCAGGCTTCGTGCAGGGAGTATCCCCGCTTGCGCAGCAGATTGGTATAGTCCACCAGCACAATGCCGTTATTCACGATAACCCCGATCAGCACCAAAAGCCCTACTGCGGTCAGTACGTTGAAGGTGTCTCCGGTCATCAGGTAGATCATTACAATGCCAATGAACGAAAGAGGTATGGTTAAAATGATAATAAACGGATCCTTGAAGGATTCAAAAAGACTGGCCATGACCCCGAACACCAGAAAGATAGCCACGATGCAGATGAGGGCAAAGCGTCCCATCATTTTCCCCATTTCCGCGTTGCCTCCGCCGTACTCAATGATAACATCATCTTCTATGGGAATTTCCCTGGTTATAAGGGACACTACTTCCTTCTGGATTACATTTGCCTTAAATCCCGGTTTCAGATTCGCTGTTACGTGAATTATCCTGCTTTGGTTTTCCCGGCGGATGGTAAGGGGGCCGGTTCCCTGTGCATAACTGACAAAGCTTGAAAGGGGAACACGGCCTGCCATCTGGCTGGCGATAAATATATGATCCAGCGATGGAAGGCTGTTCCGGTCGGCTTCGGCGAGGATGAGAAGTACATCGTAATTTTTGCCGCCCGACTTGTACCTGGTGGCGACAATTCCATCCACTGCAGCCTTGATCTCATTTCCCACAGTATAGGTGTTGAGTCCCAGGGCGTACATTTTTTCCCGGTCAAGCACGAGTTCGTATTGGGGAAGCCCGTCTTTAAGATCTACCTCGGGTTCTGCCAAAGCATTGATATGTTCCTTGAGTAAAGCCATTATCTTTTCCGCTATGGCTTTGCCTTTTACCATGTCATCGGTGCGGAGGATGATGTCCACATTGTTGCTGGCTCCCCCCATTCCGCCGCCGCCCATACCGCCCGAAAAGCTGAAAGCCACTCCGGGGAAGTCGTTGAAGTGCAGCCTGAGTTTATTTTTGATATCCTCTGCGGTTTCTGTCCTGTCCTTGTACTTGAGAAGCCGAATCCTCAGAGAGCCCGAGTGACCACCGCCTCCCATACCCATCATTCCGCCGCCGCCGGCATTTATTACTAGGTTTTCAATGTCCTGTACTTCCCTTTTCACTATCAATTCGAGCTGTTTTAACACTGCTTCGGTCTCTTCCAGTGGAGTACCCATGGGGAGGGTAGCGGTAATGTTTACGTTATCCGACTCTTCCTCGGGCATGAAGACCCAGCCCACCTTGAAAACTGCAAGCAGAATGCTTCCTGCAAAAAGGACGAGGAGGGTTATAATAACCATGGCCTTGTGATGCAGTACCCTGTCCACCGCCCAGCGATAGCTGTTATCAAGCCAGGCAAGGAAACGCTCAAATACCCCATCGATTTTTGCAAGGCGGCCTTTAAGGGGTTTTTGCTTCCGGGTAACCAGGGGAAAATAATGGCTGGAAAGGACGGGTACGAGAATTACGGCGGTGAAAAGAGAAATTGACAGGGAGATAACCACCGTAAAAGCAAGTCCGGCAAACAACTCGCCGGCTATTTCCAAAAGCCCCTGAAACATAACTAACGGCGCAAAAACACAGATAGTTGTCAGGGTGGAAGCGGCAATGGCCACTATCATTTCCGAAGTACCTATTACGGCGGCTGTTTTTAGCTTGGCCCCCTTTTCCCGGTAATGATAGATGTTTTCAAGGATTACGATGGAGTTATCCACCAGCATCCCTATTCCCAAAACCAGGCCGGCCATGGTCATAAGGTTCAGGGTTAAATTCGCAAAGTACATCAGCATCATGGTGATGATTATGGAAACCGGGATGCTTATCCCGATAATAAGCGTGGGCTTGATGGAGCGGAGGAAGAGAAAGAGGACCAGTACCGCGAGGATCGCCCCGCTTACGGCAGTGGATGCTACCTGGTTAAGGGAATTTTCTACAATATCAGTGGTGTTGAAAAGCTCGGTGATCTTGATGTCCGGGGGAAGTTCCTCTTTCATTCTGGTGATTCTTACCCGAAGATCCTTGGCGGTCTGTACCGAGTTTTTACCGCTTTGTTTTTGAACCATCATCATTACCGCAGGCTGGCCGTTAACAAAGACGGCACTGGTTACATCCTTAAAACCATCGTATACATCCGCCAAATCTCCCAAATATACCTGCACGGGCTGCTCTATCTGAGTCCCGGTGAACCCTCCGCCCTTGTAGGAGATGACTGTACGTTTGATCTGCTCCAGAGAGGTGAACTCGCCCATGGTGGTGAGAATGTAGTCAAGGCCGTTCTCGGTAATGGTTCCCGCAGCGACCTGCATATTCTGGACAGCCAGCATCTGCTGTATCTGGGTTACCGTAAGGCCGTAGGCTTCAAGCCGGCTTTGGGGAATTTCTATCCTGACGATCTTTTCCCGGCCGCCCATTACCGAAGCCGTGGCGACCCCCGGTGTCTGTTCCATTCTGGGGACAATGGTATCTTCGGCTATTTCCCGCAGTTCTTCGGGAGTGCGGTTTCCCGTTACCATTAAACCCATAATGGGAATCATGGAAGGATCGAATTTGAAGATCAGCGGCGTGTCCGCGCCGGCGGGCATATAGTTTCTGATGCGTTCCAGGGCATCCCGGACAGAGTTTGAAGCATCTGCCAAATCTGTGCCGTAGGTAAACTGCAGGATAACCAGACTGGTACTTTTATTTGATATGGAGGATATTTTTTCCAGGTTCGACACACCGGACAGAACCGCCTCCAAAGGTCTGCTTATGGATCGTTCCACTTCCTCGGGGCTTGCGCCGGGATCGGATGTAAATACTACCAGAACAGGAAAGCTGATATCCGGATAAAGATCGATGGGAAGATTTGTCAGGGCAAAAAAACCCAGCCCGATAAGGAGGAGGAAGATAATTAAAATGGTAGTAGGCCGTGAAACAATGGATTTCGCAACGCTCATATTATTATCCTTTAGTTGGCGCTGAGGGGCGAAAACTGCTCAATGATGTTGATCCGTGAACCTTCATCAAGGAGTGTTTGTCCCCGGACTACAATTTCTTCGTTGGGCGCAAGGCCCTGGCGAATTTCCATTACCCCGTCGATACTGATTCCCGGGACCACCGTTTTTTTTCGTGCTACAGGAATGTCGGGGTCACTGGTGTCTATTCCAAAGACATACATCTCTCCGAAACGGTTTATTACTGCGGAAGCGGGGATCTTCACGATATTCTCTTTTATCTCGGTGATGATCCGCACCTTGGCGAACATCCCCGCTTTGAGTTTTGAGTCGGCGTTCCGTACGTTTATCTTCACTTCCATGGTGCGGGATGCGGGATCAACCGTAGGGGCCAGTTCGCTGATGCTGCCTTGGAAAACGTCTCCCGGCCATGCGTCCAGGGTGATCTCGCAGGCGAGGTTCATTGCCATTTTGGAAATAAAGCGCTCCGCCACGTGCAGCTTGACTTCCAGGGCGCCGCCGCCGGAAATGCGCGCCAGGGGAACCGCCTGGCTAATTGTCATGCCGACCTGGGCGGGCAGGGCGACTACCGTCCCGCTGATGGGAGCAGTGGCAACGCCCCAGCGGAAGGTCATGCCGGGACGGGAAGGATCAACCGCCGCGACAGGATCGCCCCTGTTCACCCGCTGCCCTACGGCGACATAGACCTCGGCGACTTTTCCCGCCGCGTCTGAGTATACATCCACTGTGGAACCGGCGATAATATCTCCCGAAAGGGCGATGTAGTCCTGTATCTGCCCCTGGACGGCGGAGGTTGTGTGCACTGCGTACACCGGCACCGGCGCCTCGGTCGGGTTCCGTTTTTCACGCATTTCCTTTATTCTGTCGCAGCCGAAAAACACAAGCAGTGATAGTATAAGGAACGAAACATAGGAAATTTTTAACATCCTCTGTGCTTTCGTTCCTTTTCGTGAAATCATGCGAATAAAATTCATTATTCAATCTCCTTTATATTACTCCCGGAGGGAGCCAGGGTTCCAAAGGGAACCCCAATCGAATATTCCAGATCAATTAAACCGTTAAGGTAGTTGAAATGCTGTTCAAGCATGGAAACTTTTGCCTGCTTCAATTCCAGTTCGGCGTTTTGCACCTGCAGGAAGTCCTGCAGGCCGGCGCGGTACGCCTGTGTGGTAAGGTTGTAGGCGCGTTCGGCAAGGTTTACCGTCTGTTCCTGGGCTTCCGATGTGATCCGCGTTTTTTCCAGCGAGAGCACGGTATTGTAAATTTCGATTTCCGTCCCCTGGATCATCTGTGCAAGGCCGATGTTGGCGATTCGGATCTGATCATCCATGTTTCTGATCCCCTGAAAATCCGCGCTGAACGGGATAAGGCTGTGCAGCCGCAGCCCCAGCGATATGGTCAGTGAGCCGGATTTTCGCCACAGGTCGTCATTGCCCCAGTCATCCTTCCAGGGGTCGCCGATAAATGCGGGCGTGGTGTTCCAGCTTAAACTCAGGCTGGGCAGCAGCGCAAAGACCTGCGCCTTGCGGGCGCTTTGCAAAAGGAGGATGCTGCTTCGCAGCTCCTGGATGTCCGGCCTGCCGGAAGCGGCTCTGGAGATCAGTTCGCGCAGATCAAGGGGAATAAAGGCCGTTTCGCTTTCATCGGGCACAAGTTCAAAGGGGGTGTCGTAGTCCATTCCCAGGAACATGGCAAACTGTGCCATGGAAAGCCGGTAGCCGTTTTCTACCTGATCGATTACCGGCTTCATGTTTTCCATGGCGACCTGCGCCTGTAAAAGGCTCAGTTCCGGAACAAGACCGGCATTGTAATTTGCCCGCGCCATGTCCACCCGCCGTTCGGCAGCCTCAAAATTATCTTTTAACAGCTTGATATTTTCCTGCAGCAGCAGCATATTGTTGTACGCCTTGCGCACGTCTCGTTCAAGCTGCAATTTTGCCCTTTCATAACTGATCATCCCGCCCTGATAATCCAGTCGCAGCCGGTTCATATTTTCGAACATGGCGATGCTGATGGTGAGCGATGCCTGAATTGATCCGGCAACGTGCCAGCGGGAAACGTCAATCGGATCGGTAACAAATAAAACAGGGTTTAATCTCCCGCTTATCCCTTCGAAGGTGTAAGGTGTCCCTGTACCAGGAACAGGAATTGTAGTTGTGGCTGTAGTCTTCTCGTTGTCCATAATCAGGCTGCCGCCGATGGTGACACTGGGAATAAACTGGTTCCACGACAGATCCGAGGCGCGTTTTTTCGTTCCGGTGGCCACCCGCGCCGATTCCAGGCTAAGGTTGTTTCTGATTGCCCTTTCTACCGCCTCGCCGGGGCTTAGCCGTACCGCCTCCCGCTGCCCGGCTTCCTGCGCAAATACCGCCCCGCCCGCCAGGATACAAATTACTATCACTGTTACAAATCTTGAGAATTGGAATTTCTTCATATTTCAAATCCTTTGATGCCTAAAGTCAAAAATTTATACAAAGACCTTATATCCTCGCTGGTAACTGTCTCTTTCCCGCCCGGCCTCATCAAAACATTAATGATGAGAAACAATATCCAGTGGGAAACCCGCCGCCTGTCATGTTCATCGCCAGGAATGGCAATTTCTTCAAAGAGCCGGTCGAACTCGCGCGGCGGGCCGCCTTCACCTTCGCGCATTGCCTTAAATTCCTTCTTTTTCTTCATGTCGAGCCGGCGGGTGCGCATCCAGTCCATGGCGACCAAAATGTCCGGTTTTGAACGAAGGTATACGGTAATCGAAAAAATTCCCAAATAGAGCCGTTCCCGCGGCAGGGCGGAATGATCCATTCCCTGCCGGGCAAAACCGATAATCCGCAAAAATTCAGTCGCAAAAAGCTGGCGCAGCATATCCTGCTTGCTTTTGAAATGCCCGTAGAGGCTGCTTTTTGAAAGGCCGGAGCGTCGGGCAATCTGCTCCATTGATGCCTCCCAGGGGCCGGCCTCGGCGACCGCTCCCGCCACCGCTTTAAGCAGGGGATCGCCTTCAATATCGTTCACCGTTGCCGTGACACAGTTTTCCAGCCCCTCAAAGTCCAGCGCCGTTTCCCCGCTATTGTAGCCAAGACCGCGCTCAATGATCTCCATTATCGCGTCGATTCCTTTCGCTATATCGTCTTCAGATGGCGGGTTAACGAAAGATTTACGCTCTTTATGAAATACCGCCATGTAAAAAGTAAGCGTGGTGAAGACCATATACACTATTTGAGGGGTAAAAAGCTGGTTTTTTCCGCCTTTTCTGTAGAAAGAGCCGATATCAATCCCTCTGGATAGCAATTCCTCCCCCAAATTCTGATCACAATCACGGTTATCGTGAAGTTTTATCAGTGAAAATACAAAAATATGGACATTTTGGGCATAATATTCCGCGGTTGCCCGAATTAGAGTAAATATATCCCCGCCATTTTGGGATTTTTCGTTGTTTTCTTTGATAAAAACGGAAAAATCGTCAAGAAAATACTCCTTCATGGCGTCGAGCAGCGCCTGTTTGTTCCGGAAATGGCGGAACAGGGCAGGCTTACTCACCCCCAATTCACGGGCTACCTGGCTGAGACTGGTATCAAGATAAAAATCGCGGCCCCATACCTTATAGGCCGCCCTGATAATTTCAGTGCTTGTCATGTTACCGACCGGTCGGTAACACTATAACAAACGGTGAAAAAAAGGGCAACAGGGTTTGGGCTTTTTCAAAAGCCTTAGCTCGAAAAAATGCAAGACTAGAAAGAGAACCAATCGGGTTTGCGGCATGGATGCCGCCACGCAGAGTTGTTCGGAAATTTCAATTTCCGAACAATTTCAATTAATAACCGCATTTTTGCAGAGCGGGCTTTTCAAAAGCCTTAGCTCGAAAAAATGCAAGACTAGAAAGAGAACCAATCGGGTTCTCTTTCTAGTCATTCGACCTTGAAGCGCGATACTTCCTTCACCAAAATATCAATGCCTTCGCGGTTCTGCCCGCTTATCTCGCTGACGCGGTGTACCGCCACGTTTATCTGGTCGGCGCCGGTGGCCATTTCGTTCATGCCGCCGGTTATCTCCTGAGTCACCTTTTCAAGGTTCTTGCTTTCCTGAATAACTTCTCTGGAACCGCCAAGCATTTCCTGCGATTCGCTTTTCACATCCTGGGTTATGTCGTTCACTTTACCGATGGCTGTAAGGATCTGCTTGCTCCCCTGTCCCTGCTCCTCCATTGCGTTGCGGATATTTTCTTCCTGATCCGCAACGGTCTTTACCCCGCGATCTATCGCTTCGAATTTGTTCAACACATTGTCGGTGGAGCGGGTGATCTTATCAATCGATTCCTTGATTTTTTTCAGTACTGCGCCTATTGTCTTGGACTGTTCGCCCGAAGATTCTGCCAGTTTTCGAATCTCGTCGGCAACAACCGCAAAGCCTTTGCCCGCCTCGCCGGCGTGGGCTGCCTCGATTGCCGCGTTCATCGAGAGTAAATTGGTCTGGCTGGCGATGTTCTCCATCACGGAGTTGATCTCCAAAAGACCCTCCGATTCGCGGGCGATTTCCTGGATGTCGGCTGCCACTTCCTGCAGGCCGCTGCGGCCTACTTCGGAGGCTTCCATCAGTTCATGTACATTGCCGGCGTTTTTAATCAGGGTATTGGTAACGGACTGAATGTTTGCCAGCATTTCCTCTATTGCCGAGGAGGACTGTGCCACGCTGGTTGCCTGGTGTTCCACATGATCATTGAGCTTGTCGATATTAACGGTGATCTGTTCCATGGTGGCGTTGGTCTCGGTGACGCTGGCGCTCTGGCTGATCACCCTGCCTTTAATGCTTTGAATATTGGCAGTGATCTGATTGATCGCCGCTGCCGTTTCGGTCATGTTGCTTGAAAGTTCGCTGCCTATGTCAAACAATGTAACCGATTGCTTTTTTATAGTGATGACAAGGTTCTTGATTTTTTCCAGTGTCAGGTTGAAATAGTGGGATAACCTGGTTATTTCGTCATTTCCCCTTTCCGGAATGGTGTGTGTCAGATCGCCTTCGCCCTCGGATATATCCTTCAGGGTTTCCGCAACATTGATAATCGGCCTGGTTATGGACCGGGACAGGATAATCGCCGCTATTATTACCAGGGCAAGTATTACAGCACTGATAATGAGGGTTATAAGCAGCATATCGTCTACCGCAGCCATTACTGTTTTTGTCAATACCCCTACCGCATAGCTCCAGGGGGTTGTGGATTCTCCGGCAAAAATGGGAACGGAAAAAATATCCATGTCGGCATTGATTTCCGTAATGTAATTGCGAAAGCTGAACGGTTTGCCCGCTTTGATGGCATCCGTAAAATCGTTCAAATATGGGCCTGCCATGTCCCGTTCGGTTTCCCTCATGTCATTCCCGATACGGCTCGCATCGAAGTGGCCGGCAACGGTACCCTTGTTGGTAAATACCGCAGTTGTGGCGTCTTTGTATGGCCTGTTCTCCTGGGCAATTCTCTGAATCTCCTCAAGACCGATGTCGATGCCCGCAACTCCCAGCACCTGCCCGGTCTCTGAAAGGATGGGGATTGAAATCGAGGTTATCAGAATATCTGTTCCGCCCACGCTATAGGTGTAGGGATTCAGAAGCTGCGGATGACCTGAGTTTCTGGCCAGGAGGTAGTAGTCCCCGTCCCCGGGTACGGTAAAATCAACAAGAAGTTCCATCTCTATGGTATTCCCGTCCCTGTACCAGTAGGGGGCGAAACGTCCGTCGGGATAACTCCCCGGCGTCCCTGCGAATCGCTGGTCGTTTCCTTCAAGTACATCCGGTTCCCAGCAGCACCAGGCGCCGATAAGTTCGGGATTTTCCTCCAGCATACCTTTGAGTATGACGTTTAACAAATTTCTCCGGTTCTGCTCAGCCATATATGATTGTTGTTTCAGAACCTGTGCAAGAGTATCGGCAGTATACCAGTAACCGTCCAGATAACTTTTTATCTCATTGGCGGATTTTTCGGCAGTGCTGACGGCATAATCCTTGGCGAGGCTGGTGATATTGGCTCGTGCACGCAAAAGCAGAACGATGCCGACCGTACCGAAACTAAACACGCTGAGAACTACCATAATTAATGTAAGCTTAAAACCGATCTTCATGCTGCAATCTCCTGTTGGTCTTTGACCGGAATGTTGGTTCCTGATACTATACTACAATTCTTAAAAAAAGACAATTGGTATTTGTACCGTTCTGTGTTAGGGAAGCTGGCTGGCAGTTGGAGAACGCCCGCCGTGTGTATGGGGCTGCTGCGATGAACGGCGGCTGTTCAATTTATCGAGTAATTATCAAAATACCCCTGGATCAGGACCACTGGCGTGCCTTTGTCGCCCGAGCCGCTGACCAAATCGCACAGGCTGCCTAGCAGATCGGTAAGCTGCCTCGGCGTGGTTCCCTCGGATTCCATCTTTCCCATTTGGTCACGTCCCGCTTTGGCGCGTATAGCCTTCTCGATTGCCTCCCTCGCCTCGTCTTTGGAAAGGTCGGCAAAATCATTGTCCGCAAGGTATTTGAGCTTTAGTTCATTGGGTGTTCCCTTCAATCCCGCAGTGAATGCCGGGGCAATGACCGGATCGGCCAATTCCCATATACCGCCGACAGGATCCTTGAACCCGCCGTCTCCATACACCAGTACTTCAACGGTTTTTCCGGTAAGATTCCGAAGTGCCTCCTGCATCTTTCGAACGAAAGTTTCACAATCACGGGGGAACAGTTTTACCCTGTCTTCCGTAGCCTTGTTTGAGCCAAGCAATCCGTACAGTCCGTTGTAACCGCTGCCAAGGTCTGCCTCGCAGACCCGGTCTGCGGTGCAGACCTTAACAGGTTTTGTCAGCAGTTCGTCAAGGCCGATAACTTTCTTTGCACCGGCGGCTATAAGCGCCCTTTTTGTTCTGGCCCTTGTGTGAATGTCGGCGGCAATGACCTGATCGGTATGTTCAAGTATGCGTTTCGGATCGGCGCAGAGGATTATGTCGATATTATCACCGAGCGATTTATAGTATGAAACATAATCAATGCCGGTAAATTTGTGTTTTGGTTCTCCAAAAAGGCGGCGGTACTCTCCTTCGCTCAAACAGTCCGAATACGGGTTGAGGTTTCTGTCATCTACATCTTCCCAGCTGATAAGCTGGTTGCCGACTTCATCCGCCGGATAGCTCAGTTGAA
>Ga0082212_10001592_pt1 | contig 33448 bp, 28 predicted proteins | sample TergutNt197P3_FD_71548 | JGI IMG/M metagenome (GOLD analysis project Ga0082212, IMG submission 71548) | Neocapritermes taracua P3 segment gut microbial communities from Petit-Saut dam, French Guiana - Nt197 P3 | ecosystem: Host-associated > Arthropoda: Insects > Digestive system > Gut ... | reverse complement strand
CGAGCGCCAGGCACAAGAGTTTCTTTGCTGTCTTCATGTATTTCCTCCTTATTATTCCCTTTGGGAACGTTTTGCCCCTCGCCGGGAACGCGCCGTTCCCTGTTTGGGGCGTTTATCCGGGGATAATAAGTCTCGTATATTTATCCAATTAAGAAAGCTGTGAAAAACTGTGGTGAGTGTCCGTACTATAGGACACGCGCGCAGTGTGAAAAAGGTCCAAAAAAAGATCAAAAACCCCAAAAAAAGATGCGAGGACTTTGCTCCCGCATCCTTCATACTCATATCTTTTTTTGTGGGCTATAAATCTCAGCTCACCTGCATCATTTGCCTACGCAAAAGCGCTCAAAGATACGCTCTGTAATGTCCTCGCGCACTGTCTTGCCTGTAGTTTCGCCTATTGCGGCGAGCGCAGTTTCGATTTCTGTGAGTATTGCGTCGGGGGTGACAGAGTCGTTTATTGCTCCTACTGCGCGATCAATCGCCTCTCGGGCTCGCGAAATCGCGTCTGCCTGACGAACGTTTGATATTAGCTCGCCGTCCGGAGGTATCGTCAGGTCAGGCAGCAGGCTTTTTATTCCTGCTTCAAGCGCGTCCAGGCCGCTGCCTGTCAGGGCGGATATGCAGCAATACGGCAGCCCGAGGTCATTGAGCGCGTCAAAGTCGATGGTTTGCGGCAGGTCAGATTTATTGACCGCTACCAGTTTTGGCACATGGCGCGGGATCGACTTGATTGCGTCAGCATCTTCGCTGCAAATCGGTTCCGAGCCGTCAAGCACCACTATTGCAAGCCCGGCGCCCTCCAGCGCGGCAATAGCCCGCTCGACCCCCAGTTTTTCAACAGCGTCGCTGGTCGCCCTCATGCCGGCGGTGTCGGTAAGCCGTATCACAATGTTGCCTATGACTATCTTCTCTTCAATCGTATCACGAGTTGTTCCCGCAACTTCGGTCACAATTGCACGGCTGTAACCAAGCAGTGCATTGAGCAAAGAGGATTTCCCTGTGTTGGGCCGCCCGGCTATAACAGCAGGTATTCCATCGCGCAGAACTCTGCCGCGCTCATGGGTAGATAGCATAAATCCAAGCGCTTCGCTTGCGTCTTGGAGTAAATATAAGTATACCTGAAGCTCGAATTCATCTATGTCTTCGTCCGGGTAGTCTATAGCTGCATGAAAATGCGCCATAACGTCGACAAGGTCGCTGTAGATAGCGTCAAGTCTCGTTCCAACGGCACCTCTGAGCTGCCCCGCCGCATTTCTTGCCGCAGCAGGGGTTTCGGCTTCGATCATGTCGATCACCGACTCAGCCTGCGTCAGGTCCATGCGTCCGTTCAGGAAAGCGCGTTTTGTGAACTCTCCCGGCTCTGCTTGACGTGCGCCAAGGCTAAACAGCGTCCGCAGGAGCTCCGACAATACGACCGGTGAGCCGTGGCAGTGGAACTCCACAGTGTCCTCGCCAGTATAGCTGCCAGGCTTGCGCGATATGCAGCACAGGCACAGGTCAAGCAGTCCTCCGTCGGGGCCGCTGGCTTCGCCGTAGTACATCCGCCTGGGTTCAGCATCCGCAAGCCGGATACCGCTTCTGGCTTGGAACATACTGTCTGCAACGCTTATTGCGCTGTCTCCGCTGACGCGAACAATGCCGATTGCAGATATTGCCCCGCCCGTTGCTATAGCCGCAATAGTATCCGCCATGCGTCTCGCCCCCTTGAATTTTGCATTTGAAATAAGTATAATCTATAGCAAAAATAAATACAACCGCGGCAGCGCCGCATCAGTCAACATGCTGATAGACAGGCATTAATTCGAGGAGTAATAAGAGTAGTATTGTGATGAAGATTATTAGAGCGACGAAAATTATTAAAGCTGCGAGTATCCTTTTCGCTGCGGTACTGGTACTGTCCTCATGCGGTGATGATGCGCTGCTGTCGTGGCCCACTCCAAAAAAGCAAACAGGCGAGTCGGGAGAGCAGGCGGCGGAGACTTCTACTGCAAGGCAGCAAGAAGAGACTCCTGCAAAGGAGTTTGTATTCACGCGCGAAAACTTCCCCAGGATGGATGGTTCGACTTCGACAGTGCCGCTTGCTGAGGCCGCAGCTTGCGTTTTGCTCGGCGAACCGCGGGAGAATGTGGCCAACCTTGCTGTTTTTAGCAGGACGACGCAGTCTTTCCGCAACCTGGCCGCGGGGTTGTGCGACATATTGATTGTCAGTGAGCCTAGCCCGGACGTTTTTGCCGAATTTGATGAGCAGGGTTTTGAGTATGAAATGACGCCGATTGCAACTGACGCTCTCGTGTTCGTCGTGAATGCGCAAAACCCTGTGGACAGCCTGACTGTCAAGCAGATACAAGGTATATACACCGGAAAGATAACCAATTGGAAAGAAGTTGGCGGCGATGATATTGAAATAATGGCCTACCAACGCAATGCCGACGCCGGGAGCCATGTAATGATGGAAAAGCTCGTGATGGACGGGCTTGTCATGTCCGCGCCCCCGATGCAGTCATTCCCGACAGCGTTTGGCATGGGCGAGCTCATATCCGCCATCAAGGGCTTCGACGGCTCCGCGAACGCTATAGGGTATTCCGTGTTCTATTATTCGGTGGAAATGCAAATGGCGGAGGGGTTGAAGATACTCTCAGTCGACGGGGTGCCTCCTGTCGACGACACCGTCCGGCGCGGGGAATACCCGTTTACAAACCCTTTCTTCGCTGTTATCAGCGCGGATGAGCCTGACGACAGCCCTTCGAGGGTAATGTACGAATGGCTGCTGTCCGGCGAGGGGCAGTCGCTGATAAGCAGCGAGGGATATGTTGCGGTCGCAGGGTGATTGCATATGAGAAAGCTCTATCTCTGTATTATGATAATATTATTACAGCTTTGCGCGGCTTGCGCGGAGCCTGTTAAGTATACTCAGACATGGACGCCCGCCCCGGCCCCGTCTGAAGTCAAGTGGACAGTCAAGACAGACTATTCCGGGCTGACCCCGTATGTGTCGCTGAGGACTCGCTACACAAGGCTCACAGACGGGCCGCTGGAAGAACTTGTTGCGTCGGATGGGTATGGCCTGCTGCTGCCCTATGCGAGCGCCGCGGTAACAGATAGCGGGTATCTTCAGGCCAGCATGTACGGGCTAGTAACAGCCGGCGGCATGGTTGTTACAGACTTGGTATACAGCAGTGTAGCCAGGGCATACAACAGCGTCACGTACAATAGGCCGCCGCTCCCGGCGTATACACTCTCAGTGAACCTCCCTTCAGGCTCGGGAAACGCGTGGTTTCCGGAGAGACGGCATGCCGTCTGCGCGCTTGACGGAAGCTGGGTAACGCCGCTTGAATATGAAAGCGTCGTATACACAGAGGAGTTTATTCTGCTGGTGCGTGATTTTTCAGAGTTCGATGTAGATATATATGACTACAGCGGCGAATTGATTTACAATATGCTCGACCTGGACCTTGCGTCCAAACTCGGGGAGGAGGCATGGCCGGGCGACTTTATCTACAGCGCTTCCGAAGGCTACATGCGGGGACGCCTGGGCGACGGGAGAATCGTGTTCATCGAGCTTGCGACCGGAGCATTCACCAATACGAGTTACTCGAATGCGGAAAGATTCCACGAAGGCTTTGCGGCGGTTCAGTCATACTCACGCAGCGCAAACCAAAACCTTTGGGGGTTCATTGATAAAAACTTCAAACTGGTTATCCAACCTAAATATGTATACCCGCCCTCATCATTTATGGGCGGGTATGCCGTGGCTGAGACACTGGACGGCGTTCAGCACGTTATTGACACTCGGGGCGAGACTGTGATTTCAGTCGACGACGGGAACATTTCGCAAAACTACGACGGGTCGGGGTTCACCATCTATGACAAAGAGTGGAACGTGACAGGGTTGTATTCTGAGGATCTATCCGAGTACATACCTGCTACGAGGCCCGGCACGCAAGGGTACACGCAGTCGATCGGCGGAGGATGGTATGCGCATCAGCTCGACGGGGCTATGGGCACATACCTGTTCTCGTCAGACGTGGAATTCTTTTTCCGCGGGTACTCAGCGATTTCACAAGTAGCCGGCGACTATGTCGTTTACCACATGTACAATGGCGGCGAATCCAAAATGGGCGTTTCGACTCTGGACGGCAGGGAAGTAGTGCCGGCTGAAGAAAATACGATCATCACAGCCATAACCCTCGATTCCGGCGATATATTGTTTGCGGTGACGAGCAATTCGTTATTCTTTATGCGCGAGAGGGCGGATTATCACCCGGGCACGTATAAAGTGGTGACGGCTGCCGGGGAGACATTGGCGGCAGGGAATGGAACACTGTCATTCGACGAAGCGACAGGTTTGTTCTCCATACTAGCAGAAGATACTTTTACATATCTTGGCTCAAATTGCAGCATGATTCTGTGCATTCCCATGATGTCATACAGCCTGGACTAGCGGGAAAAGCGCCGGAAAGCGGTAGGCGTGCTTTTGTCGGGGGAATCATAAAGTACGGCAATAGTTCCAGATTATCTGCGCTACCTGCGCGCGCGTTGCGGAGTTTTGCGGAAGCAGCTTGCCGTCCGAACCGTTGATGACTCCCTGCGACACAGCCCAGCGCATCGCGTCGGAGGCATAGCCCGAGACTTCGCCTTTGTCGGGAAAAGCATCGAATGCAGTTCCCGGAGCCGACATATTGCGGCCTTTGTACAAAGCGTAACGGTATATAATCAAAGCCATCTGTTCCCTTGACGGGGGATCGTCGGGCCTGAAAGTTCCGTCGCCGTAGCCTTCCACGATGCGGTTGTTGTCTGCCCAAATAACCGCCGGCGTATACCACTCGTCATCCGGTACATCAGTAAAAATCTGTCTGCCGCGTGTGCCGCCGCCTGCTGCGCCTTGCGGCTCATCGAGCCTGTGCAGCACCGTGACAAGCATTGCTCTTGACATAGTGACGTTTGGCGAGAAGATATCTACATCTGTGCCTTTAAATAGCCCGTTATCGAAGACATAGTTTACAGCGCCGAAAAACCAGTCGTCTTCAAAAACATCCTTGAACACGGGATGGGGGGGTGCGTATTTGCCGGCCGAAAGCATATAGTACCCGTCTATCTGCCCGGCCGACGCTGCCCTTACCTTGATTTGCGCAATGGTGTTCTCAGCGCAGAAATAGCGTTGGTTCAGCTTCAGCCACTCGCCGCTGGCGGCTCGCGTTCCTGCCGCGATGTTAATCACTGTGCCTTTGTCGACAGATAATTCCGCAGACCCCGCAAGCAGAATGAAACTGCTGCCGGTGGGCAAAGTGACTGTTCCGCCGTTTGGAAGTGATACCGGGAGAAAACCAGGGGCGAACCTGTAGCCCGAATGCTTTCTGTATATATCGCCAAGCCTGCTGACTGCCCTGTCCGCAGCGCTGCCTAACGTGTTTTCGACGCCTGTCTTAAGCGAAGAAGCGTACTCGCCTGTTAGAAAGCTAAGCGTGATAAGCGGGTCGTCTCTCGTGCCGGCGTTTGATGCGGAGGCTGCAGCGAAAAATACAAGAGTTAGCAGGACCAAACCTGCGGCTATTATTCTTTTCAATACAAAGCCACCTCATTAAATATGCTTGTCCGACATGATAGCACAGTGAATGCACGATTTCAAGAAAAACGCTAAAATATCGCATCGCTTGCCCCACAATGAAACAATAGTATGACTTAATATGCATGATAGCAGGCAAAAGACAAAAAATCCTTGACAGACGTTGCGATTTTGAATAGAATTAACGCGAATATTTGCATATCAGAGATCAGGCAATCTCACAAATTACGCGCGAAGTCAGATTGGGAGGTTTGCGGCATGCCGGACAAGCAAAATGAAAGTAGAATTATGGCAATGCTGGAACGCAGAGGCATAGTGCGCAAAGTCGATGCAGACGACGACCAAGCCGACATGATGCCGTCCAGTGAAAATCCGCGAGCCGAAGCGGATCTGCGTTCTATACTCGGCGGACCCGCAAATGAATCTTCTGCAGTGACGCCGGCTGCCCGCCAACCGATCCCGGGCATGCCGAACCCGGTTGCGTCGGCAGAGCAGCAAAGGGGCTATGAACGCGAACAGCCAAGACAGTCTTTCCGCCCGGACCAGGCGGAGCAGCAGGCGGTCAGCCAGTTTCCCAGCGGCATTGATTCGTTCAGAGGCAGCGAGAACTGGGACGATGAGTCATTTTCTCCCCAGAGCGGCGTGCAATCAGCCGATTGGGTGCGCCAACCCTCGGACAGGTTCATAGACCAATTTCTTGAAATAGACGAACTATACGAAGCGTTGTCCCTGAAATCAAAAAGGACAGAGACGATCTATCTCGTGGAAGAGTACCTCAAATCGCTCCCGGAGTCGCTTCCCGACGAGTCCAGGCGCGAGATAGTGGGGAAGATCATCGTTGCATCCGGTTTTGATTTTGACATTCTCATGGGGGATGGCGTTTTGCGTGTAAAAATGCTCAAAGAGTACGCAGAGCGCTTCGCGCAGCAGACGGATGACTACGTATCCGCGCGTCAGGTCGAGCTGGACGAGCTCGAGCAGCAGATACTGAGGGTCAGGCAATTGGTGGATAACCGCAGGGAACTGCACAAGAGGCAGTTTTTCACCATTGAGACCGAAGCGCAGCGCTTGAAAGACATTTTATCGTTTATTTCCGGATAATGGCAGCAAAGGGGGGAACGGAGGTGCGCAACTACGAGTTTACAGAGCGCGGTAAAATCTTTATCGCCCTGCTTTTAGTGTTGCTCTTGCTTGTGCTGCCGTCCGCAATCCTTGCCTTCAAGGTCATGGCCAGAGAGCCTTCCCAACCTCCAAGCGGGCAGTCGCCCGGCGAGATTGGGGCGACGCCCTCCGTTGCAGACCCGCAGCAGACGGAAGAGACCGACGACCCGCCGCCCGAGAATGGCGGCGGTTTTAATCACACCGACCTGCCGCCGACTAGCAGCGATGAATCGCCTGTAGACGAGCGCCCGCCAAACAGCAGCGGAGGCCCGGGGGAGCAAACCGACAGCAGCCCGGGAGAACAGGCAAATGGCAGCAATGGCGATAGCCAGGAAAACGGCAACAACGGAGATAGCCATGCAAACCCGGAAGACGCAACCGGCGGCTCCGGCGACCAACCGCCTTCAGATAGCAGCAGCGCAGAACCCCCAGAGCAAACCGGGCCTGTACTATCAGAGGGTGTACTCACGTTTATTTTTTCCCCCGCCACGCAAACCGCTCTCGACACACAGACGTCTTCGTTGATCGCGGAGTTTCTAAGATCGCCGAAAAACACTAAAAACAGCATAATTGTGATAGAAACGCTTAAACTGGCCGACAAAGACGCTGAAACCCTGATGAAAGCCATGACAAGCGCTTTTTCAGCAAGGGGGGTTCCCTCGCAGCGGCTGGAATATGTCTCGCGTTCCTCGGAAACGGCAGGCGGCGAGGTCGAAGTAACAGTTTATTATATCGAGAGCAACACCAATAGAAAGTGATACACAGCACTAGCGCTATTGTAAGTACTACTTATATAATATTAGGAGGAGCAATCAAGTGGCAAAGAAGAAAATAGGGGTTCTGACAGGCGGAGGCGACGCGCCCGGTTTGAACGCAGTGATTTACGCGCTTACGAAAACTTGCATTCTCAAATACGGCTACGAGCTGATCGGGTACATTTTTGGATATAACGGGCTGTACCAAAACAAATTCACTCCGCTTGACCTGCAAAGCACAAGAGGCATCCTCCACAGGGGCGGCACGATCATCCATTCATCTAACAAAGACAACCTATTCAAGCACCCCCATCAAGTTAATGGCAGCACAGAGTATTGGGATGAGTCGGCAGTCGCTGTCAAGAACATGAAAGACGAGGGAGTGGAAGTGCTCGTCATACTCGGGGGCGACGGCACTTTGACAAGCGCCCGCGACTTTGCGAGAAAAGGCGTAAAAGTCATCGGGATACCCAAAACCATAGACAACGACCTGGCATGCACAGACTCCACATTCGGATACGATTCCGCGGTCAATGTCGTCACGGAGAATCTGGGGCGGCTGCACACCACAGCAGAGTCGCATCATCGGGTAATGATCGCAGAAGTAATGGGCAGGAGCGCGGGATGGATCGCGCTTGAGGCCGGCATAGCAGGGTCGGCGGACGTCATCCTTATTCCGGAGATACCATACGACATCAACCGCATCGTAGATAAGATCAACGAAAGAGACGAGAAAGGCAGCCCATTCACGATCATCATAGTCGGAGAGGGGTCCATGCCAAAGGACGGAGAGGCCGTAGTCGGAAAAATAGTCGAAGACAGCCCGGACCCGATACGTTTCGGCGGCATCGCGCATAAGCTTGCGCATGATCTGGAACCGCTTATACACCATGAGGTGCGGCATGTCGCTTTCGGTCACATCCAGCGCGGAGGGGAGCCATCGCCGGCAGACCGTGTGCTTTCGGTGCGCTACGGCGTCGCAGCAGCAGACCTCATTGCGCAGGAGAAGTTCGGAAACATGGTCTGTATAAAAGACGGTAAGATAGGTTATGTCTCGCTTGAAGAAGTAATCGGAACAAGCAAGCTTATTAAGCCGGACGACGAGCTGATGCACGTAGCCCGCAGTTTGGGCATATCGTTTGGCGATTGAGTTAAAGGAGTGACAATATGTGGAATAAGCTAAGGACAGACGAGTATGACGGCATGCTGGCGGAAGTCGTCACAATGCCGGGGTACAACGGTGACAAGATTCATGCGTATTACGCGCGCCCGCTGGGAAAGGGGCCGTACCCGGGAGTCATACTCATCGCGCATATGCCGGGATGGGACGAACTCAACCGCGAGATAACGCGCAGGTTTGCGCAGCATGGGTATGCCGCGCTGTGCCCGAACATATACGAAAGGTTCGGACATGGGTATCCCGATGAAATAGCTGTAAAATCGCGCGAATCAGGAGGCGTTCCGGACGACTGCGTCATGGGCGACAGCGCGGGAGCGCTGGATTATCTGACCGCGCAGCCATACTCAAACGGCAAAGTCGGAATCATCGGCATGTGTTCCGGCGGCCGCCACGCCTTCCTTGCAGGCTGCAGGGTAAAGGGCCTCAGCGCCGCGGTAGACTGCTGGGGCGGCGGCGTTGTGATGAATAAGGAAGATTTATCCCCGCAGAGGCCGGTAGCGCCTATCGACCTGACAGGCGATCTTGCATGCCCGCTTTTGGGGATATTCGGTAACGATGATTTCTCGCCCACTCCCGAGCAGGTGGACATGCATGAGGAAGCCCTGAAGAAGCACGGGAAAGACTATACATTCCATCGCTACGACGGAGCCGGGCACGGTTTCTGGGGGTATACCAGAGATATGTACAGGCCTGAACAGGCGATGGACTCCTGGGAAAAAGTCTTCGGGTTCTTTGAAAAACACCTGAGGTAGCCGCGGACTGAGCTACAACATATAAAGAGGCTGTAAGAGCAGCCGCTGATCAAATAGCATCGGTTTGGGGAGTATAACATAATGCAGCCTTTTGTGGTTATGGCAAAACCTGTAGGATCGCGCTGTAACCTTGAGTGCAGTTACTGTTATTATTCAACAGAATTATCTGTATCCCCGGCGCCAAGCTCCATGATGAGCAGCGAGACTCTCGAGCGGTTTATCCGGCAATATATCGAGGCCTCGCCCTCGGAGACTGTCAGCTTCACTTGGCATGGCGGTGAGCCGACTCTCGCGGGATTGGACTTTTTTCGTTCTGCAGTGCAAATCCAAAAACGCTGTCTCCCGGAAGGATGGGATTGCTGGAACAACCTGCAGACAAACGGAGTCCTGCTTGACGATGAGTGGTGCGCCTTTCTGGCAGAAGCCCGCTTCGATGTGGGCCTGAGCATAGACGGAACACAGCAATTGCATGATAAATACAGAAAAGACCGCGGTGGCGGCGGCTCATTTGAGCGCGCGCTTTCCGCGGTCAAGCTTTTGCAGGCGCATGGCGTCCAGCCAGACCTGCTGTGCACGGTGAACTCAGCTACAGCCCGCAGCGCGCTGCAAGTTTATCGCGCTCTGCGTTCGCTTGGCACAGGGTGGATACAGTTTATTCCGATAGTGCGCAGGGGGGCGGACGGAGTGGTAACGGAAGACAGCGTGACAGCTGAAGAATACGGAGATTTTCTGTGTGCCGTGTTCGACGAATGGGCCCGCGGCGACCTTGGCAAACTGGACGTGCAGCTGTTTGCGGAGACGATGCGCGTCCAAGCCGGGGGAAGTGCCGGGCTGTGCTGGATGGCGCCCACATGCGGGCGAGCCTTGATAGTAGAGCAGGACGGAGGCGTCTACTCATGCGACCATTTTGTCGATCCCGCTCACCGGATCGGAGATGTCGGCGCTTCGGCTCTTGGAGAGCTTGCGGAACTGCCGGTCCAGCTTGAGTTTGGAAACAGCAAGCGCGACGCCCTGCCTGCGCAGTGCCGCGTATGCGTATCGCGCAATGTCTGCAACGGTGGCTGCCCCAAGGATCGGTTCATTCTGTCCGCCGACGGGGAGCCGGGCTTGAACTATCTGTGCGCCGGCTTGCAGCGTTTTTTTGCATATTCATGGCCGACCATGAGCTTGATCATGTCTCGAACAAGGGATGGCGAATCCCCAAAGAAAATCATGGCGGAAGTATATGCCGGACAGATGGAAAAATGGAAAAATGTTGGCCGGAACGACCCCTGCCCCTGCGGGAGCGGCCGCAAAGCAAAAAATTGCTGCTGGCCAAACAGGCCATAATTCAGAAACGACTTTCCTTATATTGCAATGCTTTGAGGAATGTGCACAAAATGATCACATTCCTGGGTACACCCGGGGGAGTTGGAGAAATCTATTTCTTCAGATCCTTGCCGATGGAAAACGCCCGTCCGGGACTTTCTCCGGGAAGATAATAGCCCCTGCTGTTCGGCGAGAATAAAAGCGGCATGATCTGCTCTATGATCGGCTGCTTTTCGTTTTCAGCAAGCGCAGTGTCCACCTTCACTGCCAGCACCTCGCCGACAAACTGCGTGTGCAGCCCCAAGTCCGCAATGTGGACGATCTTGCATTCAAGATTCACAGGGAACTCCTCGATATAGGGCGCGTCGACGAACTCGGCCTTCACAGGCGTTAACCCTGTGACTGCGAACTTATCCTCGTCTCTGGCGGACGCGATGCCGAAATAGTCCGCCTCTTTAGCATACGCTTTGCCGGGAATGTTTACAGTATACGCCTTCTTAGCCATGAGGCTGTTGTAAGTGTACGTTGCTTTGCGCAGCGAAATAGTCACGCATGGCGGCTCTGAACAGCATATCCCGCCCCAGGCGGCAGTCATCGCGTTCGGGCTGCCGTTCTCATCATAAGTACCCACGACGAAAACCGGGGTGAGGAACGGGAACACCATCGTCTTTGCCTCAAGGTTTGCCTTCAAATCATCCACCGTCTTTCTGTAGAAAATCAATAATTTGGAATATTGATATGATACGTTTTTTTGCAAAGAATGCAAGCTTTTGCTAAAACTATTTGAAAAAGCGCGATGTATCGGCTGCTTTTCATTGCGCATAACCATTCACGTAACGCAATTTGCGTAACGAGTTGCGTTATTGACGGAAAAACCGGTTGCAGTTATACTACTAAGCGTGCAAAAGTGTTGGGACAGCATTCGTGCTGTCCTCGGCGTTTTTCTGTGCAAAAAATAATAATCCCGCGCAGATTTTTAGTGTGTCAATAATGACACAGCAAATTATGCATTTAAACGCGCTAATTTTGCAAACAATATTGAAATTATTATTCTATATGCTATAATCAAGCGTCCAAAATGTTGCGAAGGCGAAAGAGCGCCGGCCGCGATAGCGAGCGTGAGAGCCGCAAAGGCGTTCCGCAACTGGGGTTTAGCATGAGGGGAGACCGGCTTTTGGAGTATATTATCGAAAACAACGACCTTGGGAACGACCCCGGGAGCGAGCTTTATCGCCGCTTTTTATCAGGCGACGGCGACGCTTTCACGGAGCTTGTCGGGCTATACGAAGACGAGTTCTACCGCTTTATATATACGATCGTAAAAGACCATCATGAAGTCAAGCATATCGTCATCGATGCTTTTGCAATGCTTGCAGTCGGCGGGGGGAAGTTCACTGGCAAATCATCTATTAAGACTTATCTCTTTGCGATTGGCAAAAATCTGGCGTACAAGAGCATGCGCAAGCGCCGCGAAGAGCAGCACATAGATTATGAGACAATAGTGAACATAGTTGCGGACGAGAGCACGGAGCCGGACAGCATTGTCGAGCGCGAAGAAAGCAAGCGTGAGATACTGCGTGCCATGAACAGCCTGAAGGACGATTATCGGAAAGTCCTGCTGTTCCTCTACTTCGAGGACTTGAGCTACATGGAAGTCGGCCAGATAATGAACAAGAGCGTGAACCAGACCAGGGTGCTCGCGCACAGGGCAAAAGCCGCGCTCAAGAAGAAGCTGGAAAGCGACGGATTCATGTTTAACTGAGCCCATAACCGCTGCTGCGCTGCCGGTCAGTTACTACTCCTTCAATATCTATCGGAGTTCATTTTTTTTGCAGACGCCGCGAAGAATGTTAAGAAAAATGTTAAAACAATGTAGAAAATATAATAAAAATAACAGAAAAAAGTGTAATGAATTCAACTTTTTTGACTCTAATGGGGTGAAGAGCAAAATAGCGGAAAAGAACGAATGAATGCATTTCGCAAGTATCCGCTGGCTCATGCCTACAGGAAATACAAGCTAAAGGTGAAGAACACGATGCTTGACAAGTACGAAATAGCGAACCGGGCGCTGCTCCGCGCCGAGCAGATGAAAGCTCACAGAAGAGGGCGTATCCGCTCCGCGTTCAGGACAGCAGCGATGATGCTTTGCATGTGCATAGCGACAGCGGTCGCGGCATACATGATATTAGAGCATCCGTACACAGTGATAGACGACCCGGCGACGCCGCTTGCGGAGTTCCCGTTCATAAGCAGCGGGGATAAAGCAGATTTCTTACTTCCTGTCTACAGCAGCATCACAATAGAGGCCGGCAAGGCCGTTGTATATCTTCCCTTAACTAATCCAGAGGGCAACCAGTATAACCTTGCGTTTGAGATCGTTCTGACTAGTACAGGCGAGACCATTTATGCGTCGGGTATGGTGGGGCCCTCTGTTTGCGTTGGTGAAGTAACTCTGGAGAGGCCGCTGCAGGCAGGTGAATACAGCGCCGTGCTGGTGGTAGCGGCGTTTGATGCAGGCACGGAAGTGACCGGAGCGGTCGTTGGAGTTACCATTACAGCGCAATAGCAGCAAAATGACGGCGTAGCAGCGGCACATCAAGCCAGCAGTCCTGCAGCACTGTAGCCCGGCAAGCAAGACAAATGAGGCATACCATAACAAAGATACATCCCGCGCAGTAGCGGTTGTATATAGAAAGTTTTGACTCAAGCAGTAAAAATATACAGATTGGAGTGGTTTGGAAGGCAGGACAATAAAACGTGTCCGACCGGGGACGTCCGGGTGGAACCGACGGGAGAACCTCAACTCCCAGAATGAAAAAGAGGCCGTCTAACCCCGCTGAACGTGATCAGCGAGGCTGAAAAAGACAAGCGCATCCCATCCCCAAAAGAGCGGCGCTTGTCACGGAGAACCCCAACTCCAAAATAAAAGAGGCAATAACCTATATTTTTGGAGGAACACGATCATGAAGAAGAAGATATTAGCGCTGCTCTTAGTAGCAGTAATGGTATGCGCTTTTGCAGTACCGGCGTTTGCGGCTGGTGGCGAGACCGTATCCTACAAGTACGACAGTAAAACCGGGAAAGTTGACCTTTCCATAATAGACGGAAACAACGTTTTAACCACTAAAGTCGATTATGAAAAGAATAAAACAGTTACATACAGTTTTGAAGGTTATCAAGTTAAAGTCGAATACAACGGCAGCGGCGTAAAGTCAGCCATCATCGTAGTAAAACCGGAGAACTCGCCTGCCCCCGCTCCGGATTCGGCTCTGCCGAATAACGGCGGAAACAGCGGGCAGCCAAATCAGTTCGGCGGCATTACGCTCAGCCAGTACAACAACGCGAACTTCCATTGCAACGCTGACGGCAACGGCAGAGTATGGACGACGCTTGGTAAAAGCGTAACCCAAAAATTGTCTGTTCCGCTCAACTTCGTTGCGAACACCGGCGAGCCTGTCAGCAATCAGGCAAACGCTAGCACAGCCTGGCATCTTGTCCACGATAAAGTGTACATCTGCGAGGAATGCGGAAGCGCGGAATGGGTAACATTCAGCAACAACAGCGGCGTGCCGGACGGCAAGAACATCCAGATGAACCATCCCGGACAGAATTACGAGATCGAAAAGATATGGCTCGACGCGGAAGGCAATCGCATAACCAACACTTCCGGTCTGTCTGCCAAATTTAAGGTCACCTGGACAGGAATGGACGGCAAAGTAAGAACAAAGACCGTAGGCCCGGGCAAATATTTCCTGGCGAACGATCTGGAAGTTAAGATCGAGGAAGTTGCTATCGCGAACTACAAGCTTGTCGAAGTAAAGTTAAACGGCGTAGTAGTAGATGGCAAAGTTATTGACAAAGCAGTTGGCGCAGACAAGGCGACATTCACAAACAGAGAAGACGAGTATGCCATAATCAGAAAGACTTGGACAGACGGCAACCCTGAAGGGATAACCGCGCTGTTCGATATTTTTGAAGAAGACGGCGAAACCGTTGTCAAATTAAGCGTAAAGGCTAACCAGAAAGTCTATGTCGCTCCTGGCACATATGTAGTTAAAGAGCGCGAAAAAGAGGGCTACATTGTACAGGATGAGCAGGAAATCGAAGTTCCAGCAGGCGGGTTTGGCGAGGTTACGTTTATAAACGAACCGGATGCAGATCTCTACGGTGCTCTCAGCTTCGAGAAAAAAGTTGAAGGCGAAAACATCGTTGGATGGCTGCTTGATTGGTTTGAATATGATGATGCTATGGCTATAGTTGCGGGTCTTGAGTTCTATCTCGTTGGCGAGAATGGCAACTACGGCCCTGAGATACCCAGTGTGTTCGGCATAGTTTCATTCAGTGACGTCGAACCCGGCACATACATCCTTTCAGAAGAGATCACAGGCGCGGCGATCGGCGTATTTAAGCAGATGGCTGACATCGAAATTGTGATCGCAGAAGGCGAAGACAAGGTCTTTGTACTTGACGGAGCAGTAAAAGGCAACATCGAAGGCGTGAACTTCAAAGACGACGATGTCTTCACGATCGTCAACGGCTACAACTCACCCAAGCATTCAACCGGTTTAGGGTATGAAGGACTGAATAACGGCGGCGACTTGTTCTACATCGGCGTTCAGAACGCGGGCGTAGAATACGCGTCTTTCTGCGCGCACGGCGGATCAAGAGCTTTTGCCGGCGAGAGCGGAATGGGCTGCAGCGGATACTTAGTCATTCAAAGAGCCGGTATGAAGAACTTGGCGAATCCTGAAATGGACAATACTTATTCAAATATCCTCGCAGCTTTGAACTGGATTCAAGACAATGTCGGTGATTTGCGCAGCAAGGATGGCGAGTACGGATTAGTCACAACTCAAAGAGTAGTAGCGCAGACAGTCATTTGGGCGCTCCTCGGCAATATTGACGTAGATACGGAAGCGTTTGCGAACTCGAACCTGACCGACGCTGAAAAAGAGTACGTGTACGGTGCGCTTGCAGCAGCGGAAGCGGGCTACTTCGGCGAAATCGTAGACCTTGTTTACATGGTTTGCGAAAATCATCATAACTTTGATGATTGCCAGCCCCAACTCGTACCTATTTTCGGTACGTTCTACGTTGAGAATGAACCGGAATCGTTCGATTTCTACGGCACGATCATGGCGACGGTTGAGATCGACGGTGCAAGAACGGTCATCGAGTATGACTACGAACCCGTATACACACCCAACACTTCGAGCGCAAAAGGCTCCATTACTGCGGACGCCAGAGGTTCCACCACGGCTAATTGGTTTGGCGGAACATTAGTTAATGTTGCGGACGCTTTTGCGACAGTAGATCAACTTCGCACAGGTAATGGCGATGGAGACATTATCAAAACAGGTTATGACATAATCATCGACGAAAACGGCGATATTTGGATTGACCTCAAAGGCATCACGACCGCCAGCGCGAGCATACAGCTTCTGCCTATAAACGCGCAGGGTCTGGGTGTGCAAGACAATAACGGGCATCATACTACAGTGTCAGGACTGTTCAACACAGGGCTCAATGTAGGCGATGCTGAAGAAGTGTTTGTTTACTTACACTTTGATAGTCTGACGTACCTCAACGGAACACGCACGTTAACATCATATGACAAGATTGTTGTAGATAAATACGATGAAGAAGTTGATTACGAAGGAACTCTCAGACTCGTCGTTACTAACGAAGATGGAGACGTAGTGTTCGACGGTGAGCCGGACTTTGGACTCTTTGGTTTCAATATCGGACAGTTCATCGCAGGTAAATACTATGCGACACTCAGCGGTGACGGCTTCGAGGCTATTGATCTCGAAGATGAGATCATCGAAGACGGCGACATAATAACCTTCGATTTCGGTTCAGTAATCGTTAGGTACGAAGACCGCATCGTTGATCCGGGTGAGCCAACAATTGACTAAGCAGAAGCCTGGAGAAGCAAGCAAGGTATACAATAGTACCTTAGTTAAGGATTAGTCCACACACAGATCAGTGGAGAGGTGCGACAACCGCTCCTCTCCACTGAAATTCACTTTGCCGGGCGCTGTCATTCTGAGCGAAGCGAAGTTTTTTTGTGAAGAACAGTCACTTCGTTCCGCTCAGGGTGACAGACATAGTGATACTATACTATTATATGTCTAAACCCCAATAAAATTTCTACAAAGAAGGTGCGACTAAATGAAGAGGATACTGGCAATCCTCCTGAGCGCGCTCCTGCTGGCAGCGTTGTTACCGCTGTCCGCCGCCGCAGCTCAAAACAATGCGGAAATGCTCGACGAAATTATTATTAAATTTTTCGACAGATCCCAGTTCCCCGGTAAAGAAAAACAGTACAATGACGAAGTTGCTAAAGTGTTAAAAGATGGTTTGGCAATCGTTACTGACAACGTCTACGTTGTAAAAGCGGCTGATTTGTCAAAAAACCCGAATGCTGTGCTTAATCGTTACAAGAACAGCAAGTTTATCGAATATGTCGAACCGAACTACACGGCGAAGTTTGACTTGATTCCAAATGAAACACAATATAAATCCATGAGCGCCGGTCTTACCGCAATAGGCGCTCAGGCGGGATGGGATGTTATCACAGGCGGCGGGCCGATAATTGCAATCGTCGATTCAGGCGTTGCGCCGCATCCTGACCTTCCGGCGCTGTTAACAGGTTACTCGGCTGTGGCCGGGTTGTCGCCGAATAACGATAAAAAAGGACACGGTACAGGAGTTGCGGGTACAGTCGGCGCGATAGGGAATAACGGAATCGGAACTATCGGAATGAACTGGGATGCGCAAATATTACCTGTAAAAGTTGACGATGCGAACGGTACTCTGTCTGTCGCAAACATCGCTAAGGGTATCATTTGGGCGGCTGACAACGGCGCGGCTATTATAAGCCTAAGCCTTGGGTCAACCAGCGATAGCGTGACTCTTAAGAACGCAGTCGATTATGCTTTTAATAAAGGCTGCGCTCTATTTGCCGCTACCGGTAATGATGGGAAAAATGGTATCAGCTATCCCGCGCGTTACTCAAATGTTATGGCAGTGGGCGGGACAGGCAACGGTACGACCCGCGACAATATTTCCAATTATGGAGCGGGGTTGGATGTAGTCGCAGTATCCAGTTATCCCACAATATCGGCGTCCGGCGGTTATGTGAGTATGGGCGGAACGTCATTCTCCTGTCCGCAGGTTTCGGGACTGGCGTCGCTCATATTAGCGCTCAACCCTGCGCTAAAGAATTATGAAGTATATTCGTATATCCAGCAGGGCGCGAAACCGCTCGGCGGCGGGTATAACGAGCAGACAGGCTACGGCTTGATCGATATGGGCAAGACTCTAAAGCTTGTTGCCGCGAACACCGCGCCCGCGCCTAAAGACACCACCCCGCCTGTGCTAACATTGCGCGGTGACCAGATCATGGAGATCAAGCAGGGTGATGTGTTCACCGATCCCGGGTATACTGCTATCGACGATGTTGATGGTGACATCACGAGTAAAGTGACAGTCACTGGAACAGTTGATGTCAATGAGCCGGGTGTATATCGGTTGGAGTACAGTGTATCAGACGCAGCGGGCAACACGAGCAATGCGACACGCGTTGTCGAGGTGCTGCTTGTCGACACGACTCCGCCGGTGCTTGTACTGCGCGGCGGACAGTCGATAACGCTTGAACAGGGAGCGCCGTATGATGAACCCGGATATACAGCGATAGACGACGTCGATGGAGTTCTCACCGACCAGGTTATTGTCACCGGCTCTGTGGACGTCAACACTCCGGGCATGTATGTGCTGGAGTATTCAGTTTCCGACGCGGCGGGTAACACAAGTACGGCGACACGCGATGTCGAAGTGATAAGGGTAAACGTGCCAGCGCCGCAGCCGCAGCCGACGCCGGCGCCACAGCCAGTTCCGCCGCCGCAACCGGCGCCGCAGCCAATACCGGAACCACAGCCGGAACCAGCGCCGCAGCCGGAGCCGGAACCTCAGCCAGTGCCTGAGCCGCAGCCGGAGCCTGAGCCGCAGCCGGAGCCGGAACCTCAACCGGAGCCTGAACCGCAGCCGGAGCCGGAACCTCAACCGGAACCTGAGCCGCAGCCAGTACCGGAGCCTCAACCGGAACCAGCACCGCAGCCAGCACCGGCGCCGCAGCCAGTACCGGAACCTCCGCCACCGCCTCCTCCGCCGCAGTATACGACGCCTCCGGTGATAGTTTTAAGCGGCTCTATGGAGGTAACGATATTCGACGATGAAGATTTCGCAGAAGCAGGATATGCAGCGACAGACTGCTTTGGCGTGGATATTTCATCTTCAGTGGTCGTGACGGATGGTGTGAAACCCTTTACCCCAGGTATTTACCCGGTCATTTACACTGTAACAGACGCTGGCGGCAACACAGCCAGAGAGACGCGCACTGTGTTTATCATCGAGCGCGAGATCCCGCCTCCGCCGCCGACGGCTCCGACTATAACGATCGTCGGGTCCAACCCGATCATCCTGCACCTTGACAGCGCAACGCAGTACGTCGAGCAAGGCGCAGTAGCGTTCGATAACGCTGACGGCGATATTACAGCGTTTGTGAAAATGTCCGGAAGCGTAAACAGAAATCGTGCGGGTACGTATACGATCACCTACACGATAACGAACAGCGCGGGCCTTTCAGCGACAGCAACGCGCGACGTGCGCATTCTCGCTCCGAACGAAGTGAAGCCTCCGCGCACGACGTATAACTTCAGTGGTCAGGGTAAAGTTCCGACGGCCACAACTCACACGGGTGTGGTCGCCGAGCAGGCAGGGTGGATGGACTTCAGCGCGACGAGCGTTGATAATAAGTCTGCTATAACTGTCAGCATAAAGAACGCCGTCACCGGTAAGGAAGTTTACAGCGACAAGTTCACAGCGGCAGGCACCAAGCAGTTCTGGGTCGATGAGGGCAGGTACAACGTAGTCGTGACCCTTGTAGAAGGCAACGGCAACTGCAAGTACTCCGTGAGGGTAGTCACGCCTGAGGAAATCTACTTCACATTCGACGAGATAGAAGTACCGCTGTTCTCGCGTGATTTGATGCTGGATCTGATCAGCGACGGGCTTACTCCGCTGGAGATATGCATCGGGTATTCGCTGTCTCCCGAAGCGCTCAACGAGTTTTACCTTGACTTCGTAGAAGCCGGCTGGTCTGATGAAGACCTCGCATGGTTCGGGCTTGAGCTCATCCTCGAAGTTGAAGTGCCGCTCGCAGAGTTCCCGCCGGCGGCCGGGCCGAAGCAACCTGTAATAACTGTACCGCAGCCTCCCTACTTGATATCATACACGGTCGAACAGGGCGATAGCTTGTACGGAATAGCGTCAAGGCTGCTCGGAAACGGCAATCGCTGGGGCGAGATCTACGACTTGAACAAAGACGTGATCGGCAAAGACTCAAGGGTGATTGTTCCCGGAATGATTTTGACCATTAAGATGGGATAATTGTTCTCCAAGCAAATCAAGGCATCGAAAAACAGGAACGGCGTTCATCTGCTGTTCCTGTTTTTTTGACGGGGTGGCACAACGATAGTAGAGAACATTATCAAAGGGCTTTCGCGCTGATTAGCGCAAAAGCCCTTGAAACACTTCCGCTATAACGACGATATGCCGTTTTATGAGCATGTGGCCGGAACGGATACTCTGGCTGGTTTACTCCCTTGACTTGGCGAAGCAGTCGCTGCAATAAACGGGCCTGTCTGTTTTCGGCTCGAAAGGAACTCTTGCTTCGTTCCCGCATGCGGCGCAGACGGCTGTGAAATACTCACGGGGACCGCGCGCTGCCGCCTTCCTGTTGTCACGGCAGGTTTTGCAACGCTGCGGCTCGTTCTGGAAACCGCGCTCAGCATAGAACTCCTGCTCGCCGCTTGTGAATATGAATTCCGCTCCACATTCTTTGCATACAAGTGTTTTGTCTTCGTACATTTTTAAACCTCTCTTTGACATAAATCGTACCCGAGTCGGGTCTTTATTTGCGTTCAGCTTTCACTGAGTACCGCCACTTTTTTGTAACGCAAGGAATACGCACTTCGGGTATTCTTTCGTCAATGCAGCCGCTGATTAAATCAGCGGTCACCAAGATGCAGTATATTACAACTTTCAACAAAGTCAAGCTTTTTAACGAAAATATTGTAAAAAATCACAAAATTCACAGTGTTTTCATCAAATCGATGAAAATTTGGGCTATTTCATCTGCAGCATGCTCTGTTTTTGCTTCGACGAGGACGCGAATCACAGGCTCTGTGCCGGAGGGGCGGATGAGGACGCGGCCTTCCCCGGCCAGCAGGGCTTGCTGCTTTTCGATCTCTGCGAGCAGGCGCGGGTCTGACATAACAGAATCGCGCTGCTCCGGGCCGCCGGTCAGGCGGAAGCTTGGCATCACCTGCGGGTAAGCCGGGATATCGGCAATAAGCTTCGAAGCAGACATTCCCGATGAACAAAGTATGTTCAAGAACTTGACAGCGGTCAGCTGCCCGTCTCCCGTCGAGGCGTCATCGGAGAAAATCAAATGCCCCGACGATTCGCCGCCAATGTTGCAGCCGGTCTCCCACATCATTTCAAGAACGTTCCTGTCGCCGACCGCAGCGCGGTGGAAATCAAACTTATTAGTGCGCGCGTATACATCCATGCCGGCGTTGGAAACGATAGTGCCTACCGCGCCTCCGCCTTTCAGAGTCTTTTCCGACTGCATAGCGTGCGCAAACACGCCCAGCATCATATCGCCGTCTATGATATCGCCGTTCTCGTCGACCACCAGGCATCTGTCGGCGTCGCCGTCGAACGCGAACCCGATGTCAAAACGCCCGGTCCTCATTATCTCCCTGAGCGCGGTCAAATTGGTGGAGCCGCAATTATCGTTGATATTGACTCCGTCCGGCTCATCAGAGAACACCTCAAAATCAGCGTCAAGCGCCTCGAACAGCGCATGGGCAGTCTCCGAAGCCGCCCCGTTAGCGCAGTCTACCGCGATTTTTCCCGTATACCGTCCACGCGCCGCCAATGTGAGATACTTAACGTACTCGCCTATCCAATAACCGTGATCGCCGCTTACCCTGCCGAGCTCGCTGCCCTTCATGACGGCTGCCTCGGAATCGTTGTCAATATAGTATTCTATGCGCTCCTCAAGCGAGTCGCTGAGTTTGAACCCGCTCCTGCCGAAGACTTTTATGCCGTTATGCTCAAACGGGTTATGCGACGCGGAAATGACGATGCCCATGTCAGCGCCTGTACTCACCGTAAGATACGCGACCGCCGGCGTCGGCAGTACCCCAAGCAAAGTCACGTCAGCGCCTGAGGAACATAACCCGGCTACCATTGCTGCCTCGATCATGCTGCTGGATATGCGCGTATCCTTAGCGACCATGATGCGAGGCTTTCCCTCTGCAACTGTTTCCCCGACGCCGGCAGCATGTGCAAGTTCCTTCTCCTGCGCAAGCACCGTCGCTACAGCGCAGCCCGTTTTATACGCAAGAGGCGCATCCAGCGTCTCATTGACTATCCCGCGTATTCCGTCTGTTCCAAAAAACTTTCCCACTAATAAACTCTCTCCTTATGTGAACTACAAAGACATTTGCTCTTGCCCGAAAAAGGGTATACCAAGATGCTCGTATGCCTTTCTGGTAACGCAGCGGCCCCGGGGAGTCCTGGTCAAGTATCCCTGCTGCATGAGAAACGGCTCGTACACATCCTCAATCGTTACAGATTCCTCATTTATCGTCGCGGCGATCGTCTCCAAACCGACGGGCCCGCCGCTATAGTTGTTGATTATACTCGCCAGAAGCCGCCTGTCAATAGAATCGAGGCCGGTCCTGTCGATCTCCAGCCGCGTGAGGGCATTGTCGGCGGCGTCAAATGTGATGACGCCGTCGCCCATTACTTCGGCGAAATCGCGAACGCGGCGGAGTAAGCGGTTGGCGATACGGGGCGTGCCCCGGCTGCGCGAGGCTATCTCCCGCGCGCCATCCTCATCGAAAGGAATCGAGAGCAGCCGCGCCGAACGCTGCACGACCTGCTGGAGCTCGTCTGCAGAGTACAGCTCCAGCTTGAGGTCTATCCCGAACCGGTCGCGCAGCGGTGAAGACAGTTGCCCGGCACGAGTCGTCGCGCCAACAAGCGTGAAGCTTTTTATTTCCAGGCTATATGTAGCCGCCGTCGGCCCCTGCCCGATGATGATGTCTATATGCTTGTCCTCCATCGCCGGGTAGAGTATCTCTTCGACAGCCCGGTTGAGCCTGTGTATTTCATCAATAAACAGTATGTCGTTCTCGTTGAGGCCTGTGAGCAGAGCGGCCAGATCCTTGGGCTTCTCAATAGCCGGGCCGGACGTCTTTCTGAGCGCGGAACCCATCTCGCTTGCTATGATCGCTGCGAGCGTGGTTTTTCCCAGCCCCGGCGGGCCATGCAGCAGAACATGATCGAGCGGCTCCCCGCGGCGCCTCGCGCCCTCGAGGAACACAGCCAAGTTCCCCTTCGCTTTCTCCTGCCCGGTGAAATCCGAAAGCGACTGCGGGCGCAGAGCGCTGTCGGCACTGTCCTCAACCAGATACGAGGCGGACATCAGCGCTGCGCCGGGCTCTTCATTTTCATAAACATCGTCGCTGTAATCTATAGCCATATAGTGATCCTCAGTGTATTAAGTTACAGGGTTCAGGGCTCAACTGTTTTTCAGCACTTCGCGAATGATTTCTTCGACGGATAGCTGCTCGGTGTCGATATTGCGCATTGCGGCAGATATCTCGCCTTGGCTGAAACCAAGTACCGCAAGGGCGGCTGCGGCGTCGCGAGTTTTGCCTGCCGGCTGGCCGGCGTCACCGCGCGGCGGAACGTAGCCGTCCGCCCTAAGCGCGGCGCTTTCCTTGCTCACTTTATCCTTCAGCTCAAGGATAATGCGCTGGGCAAGCTTTTTGCCGACCCCCTGCGCTATAGTCAGCGCAGTTTCATCGTCATTTATGATCGCCAGCGCGAGCGTTTCCGGCGTGCACGAGGAAAGTATCGACAGCGCAGCCTTCGGCCCGACGCCGGAAACGCTGATCAGCAGCTCGAAGCACCGTTTTTCGCTCAAGTCGAAAAACCCAAATATATCGAACGCGTCTTCCTTGATATTGCAGTAAGTATACAGCCGCGCTTTTTTACCGGCTTCGAGCCGCGAGAGCGTGCTGAACGTTGTCTGGCAGGCGTAACCTACCCCGCCCGTATCTATCACGGCGAGGTTCTGCCCGATTATCGCTACTGTGCCTTCTAAATAATAGAACATGAAGTTTCCTTTCCAGAACAGCAGTACACAACACAGAAGAGCCACAGAAAATCAGTTTTCCTAGTTCCCTCTGAACAGTCATCCCATTCGGCTATATAGTGGAAACAGCTGTTGCGCCTTTGATGTTCAAAAGTGAGTTGCTTGAGCGCGCATGGCAAATCGCGATCGCAAGGGCGTCCGCGGCGTCATCCGGCCTGGGCGTGTCTTTCATAGAAAGCAGCCGGCGCGTCATCTCCATCACCTGCTTTTTTGTTGCCCGGCCATAGCCGACGACGGCCTTTTTCACTTGCAGCGGCGTGTATTCGAACATCGGAACACCATGCCCCTCGCCGGCAAGGATCACCGCTGCCCGCCCATGCGCTACCGAAACCGCTGTTTTCAGATTCGTATTGAAGAACAACTCTTCCACTGCGATTGCGTCTGGTGAGAATGTTGAGATAAGTTCAGAAACATCGCGGTTTATCTGCGTCAGCCTCAGCGCGAGACGCATACCTGCAGGCGTCTTAACGACGCCATAGCGCACAAGCGAGGGATTACCGCCCACTTCGCTGATTACCCCGAACCCGACTGTCGCAACGCCCGGATCGATGCCAAGAATCACCAACTCACTAACTCCCTAAACCTCATTCAGCCATAACTTTATCCGAAATAGAATCCAGGTATTGCAGTGCGCGCCGCTGAGCTTCCTCGCGGTTGAGGAGCTTTGCTTTGTTGTAGCCGCGCAGATATATATACAAGTCGGTCGCTGACTTCAGCGCTCTGAGGCAGCTTATTGCGTTATGTTCGGCAAGCGTCGAAATCAGTCTCGGCAGCTCGACAGGCGCCGCAAGCTCCACCCCTCGCACACCCCACGGCGGTTTGCCGTTCTTGATAAGCATCAGCGGTCCGAGGACTCTGGAGCGCAGGAACGCTAAACCCTCGATCGCATCGAAGTACTCGCCCCTGCCTATCTGGCTTGCTATATAGTGAACCCAAACCCAGAACCTGTCCTCGTACCATTGCAAGTCCGGCGTTGGCGGATTCACCGGGAATTTTGCGTATTCCTTCGTCATTAAGTCGTCTTTTTCGTACATGACGACAGGGTCTTCCATCCTGTTGCCGATCCTGTCGAGCGGCTGGAAATTCAAGTCAACATGAAGCAGTGGTTCTTTGTACATGCAAATCAGCAGCTCCGGCCTTTGGATATGCTCGGCGGGGAAACAGGCAAGGAGTCTGCCCAACCTCTCCGCAAGATCGACCCTGTCATTCAACAGGCTTTCATACTCCGCGGGGTCAGCCGCTATCACAAACTCAAGCCCCGAGTAGTCGTCGAGCGTGTTTGACGCGTACGCCCCGCCCAAAGCAACGCCGACGATGCGCTCGTCCTTTTTCAGCACCGGCAGCGAGCGATTTATAAACATCATATGCGATCCTGCCATAATTTAACCATGCCTTTCTGTTCAACCCCTGGTAATCCTAACCATTTTCACAATCTGTTTGCCCGCAATAACGAGCGCTAGTACAGCAACGGAGACAAGCGCAGTAAAGCCTCCGGGCGCAACGCCTATATAATATGATAAAACGAGGCCCGACATTACGTCGGCTACGCTGAATATGATCGAAAACAGCAACGTCGCCTTGAAGCCGCGCTCAAGCTGCAGCGCCGCTGCGACCGGCAGGGTCATTATCGAGCTGAGCACCAGCACGCCGACGATGCGAATCGTCATTGAGACCGCAGCCGCCGCGAGCACCATGAAAACATAGTTTACCAGCCGCGACCTGACGCCTGCGATTCCGGCAGCTTCTTCGTCATAGGTTATGTAGACGAGTTTGTGGAACAATACTGCGAGCGTCAGGACCGACACTGCGGTGAGCGCAAGAACTGCTGTCAGATCGTTCCGCGTGACGGTGAGTATGCTGCCGAACATGAAACTATCGGCGTTCATGCGCAGCTTACCGGAGCTGATGATAGTTATGGCGGTGCCAACGCACACTGCGAGGACTATCGACATAATCAAGTCGGCGTTCTTTTTGAAATACGCGCGCAAAAACTCTATGAGAGCGCCGCATGCAGCGGTGAATACGAATGCCCCGACAACAGGATTGACGCCGCTGACAAGGCCCAGCGTAATACCTGCCAGCGATGCGTGCGCCAGCGTGTCGCCGATCATGGAAAACCGCCTGAGTACAAGGAATATCCCAATGCACGGGCACAGCACCGATATCGCCGCTGACACCGCAAACGCATTTCGCATAAACTCATACTTTAGCATTAAGATACTCCTCAGCATATTGCCGGGGGGTGCAGATGTGGCCATGCCCGCCGGAAAGGTGGTATATCCCCGTCGAGTTTGCGACTGCGGCGGTGAGGTTATGCTCAACGGAAACGATCGTTATACCTTTGTCTCTGTTGAGCGCCCTTAGTATGTTGTAGATGTCCTCCTGGCTGGCGGCGTCGATGCCTGTGGACGGCTCATCAAGAATGAGCAGATCGGGCGTCCCCATCAGCGCGCGGGCAATGAGCGTCTTTTGGCTCTGCCCGCCGGACAAGCTGCGCGTCAGCCTGCTGTGTTGTTCACCCATGCCCACAAGCGACAGAGCCTCATCGATTATCCGTTTGTCTTTTATTTTTAGAAGCTTCCTGTATGAGTTGAGCATCTCAGATACGGTGATGGGGAAACCGGAGTCAGCTCGGCTATCACGCTGCGGCACATAGCCGACTCTTCTTGCGCTCGTCTCTATGCTGCCGCGAACGGGCTTGAGCATCCGCAAAGCGAGGCGCACAAGCGTCGTCTTCCCGCCGCCGTTCTCGCCCACGACTGAAATATACTCGCCGTCTTGAATATCAAGGTCTATATCACGCAGGACATACGGCGATGTTCCGGTATATGAAAAGTATAGGCTTTGCGCAAGAATCATATGCTCAATCATCCTTGACATTGTTTGAAGAAAACGATAGAATCATTCCGATTATGCGGTGAATACTGCGCCGCAATAACACACAGGATTATAACAAACAAACACTGTAGTTTGCAAGTTTTTTCCGCATTGGGAGGCGTTGCCGCCAGTGAGCAGGCGTAGAATTGCATCAGCACTGATTCTTATTGTTTTCATACTGACGGCAGCATGCGCGGACAAAGCAGAAGACGCCGAGGGCGCTGGAAGCGGCCAAACACAGCTCAGCGTAGTCGTCACATTCGACGCGCTGTATGAGATAGCGATGGCAGTCGGCGGCGAAAGGGCCAGCGTGCGCAGCATAATGCCCGACGGAATGGAGGCCCATGATTTTGAACCGCAGGCAAAAGACCTCGCAATGCTGGACTCTGCCGATGTATTCATTGTCAACGGGCTTGGCCTCGATTCGTGGGCGGAAAAAGCAGCAAACGCCGCATCAGGCGGGAAACTGCCGCTGACGGATACATCCGCAGGAACAAAGCCGATACCGCTGTCCGGCGGGGAGGATGAGGGTCATTATGACCCCCACATCTGGCTCAGCCCCGTTTGCGCTGCAACAATGGCTGAAAATATTAGGGATGCGTTTTGCGCCGCCGACCCGGAAGGGAAGGAGCGCTACCATGAGAACTGCAGCGGGTTCACACGCAGCTTGAGCGAATTGTACAGCGAATACGCGGAAAAGCTCAGAGCGCTGGACAACAGGACGATAGTCACGGGCCATGCAGTTTTCGCCTATCTTTGCCGCGACTTCAATCTGGTCCAAAACAGCGTGGAGGGCGTATTCGCGGAAGGAGAGCCAAGCGCGCGGGAACTGGTTGAACTGATAGAATTCTGCATCGAAAACGGCGTCACGACGATTCTGACAGAGAACCTCTCAAGCCCGCTCATTGCGGAGACCCTCGCTGCCGAAGCGGGAGCGGAGGTAAAGGTAATATACACAATGGAAGGCTCGGAGGACGGGCTATCCTTCCTTGATAGAATGGAAATGAATTTGGAAGCGGTCTATTTAGCGTTGGAATAGGAGGATTGCTATGCTGGAGTTGAGGAATGTCAGTGTCGCGGCTTCGGATGGAGACGGTGGCGAAATCATCAACGGAGTCGACCTCACGCTTGAGAAAAAGAAAATCTACGTCATGACGGGGCCGAACGGCGGCGGCAAGACGTCGCTCGCAAAAGCGATCATGGGCGTGTACCCCATATCAGGCGGCTCGATCTACCTCAATGGCGAGGATATAACCGGCAAGTCGATAACCGAGCGCGCCAATCTGGGGATAGGATATGCGTTCCAAACGCCTACACGCTTCAAGGGGCTGCGCGTCAGGGAACTGCTCACGATAGCTGCGCGCAGCGGGGGGATATCACCGGATGGCGGCGGAACTGCCGTTCGCGTGGATGAGAAAAGGCTTTACTCGCTGCTTGTCGACGTTGGATTATGCGCGCAGGACTACATAGATCGCGAGCTGAACGCGAGCTTCTCAGGCGGTGAGCTAAAGCGCATTGAGATTGCTAGCATACTTGCGCGCGAGCTTCGCGTCGCCCTATTCGACGAGCCGGAAGCCGGCATAGACTTGTGGAGCTTCCAGAAGCTTACAGAGACGTTCAGGGTCCTTAACGAGACGAGCGACGCGACGATAATAATCATATCGCACCAGGAACGCATCCTGAAGCTTGCCGACGAGGTCATCCTTATTGCAGGGGGTAAAGTTGCGCAAATCACCAGCCCGGACAAGATACTCGGAGAAATCGACTGCAAGAATCCCGACTGCGACTGCGTGAATTGCGAGGAAAGGGAGGTAGCTGTGTGCTGACGCAAATTGACAAGCGGTTGCTCAAAGAAGTCGCCGATCTGCACGAAATCCCTCAGGGCGCATACAATATCCGTAAAAACGGAGAAGGCATTTCACGCAACACCACCGCTAATATTGACATAATCACAAAAACGGATAAGCCCGGCATCGACGTGATAGTAAAGCCCGGCACGGTTAACGAAAGCGTGCATATACCCGTGATATTGTCGGAAAGCCTCGACGACCTCGTGTACAACACGTTTGAGATAGGCGCAGCCTCCGACGTGCTGATAGTCGCAGGCTGCGGCATACATAACTCGACGAGCGGGAAAGCAGGGCATGACGGGATACACGAGTTCTTCGTGAGGCGCGGCGCGAAGATGAAATATGTGGAAAAACATTACGGCGAGGGAGATGGCTCGGGTAAGCGCGTGCTCAACCCCACCACGATCATAGAGGTCGAGGAAGACGGCACAGCCGAGCTTGAGATGACGCAGATAAAAGGCGTCGATACCGCAAAACGCGACACACTGGTCAAGCTGCACAAGAACGCGCGGCTCATAGTATCGGAACGGTTGCTGACATATCTTGACCAGGAGGCCGTCTCGATAGTCACGGTGGAGCTTCTTGGCGAGGGCTCGACAGCGCAGGTCATTTCGCGCTCCGTCGCGCAAAACGACTCAAAGCAGGTGTTCCACTTGAATATGCGCGGCTACTGCGAATGTAGGGGGCATATCCAGTGCGACTCCATAATAATGCACAACGCGCAAGTGTCGTCCATCCCGGAGATCACCGCGCTCGATGAGGGCGCGCAGCTCATCCACGAGGCGGCAATTGGAAAGATAGCCTCCGACCAGCTTACAAAGCTGATGTGTCTGGGCCTGAACGAAAAAGAAGCCGAGGACACGATACTTCAGGGGTTTTTAAAGTGAGGTTTTGGGTTTTAGGGGGCAGGGCTCAGGGGTCAGGGGTTAGTGGATAGTGGATAGTGGTAAGAATATTAGCAAGAAATACTGTGAGACGCCAAACGGCGGGAAATGCGCTTAATGCAAATCCCGCCGTTTACTGTTTACTGACGCCTAAACCCTAACTCCTGTCTCCTATCTCCTATGAGATCCCGTTATACTTCTTCAGCATGTCGATCAGGTCGAGGCCTTTTTGGCCGAGAGAGCCTTCAGCTACCATATCGGGGTAGAGGCTATATGCAATCTCGATCATTTTCTGGTTCATGTCGGAGGGCATGTCGTAGATTTCGTTCAGGCCTTCAGCGACGACCTTGTCAAGATAGTCTTTGCATGCGTCGATCGTGAGCGCGTAGTTCTTGTTCATGAACTGCTCGCCTGCATAGTTGAGGAGCGCCTGTTCGTCCGCGTTGAGGCCATCCCACTTGTCGCCGTTCATGAGCAGCGCCGCAAAGCCTTCCGTTATGTCTGTGGTAGTGAGGTACTTCGCAACTTCGTAGATGTTCCAGCCGCCGATGATGGTCCAGCCGGTGACGACGCCTTCAACGGTGTTTTTCTGGAATGCGTCTGCAAGCTGCGGGAGCGCGATGTTCGACGCAGCCCCGCCCCATGCTTCTACAGTCTTGGATACCCATGTGCCGGAGGCGCGGAACGCGAGGCCCTTAACATCTTCCGGCTGCTTGATCTGCTTTGTGCTGCAAGCTATGACTGATGTGCCCTGGTACAGTGCGCCGAGGTACTTGATGCCGTAGTCCGCATAGATCTGGCCGACAAGGTCCTTCGTGCCGAATGCGAAATCCAGCCAGTTATTACCGCCATAGTATCCGGCGATCGTCAGCGGTGAGAGGTCTTTGACAGTCGGCGAAACATACGAGCCCATGCTGTGTATGAAGTCCACCTGACCGTCGAGCAGGGCGTCGAATGTCTCAGTGTCTGTGACGAGGGTGCCGCCGATTTTCTCTTCGATCTTCATCTTACCGCCGGACAGCTCATCGACCAGCACGCAGAATTCATGGTAGCATCTGCTGACTACATTTTCGGGCGCCATACCGTGAGCCAGTATGAAGCTGTGGTTTCCGATGTTGGCTTCGTTCCATGGATAGTTGCTGGAACTGCCCGCCGATGTACTCGGGGACTCCGATGAGGAGGTGCTGGGGCTCGGGCTCGAATCGCCGCTGCCTTTACTGTCGCACGCTGTCAGCGCGACTAAGCTTAGTACCAGGGTAAGCGCAAGGATAATGCCGAGAATCTTTTTCATTTTAGTCACTCCTTATAATTTTCCTATTTCTTCCAGTGTCTTCCAAAATATCATCAAGTACATTTAATCTCTCCGCTACTCCGCTACTCCGCTGCGTAAATGCTGCAAGTTATGCATACGATGCATACGTTCGCGAAACTGCAAACGGAAAGACTCGGCGTACCTCAACCGCTAACGCACATTAAACCCCATGAATCTCGGCAAGACAAGCGATATATCCGGGAACAGGGCTAGGACTACATATCCGGCAAAAAGTATCAAAACGTATGGTACCGCGCCCTTGATGACGTCACCCATCGACACGTTTGAGTTCGCTTTCAGGACAAACAGGTTCATGCCCACCGGCGGCGTTATCATTGCAATCTGCGCGGCAAGAACGGAAAGGACCCCGATGTGGACTGAGTTGAACCCGAGCTTCATAAGCGTGCCATGCAGGAACGGAACTGTGAGTATCAGCATGCTGGCAGGGTCCATAAGGCATCCAAGGACGAACCACAAAATCGTCATGAGCAGAAGTATCAGCAATCTATGCAGCCCGCTGTCCGCGATCGTGGTGGCAATCGTCTGCGAAATGCCGAGGTATGAGATCATGTATGACATGGTAGTGCCGCATATTATCAGGAAAATCATCATTGTGCCGGTACGCGCAGTATTGAGCATCACGCTCGAGAATATCTTTCCCGTCATGCGGCGCTGCGCAAGGACAATGACAAGAGAGCCGAGAACGCCGTATCCGGCGGCTTCTATCGGCGTCGCCCACCCGAAGTACATTGTTCCGAGCACGACGAAAATCAGTATCAGCGCTGGGATGATGGTAAATATCGTGGCTTTGGTCTCTTCGTTACCCTGCGCGATGCTTGCTCCTGCCTGCTTTTCGGTGGACTCCGCCTTTTCTTCAGCAGCTGTTTCTTTTGCTTGGCTAATGATCTCGCGAGCCTCTGTAAAGCTGAGGTCTGCAGGCGCTTTATAGGCGGCGTCCTGCCGGATATCGATCAGACTTGGCGAAACGCGCACCCTTATAATAATGCTGATAACCAAAATAGCCGACAGCATCAGGCCGGGCAGAATGCCTGCCATAAGCAGCTGGACGATGCTTGTTTCTGTGAGAATGCCATAAAGGCAAAATGTGATAGACGGCGGTATCATGATGCCGAGCGTGCCGCCTGCAGCGACTGTTCCTACGGCAAAGCTCGGCGCGTAGCCGCGCTTTGTCATCTCGGCGATCGATATACGGCCTATCGAGGCTGCTGTGGCGGGAGAACTGCCGCAGAGCGCCGCGAATATCGTGCACGCAAGCGTAGTCGCTATCGCGAGGCCGCCTTTGAACTTTCCGACGCCCCGGTTCAAAACAGCGAAAATGTCTTCTGCTACCCGCCCTTGCGACAGGAACTCCGACATCATGATGAACATAGGCGCGATGAGCTGGTTCTCGTTGAAGCTGGACTGCGTGTAAGCAATGTTTCCGAACTGTGAAATAGTTTTTATTCCAAGCCACAAGGTCATACCGATAATGGCTGTGAAGCCCATCGATGAGAAAACCGAACTGCCCATGAACATGAAAAAGAGCATGATTGCAAATATTATCAGCAGCATAAGCCCTTGACCCATAAAGAACAACACTTCCTTTCACACTGGCAGAAAACTTTGTATTAACATTATCAGCTACTCTATGGATTTCTAGTTCGCTGACCCCTGACCCCTGCGCTGCTCCGCAGCACTAAAGATACTTGTCGCCTCCCGCAAACAGATCGAGGATAATAAAGATGATCGTTGCAGCCATCAATACTGCCCCGACAATAATTGCAGAATATGAAATTATTAGCGGGAACTTGAAATTGTAGGCGGCATATGAGTTGAACTGGATGGAGCGCGCGCACAGTTTCCACCCGCCGTAGAAAAACGCGACGCATACGGCTAGCGGGGGAATGTAGCCAATGATCGCGATGACCCTGCGCGGAAGCCGGTTCGGGCTCTTAAAACGCCTATCGACAATGTCGCGCACCATGTCGACGGAGACATGCCCGAGCTCCTGAAACGCCCACGCTGAGCCGAGAAAAGCCGCCCAAATGAATACACCCATAGTCAGGTTCAACGACCATGGGGTAGGGGCGCGGAAAACTTTCCTTAGGATGGACTCCATGACCGCAAGGCAGGATGCGCCGAGGACGATACCGCCGCAGATATAGGCGCACACTTTATTGATCCAAATCATGAGTTTCGGATATTTCAAGCTGATCAGCCCTTTCGAATCGAATGATAACAACACATGTGACGGCAAAAATTTGTACTATTAAATGATGTTTTGGACTATTCTATGGATTTTATCGCATTATGCCCAAAAAATCATCAGTATGTATTACAAGTTTATACTTTTTTCATTGGAGCATTCTCTGATACGTCGTTAAAGCATAGTAGCAGTTTACTATGAAACGCAGGATTTTTCAGCATAGCCTATATTGTTTTCGTGCACCGCGTATTGTAAATTATTCAAAAGGAAAATAATCACAGAGGAGTAAATTGACATGGC
>Ga0082212_10001591_pt1 | contig 33455 bp, 29 predicted proteins | sample TergutNt197P3_FD_71548 | JGI IMG/M metagenome (GOLD analysis project Ga0082212, IMG submission 71548) | Neocapritermes taracua P3 segment gut microbial communities from Petit-Saut dam, French Guiana - Nt197 P3 | ecosystem: Host-associated > Arthropoda: Insects > Digestive system > Gut ... | reverse complement strand
CAAGACTTACCACCTGATGGTCAGTTGGCGGCCGGAAGACAAGGCCAAACTGAGGCCGGAGATATTTCAGGAGATTGAACGGGAGTTTGCCGCCGCCCTGGGCCTGGCCGAACATCAGCGCCACGCCGGGGTTCACCAGAACACTGACCATATCCATCTCCACGTCGCCTATAATCTCATCCACCCCGAAAAATTCAACCGACACTCCCCCTTTCGAGATTTTACGAACTTGAGCCGGGTCTGTCGAGCAACGGAAGAAAAATACGGTCTGGTTGTGGATAAAGGGCTGGAAGATAATAAAGGCCAAGAGAAGCCCAAAGTCTCGGCCTCTAAAACATTGGTCAAGGTGAAAACCATTGAAGCCCAGACAGGCCAGGAAACCCTATTCAGTTACGTTCAACGCCATAAGCCGGAGATTACGACAGCCCTAGACACGGCCGCAAGTTGGAGGGAGATACATTCCGCCTTTCTGAAATACGGCTTGCTCCTGAAACTCTCCGGCAACGGTTTAGCAATCAAAGACCGCTTTGGGAAACACTCGGTCAAGGCCAGCGACCTGGACCGGACATGGAGTAAGACAAGGCTGGAGACAAGATTCGGACCATTTGAAGCCCCGACTCCGGATTTGTTGAAAGACATAGAGGCGATTGAAACCTATACGGCCGCCCCTCTGCAAGCTGGGCCGGAGCGTGAGGAACTTTATCGCCGTTTCCAGGAAGAAAGAACCGCCAGGAAGGCCGCCTTGGAAGAAATTGAAAAAGCCGGCCGCCGCCGCTATGCGGATTGGCGGGAGCAATGGCAACGCAAAAAGTTGGAGATAAAACGTCTGCCCATGCTGAGGCAGGACCGGCAAAGCCTTTGGCGGGAGGCCGCTCAGAGGGAACGAGAGGAACTGGCCGCCCTGCGGGCCAAAACCATTGATGAACGGAAGGCGGTTCGGGTAGCCCTGCCGGTGGTTTCCTGGCGGGACTTTTTGAAAAGCAGGGCCGGGAATGAAGAACAGTTACTCCAAAGGGAGGAAAAGGAACGGGCGGCGGTTCTCCTTTTGGAGTCAGACCGTATCAAGACCAGCCCGGTCGGAAGGGCGGACGATAGCCTCAAGCCAGCCGTTGGCCTGGGGCGCTGAGTTTCCAGCCAAGGGTATCAAAGCGTTTGATACCCTTGGCTTTGAGATGTATCAAAATGTGAAACGGATTCACAGTTGCAATTAAATCAAGCGGTTAATAGTGCCTTAATCGGTTTAATACTTACAATGAAATCAGATGGTTAAAAAAGGGGGTGAATCGGATTCATACGTGCGCCGTGGAAAGGCGCGTCTGTCCAGTGGGAGACAACCCCACCCGGCAACTTTCGCTCCTGCCGGTAGCAATCGGAGCAGTCATGGAGGTAACGAAATGGCTGAAGCCTTCGATGTAGAGGGTCCGTAAGGGACTTGGCGAGTGCGGCAGGCCGCACCGTGAGTGAACGGCGAGCAGGCCTCGAAATGATAAGATGTGGAAGCCGACCCAGCGTGTGTACGGGGAAGGCTGTCAGTATGGGGAAAGAGAGCGAAAAGAGCACTTCATACTTCCACCGGGGTAGTGGCGGCGGCATGTGCGCAAAGGACGGATGTGGCAACACGGGAAGCCCTCGGCATGGTTCCAGCGCGGGAACCAACCGGCGACCGGTGACGGACAGGCCGGGTGTCGCGGGGTGGCGGATAGCCGCCCAAAGAGTTGGGGCGCTAATTTTTGGCCAAGGGTAGCAACCTGTGTGCTACCCTTGGCCTTTAAGTGTAGCTTTACTTCACAACAATGACGCTTGATTTACGATATTGAGATTCAATTATATCTTTGTAAATCAAAGCCTATTGACAATAACATTTTTACGATAAGTTTTTTCGAGATGTTCTAGAACATTTTCCGTCATGGCCGTAAAGAGAAACTCCACGTCAATGCTGTTTTATGAGAGATGATGATTGATGAAAACCTTGAGAATAAAGGCTGGCCGTCTTTGCCCATTTAATTATTACAGATGGATTCCGGCTTTCGCCAGAATGACGGTCATCCCGTCCTTCACCCTGGTGAAAGCTGGGATTCATGCGTAAGTACGCTTTTCAATTTTTTCCAGGCCTGGCGATTTAGGAAACTATCGGACACGCCCGCCTCCATTTCCTGATAAAAGCCCCAGGGCAGGGCGAACGAAACCAAGTCCCGGCCCAGAGTTTTTCTGAGGTAAAGCCTCGCTGAAATGTCGGTTAGGCCGACCACCGCCTTCGGTTGGGCCTGAGTGGCTTCAAAGAGTGGGAAAAGGCCAATACTCTGGCAGCCGGCCCCAAAGGGAATTTGAACATTATTCAGGCCGGGCCGGGCGAAGTTAGCCAACACGACCAGGGCTGACAATTGCTCGGCATCGGCCAGGAGAATGATTACCTTAGGGGTCAGGCCGGCTTCCAGCCCAGCTAGGGGGCGCACCACCACCACCGGCCCTTCTGCTTCTATGCGGGGCAGATTTTTAAGGTAGTCAAGGACCAGTTCGGGGGTCTTTTTAAAGCCCTCGCCCTCCAGGTATTCTTCCACCATTTCCCGGTCGGCCCCGTCCGCCAGCATCTTTTGGCCGCAGACCCTCCCCGTCTCCCAATGCTTGTTGCCGGAAGAGAGAAAATGCAAAAAAGCCTCCAGGCCGCCGGGGAATTGTTTTTCCTCATCCTCTCCCAGGCCCATACCTCCGGCCGCGCCGGGGCAATGGCAGGTTTCCCGGCTGAAGGCCACCAGCCCGCCCTTGGCCGCCCGAGCCAGAAGGAACATGGCGCAACCCCAGCCGCCCTGACCGGATTGGTCTGGCTGAAGCGGCTTGAAGCTCCCGGCCCCGGCGGGAATTTCTTTAGCATAATAGAGAGCCAAAGGAGGGTGACGCAAAGACAAAGCTTGTTCTATGGACATAATCGCTCCTTAACTGGGGCCGTAGGCCCCGACTCCAATTCATAGTAATCGAAATTCGGGAAAAAGGCCAATGTTGGGAGTCAATACCAGTTTAGTGGTTGCTTGATTTTATCCTAAACCATAGGTATAACCGCTGTAGAAATGGCGGCGTTCGCCTTGTTTCGTTCAGCCTGATGACCTAATTATCAAGAGGCCCATCCTTCACATCTTATCATCGGCAAAAGTAGTATCATAGCAGTACAAACAGGCTTTTCAAAAGACAAGGGCTTCAGAGTGATTCTCTGAAGCCCTTGTGTTTGTTGGTGCGCCCGGCAAGATTCGAACTTGCGACCTACGGATTCGTAGTCCGGCGCTCTATCCAGCTGAGCCACGGGCGCATAATTGAGTAAGATTACAATTCCCCAGGGTGTTTGTCAAGGGGGCCATTGCCGACAGAAACCCGGCCCTCAAAGCCGGGCCACGCCGGACCTCCGGGCGGCTTCGGCCACGGCCCGGGCCATCTCCGGCACCACCCGGGGGTCAAAGACCGTGGGAATGATATATTCCGGAGTCAACTCCGACTCCCGGACCAACCCGGCCAAAGCCTTGGCCGCGGCCATCTTCATCTCCTCATTGATCAGCCTGGCCCGGACTTCCAGGGCGCCCTTGAAGATGCCCGGGAACCCCAGGCAGTTGTTGAGCTGGTTGGGAAAATCACTGCGGCCGGTGGCCACCACCCGGGCCCCGGCCGCCCTGGCTTCTTCCGGCATTATCTCGGGAACCGGATTGGCCAGGGCGAAAACTATTGGCTCCCGGGCCATGCTCCGCACCATCCCGGCGTCCAAGGCCCCCGGACAGGACAAGCCCAAAAAGACATCGGCCTCCCTGATGACCTCGGCCAGATTCCCCTTCTCCGCCTCCGGGTTGGTCCGGGCGGCCAGTTCCGCCTTGGCCTCATTGAGGCCCGGCCGACCCTGGTAAACGGCCCCGGCCCGGTCGCAGACAATGATCCGCTTCACCCCGGCGGCCATCAGGAAATAACAAATGGCCGTACCTGACGCCCCGGCCCCGTTCATGACCACTTTTATCCGGCCCAGGTCCTTGCCCACCACTTTCAGGGCATTGTAAAGACCGGCCAGGGCAATGACCGCCGTGCCGTGCTGATCGTCGTGGAACACCGGAATATCGCAGGCTTCGATCAGTTTCCGCTCTATTTCGAAGCAGCGGGGCGCGGAGATGTCCTCCAGGTTGATGCCCCCCAGGTAGGGAGTCAAGAGGGCCACCGCCCGCACAAATTCATCCACATCCTTGGTCTTGAGGGCCAACGGAAAGGAATCTATGCCCGCCAAACGCTTGAAGAGGATGCTCTTGCCTTCCATGACCGGCAGCGAGGCCAGGGGCCCTATGTCGCCCAAGCCCAGGACGGCGCTGCCGTCGGTTATGACCGCCACCATGTTCCACTTGGCTGTGACTTCATACACCGCGTCCGGCCGACGGACTATCTCCCGGCAGACCTCGGCCACCCCGGGCGTATAGACCAGGGCCAGATCGGCCAGGCTCTCAACCCCGGTTTTGGCCGCGACCTCCAGCTTGCCGCCTTTTTCCCGATGCAGAGCCAGCGCTTCCGCAAAAACATCCCTTGGTCCACCAGCGCTCATCTGTCCACCGGAATCATTGCGGCCAAAGAAGTTCATTATATTTCGGCAGGGGCCAGTCAACATCGTCTATCAACAGTTCCAGGCCGTCGGCCGCGGTCCGGACCCTGGCCATAAGGGGGATGAGCACATCACGGGCGGCTTCGGCCCGGGGCAGGATCTCGGTCATGGCGTCCAGTTCCACATGCCGGGCGTCCAGTTCGTCCAGGCTCCACATCAGGTCGGTCGTCAGCTTCTGGAGTTTATGATAATACACTTTCTCCGGCTGGTAATCCACTTTGGCCGGTTCAAGCCCGGTCTTGTCAGCTTGATGGACGGCCTCGGCCGCTTCGGCCAGGGCCTTCAAGGCCACGGGCAGGATGGTGGACCGGCCCATGGACTGGCAGAGCTTGGTCTCCACATGGACAGCCTTGATGTAATTCTCCAAAAGTATCTCCTGGCGGGCCAGAAGTTCCCGCTCGGTCAGGACCCCGTGGCGCAAAAAGGCCTCCCGACCCTCCCAGGTGCTGTAACAGGCCAGGGTGGAAACGGTGTCCTTGAGATTCGGCAGGCCCCGGCGCGCGGCTTCAACGGCCCAGCCCTGGGTATAGTTGTTGCCGTTGAAGACCACGGGCAAATGGGCTTCAAACATACGCTTCAAGACTTTGCGGGCGGCCTTGTCGATATCGCCGCCAGTCCGGGTCTTTTCCAGCTCGGTGGCCAAATCGTCCAAGGCGCAGGCCACGGCCGCGTTAATGGCGATATTGGCCGGGGCAATGGACTGGGAAGCGCCCACGGCCCGGAACTCGAACTTGTTGCCGGTGAAGGCGAAGGGGCTGGTGCGGTTGCGGTCAGAGATGTCCTTGTCCCAGGAAGGCTGGGAGGCGATGCCGGCCTGCATGGCCGAGCCCCGCCACAGGGCGGCCATTTTTTCTTCGCTCAAGCCCTGGACAAAGCCTTTGACCACTTCCGTCAACTGTTCGCCCAGAAAGACCGAAATGATGGCCGGAGGGGCTTCATAGGCCCCCAGACGGTGGTCGTTGCCGGCACAGGCCGCCCCGATGCGCAAGGGGATGCTGTGGAGATGGACGGCCCGCAGCACGGCGGCCAGAAAGACCAGAAAACGCAAGTTTTTCCAGGGCTCGCGGCCTGGTTCGAGCAAGTTGCGGCCCTCGGAATCGCCCAGGGACCAGTTGTTGTGCTTACCCGAACCGTTGACCCCGGCGAAGGGCTTTTCGTGGAGTAAGCAGGTCAGGCCGAATTCACCGGCCGTATCCCTGAGGACCTTGAGCACCAGCATGTTATGGTCCACGGCCAGATTGACCCGCTCATACAGGGGGGCCAGTTCAAACTGGGCCGGGGCCGCCTCATTGTGACGGGTGCGGGCCGGAATGCCCAGGGCCCAGAGGCGGCTTTCCACTTCGGTCATGAAGGCCAGCACCCGGGGACTGATGGCCCCGAAATAATGGTCTTCCAGTTCCTGGCCTTTGCTGGGCGGGGCTCCGAAGATGGTGCGTTCGGCCAGACGCAAATCCGGCCTCAGAGCCGCGAAACGGCTGTCCACCAGGAAATATTCCTGCTCGGCCCCGGCGTAGGCCGTGACCCAGCGGGCCTTCTGGTCGCCGAAAAAGTTCAAAATCCTCAGGGTCTGGCGGGAGAGAGCCTCCAGGGATCGCAAAAGGGGCGCCTTGTGGTCCAGGGCTTCACCGGTGTGGCTCAGGAAGATGGTGGGCACATACAGGGTGCGGCGGCCGCCGCACTTGAGCAGAAAGGCCGGACTGGTGGGGTCCCAGGCAGTATAGCCCCGGGCCTCGAAGGTGGACCTGAGCCCCCCCGAAGGGAAGGAGGAGGCGTCGGGCTCGCCCTTGATGAGCATTTTGCCGGAAAACTCATTCAATATGCCGCCGTCAACCCCGCGGGTCAGAAAAGCGTCGTGCTTTTCAGCGGTGAGCCCGGTCATGGGCTGGAACCAATGGGTGTAATGGGTGGCCCCGTGTTCGATGGCCCAGTCCTTCATGGCGCTGGCGATAACATCGGCATCGGCCGGCTCCAAGGGCGCGCCGCTGTCCAGGGTGGCCAGGAAGCGGTCGGAAACGACCTGGGGCAGACGTTCGCGCATCACCTTGATATTGAACACATCGCGGCCGAAGAGTTCCGTGAGGGGAGCCTGGTTTTCAGCCGAGGGCGGCGGAGGCGGAGGGGGCGGTTGGGAACGCACCTTGTTGCGGGGCGTAAGCGGCATAAGGACACTCCTTAAGGTCTCAGGTCAGGCGGCCGGACATAAAGAGGCAGCGGCGGGTGAAGCCGTAAGGCCTCCGGTTCCGACCTGAAGATTTCAGCGCCCAACCCGGCCAGGACCACGGCCGAAACCCGCTTGATATCCCCGGAGCCGACCTGTAATCCCGGGCTGGTCAGAGCGGCCTGGACCAAGGCCAGGGCCGGACCATCCACTCGGATCGGCCGGCCGGCCGCGACCGCGCTTAAGGCCTCCGGCAGGGCCAAGGGCGGCAGGGCCGCGGGCGGCCTCACCTGACCCTCTCGGCCGTAGAGGCCTGTAAAAACCTCTCCGTGCCGGGCATCTATGACCGGGGCGGCCAGAACCTCAGGGTCCGGCTCAACGGCCAAGATCTGGGCCGCCAGCACTTCCAGGGTTCCCAGGCCCAAAACCGGCCGGCCGCTGCCCAGGGCCAGGCCCTTGGCCAGGGCCAGACCGGTGCGGAGACCGGTGAAACTGCCCGGCCCGCGGCCGACCACCAGGAGGTCCACCTGGCCGGGCCTAAACCCATTGTCGTCCAGCATACGGGCCGCCTGGGGCGGCAGCAGTTGGGAATGCAGGCCCGAATCGCCGGCGTAGGCGGCCAGTATTTCCATCTCCCCGTCTTGCCAGCGGACCAGGGCGGCCGCGCAGCGGTCCGTGGCCGTGTCCCAGGCCAGAACGGTCAGCGGCTTCAAGGCCCCTCCGCCGCCGGCAGGGCCGGCGTTTCAGCCGGGACGGAAAACCGGGTGACCAGTCGATTGATGTCGTTGTAAAAAACCAGGATCATCAACAGGCCCAGGCAGACCACCCCCACCCACTGGGCGGCCTCGCGGAACCTGAGGCTCAAGCGGCGGCGGCGCAGGGCTTCGATGAGGAAAAACAGGATCTGGCCGCCGTCCAGGACCGGTATGGGCAAAAGATTCAAGATCCCCAGGTTGACGCTGATGAAGGCGGCCAGGTTCAAGAGTGATTCCCAGCCGGCCTTGGCCCGGTCGCCGGTGACCTCGGCGATGAGAATGGGCCCGCCCAGGGTCTTGGCCGAAACCTGGCCGGTTACGAGTTTTTGCACCGATTTTACTGTCAGCCCCACCATGTTGGCGGTCTCCAGAAAACCCAGGCCGCCCGCCCGGAAAAAACCCACCGGCTCGGTCAGGACTTCCAAGCGGGATTCCACGCCCACCATGGGCGTGTAGGTGACGTCGCCATTCTGGTTGAAGCCGGTGGTGATCCGCGGGGTCATGGTCAGGTTCAGGGTCCGGCCGTCCCGTTCCACCGTCAGGGTCAGGGGCTTGAGATTGACAGGCCGGGTGGTGCTGCCCCGCTGGTCCCGGGGGCCCTGAATGGCTTCCAACACATCTTCCCAATCGGGCGTGGGCCGGCCGTCAATGGCCAGGATGAGGTCGCCGCCGGCCAGCCCGGCCTCGGCCGCCGGGGAATCGGGCGCGGTCTTGCCCACCACCGGCTTGAGGCGGTGGGCCAGACCCACTTCATACACGGTCCGGGGTTCGCCGAAGAGGTCGCGCCTCTCGCGGGGGATGGGGGTCAGGATGACCTTGCGGTCAGGGTCGCCGGTCCGGCCGATGACCAGTTCCAGGGGCGCCCCGCGACCCTCCTCCAGGGCGGTTTCCAGGGCGTCGAAGTAGAGGACCGGCCGGCCATCCACGGCCAGGAGGCGGTCGTCCAGTCTCAGGCCGGCTTCCTCGGCCGGGCTCCCGGGGGCCACCGGCCCCAGGATCGGCGGCAGGTGCTTGATCCCCCCCGTCCAGATGAGGCCCCAGAACAGGAGGGCGGCGAAAACGATGTTCATGCCCGGCCCGGCCAGGCAAATGAATATCTTGGCCCAGGGCTTCTGATGGAGGTAAGACCTTCGCTCCTCGGCCGGCGATATCTCCTCGGCCGAGGCCGGATCGTCGCCGAACATCTTCACATAGCCGCCCAGGGGCAGCCAGGCCAACTGGTATTCGGTCTCGCCCACGGTCCGCGACCAGGCTTTGGGAGGGAAGCCCAGGGAAAAGGTTTCCACCCGGACCCCGACCAGCTTGCAGGCCCAAAAGTGCCCCAATTCGTGGACGAAGATGAGCACCAAGAGCAGGATTATGAAATAGGCCAGGGTCGGGAACTTGACCAGAAGCGCCAAAAGCGTCAGAGCCGGGATGATGTTTTTCAGTTTTTTCAGCATGGCCAAACCGCCGTTCATTTATATTTCCGCTCGGCCAGAGGCACGAACCATTGATTGAAATTGTGGCCCAGGCCCCCGGGGCCGACTTCCGGCCCGATGAAGCGCCGGGCCACGGCCGGCAGGGAGTCAGGGACATAGAGAAAGACGTAGGGCGCTTCCTCGCGGAGGATTTCCTGGACCCGGTCATAGACCTTCTTGCGTTCGGCCTGGTCCAGGATGAACCGGGCCTCGTCCACCAGCCGGTCCACCTCCTCGTTTTGGTAGCTGATGAAATTCAACTCGCCGGGCCGGTTCTTGCTGGAGTGCCAGATGTCGAACATGTCCGGATCAGTGGGTATGGTCCAGCCCATGACCACGGCATCGAAGTTGTGCCGGTCCAGGTATTCCTTGAGAAAGGCGGCCCATTCAATGACCTGTATTTTGACCGTGACCCCGATTTCCTTCAGACGGGCCTGGATGATGGCCCCCACCTGTTCCCGGATCTTGTTGCCCTGGTTGGTGACGATGGTGAAGCTGAAGGGCTGGCCGTCCCGGACGAGCAAGCCGTCTTTTTCAGTCCAGCCGGCCTCGGCCAGGAGGGCCCGGGCCTTGGCCGGGTCGTAGGGATAGGGGGCGACCTTTTGATTGTTGGCCCACATGTCGGGTTTGAAGGGGCCGTTGGCCACCCGGCCCAGTCCTAAAAGCACGCCTTCGACGATCTCGTCCTTGTCTATGGCGTAGGCCAGGGCCTGGCGCACCCTCTGGTCCTGAAACAGCGGCCGTTCCAGGTTGAAACCCAGATAGGCGTAACTGAAGGCCGGATAGCGGAAAACATTATAGGCGGCCTTGAAATCGGCCGCTTCGCTCTTTTCCTCATACTGGTCCGGGGTCAGGCCCATGGTGTCGATGTTGCCGGCCAGAAGCTCCAGCATTTGGGCGTTGAGGTCAGGGATGACCTTGGTGACCACGCGGTCGATATGGGGCCGGCCCTCGAAGTAGTCGTCATTGGCGGCCAGGGTTATCCTCTGGCCGGCCTCCCATTTTTCCATCTTATAGGGGCCGGTGCCTATGGGCTGACGGGCCAGGGGGCTGGAGATGAGATCCCGGCCCTCCAGAAGGTGGGCCGGCATGATGGCGAAACTCCAAGTGCTCAAGGCCTTGGCCAGGGGCCGCCGGTAGGTGACGCGAAAGGTGTAGTCATCCGCGGCCTCGGCCTTTTCGATCTGCTGGAAGGAGTTGGCATAGGCCGTGGGCGTTCCGGGATCGACCATCAACTTATAGGTGAAGAGGGCGTCCCGGGCCGTGAAAGGCTGCCCGTCGTGCCAGCGCACGCCCTGGCGCAGCTTGAAAGTCAGGGTGCGCTGGTCCTCGGAAAACTCCCAGGCTTCGGCCAGGGCCGGGACCAGGTCCAGGTTCTTGTCCATCTTGACCAAGCCGTCATAGACCCGGCCAATGACCTCAAACGAGGCGGAGTCGCTGGCCAGGGCCGGAATGAGGTTGCTGGCCTCACCGATGGTGGCCTCGACCAGGGTATCGCCATTGACCGGCGCCTCAACCCTGACCTCGGCCTTGGTCGCGGGCGGGGCGGGCGGCGCCTCCTCCCCGCAGCCGGCCAGCCCGAACAAAAGAACCAGCCAGAGCGGCAGGAGACGGAGGGCTATTTTCATATACTGTTCCCCTTTGGGCAAAGTTATGCAATAATATCCTGTTTGCGCGTTTTTTTCCAGCTTCAAGGATCGTTTCGGCAAAAATTGGAAATGACTTCCATTTTTGAAAAACTAAGGGAAATCTTCACCCCGACCACTCTGGGGGACAGGATCCAGGCCGCCTTCGACCAGGATTTCGGCCAGATCTGGGTGGAAGGGGAAATAGCCGAACTGGGCCTGGCCGCCTCCGGCCACGCCTATTTCGTGCTCAAGGACCGCACGGCCCGCCTGAAGGCGGTCATGTGGAAGGGCCGCCGGGCCTATGCCGGGGCGGCCCTGGCCGAGGGTCTGTCCGTGCTGGCCCGCGGCCGCCTAGGACTTTACGCGCCCCGGGGCGATTTTCAACTGGTGGTGGACTACCTGGAACCCCAGGGCGAGGGCGCCCTGAGGCTGGCCTTCGAAAAACTGAAAAAAAACCTGGCAACCGAAGGTCTCTTCGCCGAGGACCGCAAAAGGCCCCTGCCCTATTGGCCGGCCCGGGTGGCCCTGGTCACTTCCCCGGTCGGGGCGGCGGCCCAGGACTTCCTAAGGACTGCCCTGGCCCGGCGGCCGGGGGCGGCCATCAGCCTCTACCCGGTGCGGGTCCAGGGGCCGGGGGCGGCTCTGGAGATCGCCCAGGCCGTGGCCGACCTAAACGCCTGGGGGGGCTTCGACCTCATCGTCCTGACCCGGGGGGGAGGCAGCCTGGCCGACCTGTGGGCCTTCAACGAGGAACCGGTCGTCCGGGCCCTGGCCGCTTCCCGGGCCGTGACCCTGGCGGCCATCGGCCACTCCACGGACCTGACCCTGGCCGAAATGGCCGCCGACGCCAAGGCCATAACCCCCACCGCCGCGGCAGAGGCTGTTTTCCGGGACCAGGCGGCCCTCCTGGCGCATCTCTCAGAGTCCGAGGTCCGCCTGGGACGGGCCCTGGCCCGGCTCCTGGACCAGCGTCGGGAACGGCTGGAGGGCCTTACGGCTTCCCTGAAACGCCAGACCTATGAAAACCAGGCCCGGCTTCGGGAAAGACTGGCCGGGTTTGACCGGACCCTGGTCCGCTTTGAAGACCGCCTGGGTTTCGAGAGCCTGAGGCTGGACCAACTGACCGCCCGCCTGACCCGGGGCGGGACCGAGGCCCTGGAGGCGAATCGAGCCCGGCTTTCGGCCGCCATCCAGACCCTGCGCCTCAGCGGCCCGGCCGTCTGGCTGGCCGCGGCCAGGAGAGATTTGGCCGGCCTGGAGGACCGCCTGCGGCTGGCCTGGACCGCCCGGCTGGACATTGTCCGGGCCCGGCTGGCTTTACTGTCCGCCCGCCTGGGCGACCTCTCCCCCCAGGCCGTCCTGAAACGGGGCTACGCCCTGGTGACGCGCCCGGGCCAGGCCGCGCCGGTGACGGTCGGCCGGACCCTCAGGCCGGGAGAGGCGGTCCAGGTGCGGCTGGCCGAAGGCGGCTTCATTTCCCGGGTGGAGGAGATAGAATGAAAAAAAAGGAACCGTCCTTTGAAGATGGCCTGGCCCGGCTGGAAGAACTGGTCGGCCGGCTGGAAGACCGCCGCCTGGGGCTGGACCAGGCTTTGTCCGACTTTGAAGAGGGCTTGAGCTTGAGCGCGGCCCTGAAGAAGAAACTGGACGAGGCGGCCGGACGGGTGGAAAAACTCACCCGGGACCTGGCCGGCCGACCCCTGGCCGAACCCCTGGAACTGCCGCCTGACCCGGAGGCCGGGGATGACGAATTTTGAGACCTGGCACCGCCGGCATATAAAGATAATAGATGACGGCCTGGACCGGGCCTTAAGGCGCCTGGACCTGGACCGGAAGGGCCTTGGCCCTTTAGGCGAAGCCATGCGCTACTCCCTTCTGGGGGGCGGTAAGCGCCTCCGGCCCCTTTTGGCCCTGGCCGCGGCCGAAGCCGTGGGCGGCCAAGCCCGGGCCGCCCTGCCCCTGGCCCTGGCCGTGGAAATGATCCACGCCTATTCCCTCATCCATGACGACCTGCCGGCCATGGACGATGACGATTTGCGCCGGGGTCGGCCGACCTGCCACAAGGTCTTCGGCGAGGGCCCGGCCATTTTGGCCGGCGACGCCCTCCTGACCCTGGCCTTTGCCACCCTGGCCGGACGGGATCCCGGGCGGGCGGGTTCGGCCGCGGCCTGGCTGGCCAGGGGGGCCGGAGCCGGGGGCATGGTCGGGGGCCAGCTTCTTGACCTGGCCCTGGAGAAGCGGGCCGGCCCGGCCACGGCCGGGGAAGTCCGGGCCATGGAAGAGCTCAAAACCGGAGCCCTCATGGCCGCCGCCCTGGCCGGAGGCGCCTGCCTGGCCGGGGGGGACCGGGCCGACCTGGGCCGCCTGTGGCGCCTGGGCCTGGATCTGGGCCTGGCCTTTCAAATCCGGGACGACCTCCTGAACCTTTCCGGCGACCCGACCCTGACCGGCAAGGCCGTGGGCAGCGACGCCGCCCGGGGCAAGGTCACCCTGCCCGCCCTCCTGGGCTCGGCCGCGGCTGAAAAAGAGCTGAAGAGCCTGAACCGGAAAATCATGGCCCAACTCGAAGTCTTCCAGGCCCGGGGCCTCCGCCTGGCCGGCCTCATAGCCGCCCTGGACGAACGCCAAAGCTGAAAGGGATATACCGTTCATGTCCCAGAATAAACCGCCAACGGCGGCTACGGCGGCCTTGCTTTCGGCCATAAACGGGCCCGCCGACCTGAAAAAGATCCCCCGCCGGGATCTGCCGCTCCTGGCCGAAGAACTGCGCCGGGAAATCATCCGGGTGGTGACCAAAAACGGCGGGCACCTGGCCTCCTCCCTGGGGGCTGTGGAACTCATCATCGCCCTCCATTATGTCTTAAGTTCCCCGGAGGACCAGATAGTCTTTGACGTGGGACACCAGGCCTACGCCCACAAACTGCTCACCGGCCGCCGGGACCGCTTCGACAGCCTGCGCCTGGAGGGCGGCCTGTCCGGCTTCCCCAAACGCCGGGAAAGCCCCTGCGACTCTTTCGACACCGGCCATTCCTCGACCTCGGTCTCGGCCGCCCTGGGCCTGGCCGCGGCCCGGGACCTGGCCGGTCGGGACCACGTCGTGGCCGCGGTGGTGGGTGATGGAGCCCTCACCGGCGGGCAGGCCCTGGAAGCCCTGAACCACGCCGGGGCCCTGAAAAAGAAGCTCCTCATAATCCTGAACGACAACAACATGTCCATCAGCCCCAACGTGGGGGGCCTTTCGGAATATCTCTCTCTCCTCGTCACCCGGGCCGGCTATGTCCGGCTGCGGCGGAAAATCAAGGGCGGCCTGACCAATCTGTCCCCCGGGGGCCGGCGTCTCTTAAGTTTCCTGCGCCACTCGGAAGAAGTTCTGAAAAGTTTCCTGACTCCTCCCAGCAGCCTCTTTGAAACCCTGGGCCTGCGCTACCTGGGTCCCTTTGACGGCCATGACCTGGACACCCTCATCGAGGCCCTGGGCGGGGCCGCCAGCCTGGACCGTCCGGTCCTGGTGCATGTGGTCACCACCAAGGGCAAGGGCTATGCCCCGGCCGAAGCCGACCCCTGCGGCTACCACGGCGTGGCCAAGGAACCGCCGGACGTGCTGGAACCCGCCGGCACGCTCCCGGCCGGAGCCCCAAGTTTTTCCGAACTTCTGGGGCCCGCCCTCCTGGCCGAGGCTGAAGGCGATGACCGGGTCCTGGCCGTCACCGCGGCCATGAGCGAAGGCACGGGGCTGGCCCCCTTCTTTGAAAAATTCCCCGACCGCGCCTTTGACGTGGGCATAGCCGAACAGCACGCCGTGACCCTGGCCGCCGGCCTGGCCGCCGGGGGGTTCCGGCCCGTGGCGGCCATCTATTCCTCCTTCCTCCAAAGGGCTTTTGACCAGCTCTATCACGACGTGGCCCTGCCGGGCCTCCCGGTGGTGCTGGCCGTGGACCGGGCCGGACTGGTGGGCGAGGACGGCCCCACCCACCACGGCGGGCTGGATCTGTCCTATCTCCGGCTCTTGCCCAACTTCACGGTCATGGCGCCGGCCGACGCCGGGGAACTGGCGGCCATGCTCAAGCTGGCCCTGGGCCTCCCGGGCCCCTCGGCCCTGCGCTACCCCCGGGGCTCGGCCCCGGCCGCGCCTGAAAGTGAGCCCCTTACGCCCGGCCGGGGCCTTACCTTGCGGGAGGGTGATGATCTGACCATCCTGGCCCTGGGCCCAAGTGTATATGAAGCGCTGGCGGCGGCCGAAGCCCTGAAAGACATCTCAGCCGGGGTCGTCAATCTCCGCTTCCTCAAACCCCTGGACGAGGAACTGATCCTGGCCGCCGCCGGGAAAACAGGACGCCTCCTGACCGTGGAGGACAACGCCCTGGCCGGCGGACTTTTCGGCGCGGTTTCCGAAGTTCTGGCCCGGACCGGGACCCCGGCCCTGCTCCAGGGTTTGGGCCTGAGTGACGAACCGGCGCCCCAGGCCACCCAGAAGGCCCAACGGGCCCGCTTCGGGCTGGACACCGCCGGCATTTTAAAAGCCGCCCTGGCCCTGGCCCGCCAGCCCCGGCTAGCCGGCCAAAAACTTCTTGAATTTGCGGCCGACGGCTGATAAATTGGTGAATCCGGCCGAAGGATCCAAGGGGAAAAAGAGGTGCTTCATGGCCCATAAAAAAGCCCAAAAAATAGTGCTGGCCTACTCGGGCGGCCTGGACACATCCATAATCCTGACCTGGCTTAAGACCGACTACGGAGCCGAGGAAGTCATCGCCTTCACCGCCGACGTGGGCCAAGCCGAGGAACTGGACGGCCTGGAGGCCAAGGCCCTTAAGACCGGCGCCTCCAAGCTCTTTGTAGCGGACCTTAAAGATGAATTCGTGCGCGACTTCGTCTTCCCGGCCTTCCGGGCCAACGCCGTCTATGAGGGCCAGTATCTCCTGGGCACCTCCCTGGCCCGCCCGGTCATCGCCAAGAAGATGGTGGAAATAGCCCGCCTGGAAGGGGCCGACGCCGTGGCCCACGGAGCCACCGGCAAGGGCAACGACCAAGTGCGCTTTGAACTGACCACCATGGCCCTGGACCCCGACCTTAAGACCGTGGCCCCCTGGCGGGAATGGGACATCACCTCCCGCGGCGACCTGATGGCTTTCGCTGAAAAGCACGGCATTCCCGTGCCGGTGACCCAGGCCAAGCCCTATTCCTCGGACCGGAACCTATTGCACATAAGTTATGAGGGCGGCATCCTGGAAGACCCCTGGCAGGAGCCGGACGAAGACATGTTCATCCTCACCGTGTCTCCGGAAAAGGCTCCGGACCGGCCGACCCAGGTGGAAATCGAATTCGAGCGGGGCGACCCCGTGGCCGTGGACGGCCAACGTCTGGGCCCGGCCGCCCTCCTGGACCGCCTCAACCAACTGGCCGGGGCCAACGGCATCGGCCGCCTGGACCTGGTGGAGAGCCGCTACGTGGGCATGAAGAGCCGAGGCGTCTATGAAACGCCGGGCGGCACTATTCTGGCCCTGGCCCACCGCAACCTCGAAAGCCTGACCCTGGACCGCGAAGTCATCAACCTCAAGGACAGCCTGACGCCCCGCTACGCGGCCCTGGTCTATAACGGCTACTGGTTCGCCCCGGAGCGCGAGGCCCTGCAGGCCCTGGTCGATCAGACCCAGCAACTGGTGGACGGAGTGGTCCGGCTCAAGCTCTACAAGGGGCACTGCGCCGTCACCGGCCGCAAATCCGCCCACTCCCTCTATCATGACGGCTACGCCACCTTCGAAACCGACGGAGTTTACGACCAGGGCGACGCCGGCGGCTTCATCCGCTGTTCAGGGTTGAGGCTGCGCATCAACAAACTCCTCCGGGGCTGAAGACCAGATGGCCCGGCGCGCTGCCGCCAAACCCTGGGCCGGCCGTTTCGCCGAGACCACGGACGAAAGCCTGGAAAAACTGTCGGCCTCGGTTCAGTTTGATCAGCGCTTGGCTCTCTTCGACCTGGAAGGCAGCCAGGCCCACGCCCGGATGCTGGGCGCGGTGGGCCTGGTGACCCGGGCCGAGAGCCGGCTCATGGTCCAGGGGCTTACGGAACTCAAGAAGCGGGTGGCGGCCGGACAGTTCCAGTGGGACCCCAAGCTGGAAGACGTGCACATGAACCTGGAACAGGCCCTGACCAGGCTCATCGGACCGGCCGGGGAAAAGCTCCATACCGCCCGCAGCCGCAATGACCAGGTGGCCCTGGACACCCGCCTTTATCTCAGGGCCGCCGCAGCCCGCCTGGGGGCCGGACTCCGAAACCTCCGGTCAGCGCTGGTGGAAAAAGCCGCCTCGGTCAAGTCCGCGCCCATGCCGGGCTACACCCACCTCCAGCGGGCTCAGCCGGTCCTGGTGGCCCACCATCTCCTGGCTTATTACCAGATGTTGAGCCGCGACCAGGAGCGGCTGTCCGACCTGGGCCAGCGTTTGGACTCCATGCCCCTGGGCAGCGGAGCCCTGGCCGGGACGGGCCTGCCCATAGACCCCGCCCTGGTCGCCGCTTCTTTGGGGTTCAGCCGCCTGGCTGAAAACAGCCTCGACGCCGTGGCCAGCCGCGACCACCTCCTGGAGTTCCTGGCCTTCGGGGCCATCACCCTGACCAACCTGTCGAGGCTGGCCGAAGACCTGGTCTTGTGGTGTTCCCAGGAATTCGCCTTCGCGGAACTGCCCGACGCCCTGACCACCGGCAGTTCCATGATGCCCCAGAAAAAAAACCCGGACGGGGCGGAACTCATGCGAGGCAAGGCCGGCCGGGCCATCGGCAACCTTATGGCCCTTCTGACCGTGGTCAAGGGCCTGCCCCTGTCCTACAACCGCGATCTGCAGGAGGACAAGGAGCCCCTCTTCGACACGGTCGAAACCCTGGAGATGCTTCTGCCCGTGGCCGCCAAAATGGTCCGGGAATTGAAATTCGACCTGGAGCGCCTGCGCGAGGCCGCGGACGACCCTTACGCTTCGGCCACCGACCTGGCCGACCTCCTGGTCCTGGAAGGAGTGCCTTTCCGGGAAGCCCACCGCCAGACCGGGGAAGCGGTGGCCTATGCCCTGAAAAAGAAAAAAGCCCTGGCCGACCTGACTCCGGAGGAACTGGGCCGCTTCTGCCCCCGGGCGACCGCCGGGATTTTCGCCAAACTGACCTTGGAGGCCAGGCTGGCCGCCCGGTCCACCTTCGGGGGCCCGGCCCCCCGCAGCGTGGCCCGACAACTCCGGGCAGCCCGGCAGCGCCTGGCCCGGGAAATGAAAAACGGAGGCTAGAGGATGGACAAGCCGCGGCTGATGACTTTCCTGGCCCTGGCCCTCTTTCTGGCCGCCTGCGGGGTCAAGAGCCCGCCCTATCCGGCCTCGGCCATCCTGCCCCAGAAAGTGCGGCAACTGAACCAGGCCGTCACCGAAGACGGGGAACTGGTTTTGACCTGGCGGCCCCCCGAGACCAATATGGTGGGCCGGCCCCTTAAGAACCTGGGCGGCTTCCAGGTGGAAATGGCCGACCATATGGCCGACAACTATTGTTCCGGGTGCCCCCCGCGTTACCGGCCAGAACCGGTGGACCGCCTCCCGGCCCGGACGCCGCCCCCTGACCAGAACCTGGACCTTGGGCCCTACGAATGGCGCTATCAGCTTGAGCCCGGCCATGTTTACCATTTCCGGGTGGCGGCCGTCCATAAAAACGGCGGGGTCCACCCCCAGGCCAAAACGGAGACGGTGGTCTGGGCCCTGACCCCGCCGGAAACCATGCGGCTGGCGGCCGCCTTGCGCGACGGGGCCGTGGAAGTGAGCTGGACCCGCCAGGCCCCGGACCTTAGGGTGGAGATCGAAAAACGGTCCGCCGACGGCCCCTGGCAGGCCCTGCCCGGCCTGGACCCGGACGCCAGGAGCCACCTGGACCTGGCAGTGGCTTATGACCAAGTTTATGAATACCGGGGGCGCTTCCTGAAGGTCAAAGACGAAACCAGGACCCAGGGGCCTTGGTCCCGGGAAGTGAAAATCAAGGTCCTGAAACTGGCCCCGCCTCCGTCACCGGGTTATCTGGACGCGGCCCTGACCCAGGGCGGCATCCGCCTGTCCTGGGAAAGCCTGTTCCAGGAACAGGACCTGGCTGGCTACAAGGTCTATCGTCAGCGCGCCGGTGACCAGGCCCCGGTCCTCATCACTCCGGCTCTCCTGGGGACCAATGTCTTCTTCGACCCGGTGACCCCGGCCGGCGGTGAAACAATCCGCTACCAGGTCACGGCCGTGGATACCAGCGGCAATGAGAGCCGTCCTTCGCCAACGGCCGAAGTCTATAGGGACTGAATATGGATGCCTTTGAATATCATGACGGCCAATTGACCGTGGAAGGAGTGGCCCTGGCCCGCATCGCCGAGGCGGTGGGCACCCCTGTCTATGTCTATTCCCGCTCGGCCTTCACCGGGGCCCTGGCCGAACTGGACGCGGCTTTTGCCGACCGGCGCCGTCTGCTCTGCTATTCAGTCAAGACCTGTGCCAACTTAAGCCTTTTGAAGCTGGTGGCCGAGGGCGGTTTCGGGGCCGACATCGTCTCGGGCGGGGAATTGTTCAAGGCCCTTAAAGCCGGAGTGGCGCCCGGCCGGGTGGTTTTTTCCGGGGTCGGCAAGACGGAACGGGAAATGGCCGAGGCCCTGGCCGCCGGGATAATGATGTTCAACGTGGAATCGGCCGCCGAACTGGAAGTCCTGTCCCGGGTGGCCGGTCAGAGCGGCCGCCGAGCCCCGGTGGCCCTGCGGGTCAACCCGGATGTGGATCCCCAGACCCATCCCTATATTGCCACGGGCCTTAAGGCCTCCAAGTTCGGTGTGCCCCATGGCGAGGCCCTGGACCTCTACCGGAGGGCCGCGGCCGACCCCAACCTTAAGGTGGTGGGTCTGGACTGCCACATAGGTTCGCAACTGACCTCCACCGCGCCCTTCGTCGCCGCGGCCGAACGGCTCCGGGCCCTGGCCCTGGAACTGGGCCGGGCCGGAATCAGCCTTGAATATTTGGATTTGGGCGGCGGTCTGGGTATATGCTATAATGATGAGAAACCGCCCACGGCGGCGGCCTACGCCGCCGCTCTCCGGCCGGTTCTGGATTCACTGCCGGAACTGACCGTGGTGCTGGAACCGGGCCGCCGGGTGGCCGGCCCCAGCGGAGCCTTGGTGGTGAAGGTGCTTTATAACAAAAATAACGGCCCGCGCCGCTTTGTGGTGGTGGACGGGGCCATGAACGACTTGGTCCGCCCCAGCCTCTACGGGGCCTACCATGCCATCCGGCCGGCGTTCCAGTCGGACGGACCGGACGAAGCGGCGGATGTGGTGGGGCCGATTTGCGAATCGGGGGATTTCCTGGCCCGGGAGCGCCCTCTCCCCGCGGTCGCCCCGGGCGACTTCCTGGCCGTTATGGACGCCGGGGCCTACGGCTTCTCCATGAGTTCCAATTACAACGCCCGGCCCCGGGCCGCGGAAGTGCTGGCCGCCAACGGCTCCTTCAGAATAATCAAGCCCCGGGAAACTTACGACGACCTGATCCGCGGTGAAACCATATAAAGGACTTGGAAATGGAAAAATTCACTTTTTACAAATACAGCGGCCACGGCAACGACTTTGTCCTGGTCGATAACTGGGAAGGGCAGATCCAGGAAAAGGATATGCCCCGCATCACCAGGCTCATGTGCCGGCCCAAATTCGGCATCGGGGCGGACGGAGCGGCCTTCATTATTCCCGGGCCCGACGAAGTTGATTTTGCCTGGCGTTTCTTCAACGCCGACGGTTCAGAACCGGACATGTGCGGCAACGCCACCCGCTGCATCGCCCACCTGGCCAACAGCATCGGCGTGGCCCCGGCGGAAATGTCTTTCAAGACCAAGGCCGGCGTGGTCACGGCCGTGGTCAGCGAACGCCTGGTGAAAGTGCAGTTTCCCAAGATCGGCCGGCCGGAAGGGGTGACCCTGGTGGAGGCCGAGGGCGTCAGCCTGACCTACCACCGGCTGAACACGGGCGTGCCCCACGCCGTAGCCTGGGTGGAGGATTTGGAAAACATCAACGTGGTCAGGATAGGCCGGGCAGTGCGCCGCCACCAGTCCTTCGCCCCGGACGGCACCAATGTGAATTTCGTGAAGATCCTGGGGCCGGCCAGACTGGCTCTGCGCACTTATGAACGGGGAGTGGAGGATGAAACCCTGGCCTGCGGCACCGGGGCCATCGCCGCGGCCCTGCTCTCAGCTTCCCTGGGCCTGGTCACCGGCTCCACCATCACCTGCCAGACCCGGGGCGGGGACGATCTGATCATCACCTTTGAAGGTCCGGCTGCGGCTCCGGAAGCTATTTTCCTGGAGGGCAAAGTGCGCTACCTCTTTTCCGGCCAGGTTGAGGCCGACCTTTTCCTGAAATGAGGTGAACGGTGCGGGCTCAACAATTTCGGGGCGTGACGACCGCCCTGGTCACGCCCTTCAAGGGCGGCCAAGTTGACGAAGCCGCCTTCCGGCGGCATATTCAAGAGCAGATCCAGGGCGGAGTCCAGGCCCTCCTGCCCTGCGGCACCACGGGCGAGTCGCCCACCCTGAGCCACGACGAGCATAAAAAAGTGGTGGAGATCACCATTGACGAAGCCAAGGGGCAGGTGCCGGTCCTGGCCGGGGCCGGCTCGAACTCCACCCGCGAGGCCCTGGACCTGGCCGAACACGCGGCCAAGGCCGGGGCCGACGGCCTCATGGTGGTGGCCCCCTATTACAACAAGCCCACCCAGGAAGGACTTTTCCTGCATTATCAGGCCCTGGGCCGGGTGGGCCTCCCCATCATCGTCTATAACATTCCCGGCCGCTGCGGGGTCAATATCCTGCCCGAGACCCTGGCCCGCATGGCCCGGGAAATACCGGCCGTGGCCGGGATCAAGGAGGCCACGGGCGACTTGAACCAGATGATCCGCACCATAGAACTGTGCGGGCCGGACATCCTGGTTTCCAGCGGCGACGACGGCCTGACCCTGCCGCTGTTGGCCGTGGGCGGGGCCGGGGTCATTTCCGTGGCCTCCAACATCATACCCGGCCCCATAACGGCCATGTGGCGGGCCTGGGAGGCGGGCGAGACGGCCGCGGCCCGGGAACAGTTCTTCAAAATGCTGCCCCTGTTCAAGGCCCTGTTCGTGGAGACCAACCCCATTCCGGTCAAGACGGCCCTGGCCCTCATGGGCCGCATGTCCGGCGAGATGCGCCTGCCGATGAGCCCGGCCCAGCCCGCCACGGTGGAGATATTGAAAAAACACCTGGGCCAGTGGGGGCTGATTTGACCGCCGAAATCATCAAGGTCGCCGTCTGCGGCGCTATGGGCCGCATGGGACGGAAGGTCATCGAGACCCTCCTGGAGAAACCGGAAACGCGCCTTTCCGGGATCATCGAAGGGCCGGACTATCCCCTGGCCGGTAAAGACATGAGCGTGGCCCTGGGCCTGGAAACGCCCCTGGCCCTCACGACCGATTTCGCCCAAGGGGCCAACGGGGCCGATGTCTATATCGACTTCACCACCGTGCCCGCCAGCCTGGCCTTTCTGGCCCGGGCCGTGGAGATGAAGCTGCCGGCGGTCATCGGCACCACCGGGTTTTCCAGGGCCGACCAGGAAAAGCTGAAAGAGGCCGGCCGCCATATACCGCTTCTGTGGGCCCCCAACATGAGCCTCGGAGTGGCCGCCTTAAACCGGGTGGCGGGAACTCTGGCCCGGACCTTAGGCCCGGACTATGAGGTCGAGATAGTCGAACTCCACCACCGCCACAAGCGGGACGCCCCCAGCGGCACGGCCTTGAAGCTCCTGGAAACAACGGCCCGGGCCCGGGGGCTGGACCCGGACCAGAGCCTGGTCAGCGGGCGTCAGGGCCAGGCCGGTCCCCGGCGCCAAGGGGAAATAGGTGTCCTGGCCGGGCGCGGCGGCGACGTGGTGGGCGACCACACCGTATATTTCCTCGGCCCCGGGGAAAGGCTGGAACTGACCCACCGGGCCCACACCCGCGACACCTTCGCCCAGGGCGCGGTGCGGGTGGCCGCCTGGCTGGCCGGCCGCGCGCCAGGCTGTTACACCCTGGAAGACACTCTGGAATCCTGAAGCCGTATCCGATATTTGTGCTGAATTGTTTTTCAGGGCCGACTATTTTAAAATTTTCAGCAGCCCGGCGGGGCTGACAATCGGGATGGAACTCATGGCTCCTTGCAGGTTTTGGTCCCGGGTCACAATATAATCAACATATCCCCGCCGATGGGCGCAAGCCAAAAGCAGAGCGTCTTCAAAGTCTCCCGGCCTATCCAAAGCCGCCAGGCAGTCCGTTGCCCGCACATCCAAAATTGACAACAGGCTGAACAAGCGCCTCAAGGCTTCCTTGGCCGCCTCGGGAGTCATATATTTTGTCATCAGGTAATAGAGGTCGGCCGCACTGTTGGCCGTTATATGACCGGCGATCTGGTTCGCCGCGGCCAGGGCGAAAATTTTTTCAGATTCATTCACAAATGGCTGCCGGGCGGCCAGAACATCCAACACCACATTGGTGTCCAGGAGAACGGCTATCATTTCCGGCTCAGACGTTCGTCCCGGGCCTGAGCCAAATCGGCTTCCGCCGGAATCAGGCCGCGCAGGTATTCCACGGCCGTCTCCTTATCGGCCCTGGCGTTTATGATTTTAGCCACCCGCCGGCCGTTTTTGGTGATATATACGTCTTCCTGACCGGCCAGATCCACAAATTTTCCGACATTGGCTTTAAGTTCGGTGATGGAAACCTGCATACTCACTCCTTGGCCCATAAAATGGTCTGATTAATAATACAATACTGGTCTTATTTTTGTCAACAAACGGCCCTGATTTGGAAGCCTGGCCGAGCCGGCCGGGGTAATTTTTTCGCGGCTGCTAAAGGCTGTGGTCATTCAAAAATGGGGGCGATTCTGGCGAGCACTTCTTCCATGATCGCCGCAGGCACGCTTTCGAGGCGTTTTCCCCCCCTGGCCTTCAAATCCAGGGCCCGGGGCTGATCGCAGCGTACCACTCCGGTGGTGCGCAATCCAGACCCAGACAGGGGAACGGCAAACCCAGCCGTGCGGGCGAAGTCGCCTCCGCTGGTGATCGGAACAACCACCGGCACCCGGGTCACCCGGTTGAATTCCGCGGGGGAAACGATCAATATCGGGCGCGTCCCGCGTTGTTCATGGCCTTCCGTGGGATCAAGGGCCACGAGCCATATTTCTCCCCGCCGCATCAGATAATTTCCCCGCCCCTCGGAGCGGAAGACGCCCAATCCTTATCCACAGCCGGCAAGGGCGCTTTCGCCTCGCATTGGGCCAGCAGCTCTTTCAGTGAATAGCGTTTTTGCCGCCTTGGCTCTATCACCAACCGCCCGCTATCCACGGCCAACTCAACTTTCGCTCCAGCCCGCAAATGAAGCATATCCAGCACAGCCGGGGGAACCGCCAGCATGATGGAGCCGCCTACTTTTCTCAGATTGGTGGTATGCATATCCCCCTCCGCAAAGTTATATTTTTATATAACTTAACCGAGTGAAAATTGCAAGCCCAAAATATACTGCCCCCATTGGACCTGAAATCCCGAAAAAATATATCTATGCGGCTGGTTCAATGGATTTGCTTTTCTCTGGCCGCCGGGCTATAATAAATGTAAGGAATTCACGGAATGGAGGGGCATATGGAATTGGCCAAAGTTACATCCAAAGGACAGATTACCATACCGGTAGCCATTCGGCAAAAACTGGGCCTTAAAGAGGGCGATAAAGTCATGTTCCTGGAAGTGGGCCGGGGAATCCAAATGGTCAATTCGTCGATCTTGGCCTTGGAAAACGCCCAGGCGGCCTTAGCCGGAGAAGCGGGAAAGGCCGGGCTGACGGAAGAGGCGGATATAGTTGATTTGTGCCGCAAAGTCAGGCGGGAGTTGTATAAGGAACGCTATGAGAATAATGATTGATACCAACATCATCATTTCCACTCTGCTGACCCCGGAAGGCGCGGTTTCCAACTTACTGAAAAAAATAATCCAAGCCCATACGATATGCCTTTGCGCTTTCACAATAGAAGAACTTCAAATGGTTTTCAAAAGAAAATTTCCAAGCCAGCTTCCGATACTGGATACTTTTCTCGGTGAATTATCATTTGAACTTTTATATACGCCCGCCGTATGGCCCCGAAATATGCCTAAATTACGGGACAAACATGACAATCCGATTCTGGCATCGGCCATTGTGGGAGATGTCGATTATTTGCTGACCGGCGACAAGGATTTTATCAACGCCTCTATTGAGCGGCCCCAAATAGTTACACCTCAGACTTGGCCCGAAACTCTGGCCGGTTGATGCCGACTACTTGGACACCGGCTTTCGCCGGGGTGACGGCCTAGGTAGGGCATCGTCATTCCGGCGCAAGCCGGAATCCATGTCCTTCCGGCCAGCCGCGCAAGTAACCAGCTTGAATTATTATTTATTTTAAATCGCACTGAAATAATCAATTAATGTTCTTTCCTAAACGCAACAATATCTTTTATTTTTTCGCCCGGGCTATCTCCTTTCTCAACACAAAGCCGCCCACAGTCATATCGGGTGCGATATTTACGCTATCCTCTTTTATATCATTAAGGCTTGCCCGAACATCATTTAAAGAATGGAGCTCATCCACTGCAATGCCGAATTTTTTCAGCAGGCCGCAAATGGCTTGAGGTGTGAAAATTTCCACTCGAGATGCTTCTTCTGTGGAAGTCATACTCACATTCATCACAAGATCGTAAGTCAAAATTAACTTTCCGCCTGGTTTCAAAACGCGCAGCATTTCCAGGACGGCGTATTCTTTCCAGAGAATATGCTCGACAACGGAAATGCAGGTCACCACGTCAAAGCTGTCGTCTTCCGCCGGAATATTGAAAATCGAGCCAAAATCAGCCTCAAAACCCTTGTCGCGGGCAAACTGAATATACTGGTTCTCCACATCGGCATTTCCTTTGCCGGCACACAGATAATTGATATCGTATACAGTGACGGCGTGGCCTTTTTGGGCCATATACCAAGCCAGCATTCCGCGCCCGCCGCCAACATCGGCTATGCGCAGCGGGCCGGAGCCAAGGCTGTTGATGTGCTCCAGGGCGTAGGGATATTCCCATTGCTTTGAGGCATGGATATATGTTCGTCCCGGGCCGTAAATATGTTCGGATATGGGCTTCTTTTCCAGGGAGCAGGCTACACATATCTCATCAATAATTTGTTGATTTCGGGCCTGCCCAGCGGAAGAATACAGAGCCGGATTACTCACCGCGTAGGTATACTCTTTTCGTCCGGCAAGCGCGTCGCTGACGGCTTCCATGACGCTTTCAGGGTTGATGGCCTGCAGGCATTCTGGTTGCGCAAAGCCCCGGGGGCAGTTGAGAAGCGAGTCATTTGTCATCCATTCGCAGTTTGAACAGAGTTGGGAAACAATATTGATGTTTCCCGCGTAGCCTTTAAATTTATCCGATGTCGGACCAAACAGCACAACACTTTTTCCGCCCAATTGGCGGCGAAAGTGCACAAGCCCGGATTCTCCGTCAACATGCAGCAGCGCCCGTTTCAAGACAACCATCGACTCGGCAAGACTGATTTTTCCAAGTAAAACCAGGTCTGCCCCCTCAATCGGCGTTTGAAAGCCAGCGCCAAGTTGAACAATGGCAATATGGGGATAACGCTCTTTAAAAAGACGGCAAAATTGCCCCCACTGTGCAAGCGGCCAGATTCTAGATCCATGTGAAGAAGTGTGATAGGCCGTGTCACCTCCGGCATGGATGGTAATAAAAGGCTGCCCGGCCAAGCCGTACTTCTCCGGCACGGAAAAATGATCACAATTTATATGCACAACTCCCCAAGTGTGGCGGGAAAAAGGTATGGCCTCATTTGCGCCGAGTTCATCCCAGCGGTTCCAGCCTTGTAGATTGCAATAGTCCGCCCAAACTCCATCAAATTGAGGTTGCCGGTAGGCATATTTTTTATGACGCTCGGCAAAGCCGCGCAATTTTTGCACGATGTCAAACAGTTTTCGGCTCTTTGAGGCGATTCTGGGCGTATTCGCCTCTATCACGAGGCAGAAATGGGCAATTTTTAGCTTGAGATCATAACCTGAGGCCAGGGAAAATAAACCGCTACCCAGAATACTGGCGATATGGCTGTGCATATACGCCGCAACAGACAAAAGGTCTGAGCGTCCATACAGATCTATATGGACTTTTTCATCAAGATGCCGATACAATTCCTTTACCCAGGCGAGTGCAATCAGAGAATCTCCAAAGCCGCCAGCAACGAGAACAGCTATGGAGAGTCTATCCTGAATAGGCATGGGAGTCCCTCCCAGCGCGCGCAAGGCATATTGCGCTGTCCTGGCGGCAATTCGCCGCGCAGGGACGGGCAGTTTGCCCCATAAGCCCGCAATTACCCGCTTGGCTATTATTTCAACACTTGCTTTACCCATTTTGAACACCCTGGGAGAAACCAGCCTCCGGCTTGATGCCCTGGTTGCCTTGGTGAAAGCCTACGTTCAAGCATTTAAAAACTTCTTTGGCCACGAGCGAAGGTGGCAAGGCCTCCAGGCAGGATCGCGAAGTTTCATATCGTAATACGCATTTATCCTTCCAATCGTTTTCCAGCCCCAGGCAGCCGGAGCATATTGGAGAAACAAGGTTTACATTGCCCGGCAAGCCTGTATAGGCGGCAACCGTCGGGCCGAAAAGGACGACACTTTTACCGTGAAGCAGGTGCCGCATCTGGACAAGGCCCGAGTCTTCATCAACATGGAGCCGGGCGTTCTTCAGCACAACTGCCAGTGATTCCAGCGTCGTTTTTCCGCTTAGGTTGAGATCCACTCCCCGGATATTATGGTTGTCGGCCGTTCCGATCTGCACCAACAGAATATCAGGGCGCTGTTCTTTTAAAAGAGAGCAAAATTTCTCCCAATGCGAAAGGGGCCAATTTTTCGTTTGCCTTTGGCTTGGTTTGGCCGAGGCGCCTGTATGCACGGTAATATACTGGCCTGCCGCCAATTTGAGGTGTCGCAATATCTCATTTTCATTTTTTGGTACAGGCAATAAGCCTATGTCTTGTTCAGAAAATGCAAGGCCTCCGCTGGCCCCCAGCTCACTCCAGCGGTTCCAGCCCATAAGACCGCAGAGCTTGGCCCAGGCGCCGTCATATTGCGGGGCGCGCTTAATATATTTTCCGTGGGTTTGTGAGAAGAGAAACCATTTTGAAATAGTCTCCGCCAATTGCGAAGAAACGAAGGAAATATTCGCCATATTGAATGAGGCCACTTCCACAAAGTGGCTGAGGCGCAATTTTAAATCATAACCGGTGGTTATGGGGAAAAGGGCCTTGTTGTATATGGTATCAACAAATGAAATATCCGTACACAGATACTTGGCCAGATGAGAGGGAGCATAAAGGTCTATACATATTTTGGTCGGCACATCCCGCAAAAATTTTTGCACCCAGGCGAAGGAAATCAGCGCATTGCCCAACCCGGAGGGGAGGAGCACGGCGACATACAGTAGATTCTTGTCCTTTGCCGCGTCATTCTTACGGGTGTCGGCCAGGGGAATTATAAATCCGGCTCTGGTTAAAAGCCAGCGGCCTGACTTACGCGTTATTATGGCGAGCCATTTTTTACTATTTTTGAATAGGATTGGAAGACGGACTATTATTTCGTAAAGCTTATTCACATTCAGTTCTCCTGCGATGGCCATCTACCATAGCTTTCCAGTGATATAGTTCAAGGCAATCTTGAGCCGGATCAGCGGCGATGGTTACGGTTTCATCTTCCATGTCCAATTTTCCATCCTTGAAACTTTCTCGTATAGCATAGATGAAACCTTCTAATGGTATCTCAGTAATGCAACGATATTCGGCCGGGCATTTATCGCCAGAAAAAATGCTCAATTGATTTTCGGCGCACATTCTGCACTCATATTTTGACTTGACATGAATATTACCCCGATAACCAACTTTATCTTCTGGTTCATTGCCTGGCCAAGCCACAACCGATCGACAGCCAACAGCCCTGGCTAAATGCATCAAACCGCCCACCATGCCGCAAAACAAAACTGAATGATAAAGAACCGCGGCAGTGGCCCGCAGAGGCAAGCCACGTAAATCAAGAGCGCCCTCCAACAGAGGATCACTTCTTACTCCTATTTGAATGAAATTTAACTGATCCCGTAAGGCTGTAATAATCATCTGCATTTTTTTATGGCCCCAATCCTTAGAAGGTGTCTTGGCCTTACTCTGCACTGCCACTTGATTTGATGTGAAAAACGATCCGAATTTCTTTTCATTTTTCTTAAAATAAATTTTCGGAATCAGGGATATTTTGCCTGCAAGGCCCACTCTTTGGCAGAGCCTGGACACCAAATAGCCCTCGGGAAATAACTGCCTGATACGTTTATCCTCATTAAAAACCATGGTGAAATATTTTGCGCTAATCGGTTTTATGCGCCGCCTGAGTAAATCTGCTTCCCACTGGCGGTTTTTAAGCAATAATTTTCTGAATCTAGGTGAAACCGTTGTCACGGTAGGGTTGTTCTGAAAGACTTCAGGGTATAAAGTTGAAACGAATAATTTTTCCCTTTTTATCCGATTATAGTTTTCGCTGACCGCTGAAAACATGACGCTATCGCCCATGCCTCCCGGTGTTATAAAAACCTGTCTGGTAGGGCCAATTTCTGGCAACCATTTTGGCGTGATGACCGCACGATTGGAAAATGGCAAAGACAGCAGCATGATAGCACCTAGCAATCTATATTTTAAAAAAAACAATGGCTAAAAAATTTTTTAATTCTCGCCCAAGGTCTGCTCTGTTCCAATTTGGCCAAGCGTCTGTCGGCATCTTCAAGATTAAAAACATTTAGAAAATCACGTTGAACCCAGCTCATCTGATTGATAATTTTGAAATAATTAAAACTAGCATTGTTCCGCATCCGAAAACTGTTCGATTCAAAAATTAAGTTATCGGTGAAAGGCGACAGGGGTTCTAGGATATCAGCAAGGGCATCTTGCCAAAAAGCTGGGGATAAAAAATCTCTGGCCCGGAGGTTGAGATAAGCGCAGACTCCATCATTAGCTGAGTAGTATGGTTGAGCGCTATTTCCCAACAACATGGTTGAAGGCTGGCCGAAGAATGGAGCCTCCACCAAGCCGCCGGAAGAAAAACCAACGGCATGGATATCTTCTGCCAGAGAATAAATGTTGTATAACAATTGATCGCCAATCAGAACTGGCTTGCGGTTCACGCTAGACAAAAGGCCGGCTTCATGTTTGCCATATCTTACTTCTGCCAATGGATGTTTTTGATAGATCAATCCATCAAATTCTTTAAGCAGCGCCAACACAGGTTCAATGAATTCCTCAAGCCTGGCGAAGTAACCCCGCCCTTTTTTATTTATAATAATGCTGGAATCAATTGAGGTCTGACCTATGAAAATGAGCTTCCGATTATATGGTTTAAACTGATCTAACTTGTCAATGAAGCGTTGCCTGATCAAAGCCCGCAACATTTGAGCCTCGAATTTTATATCCAGTTCGATATAGTGATATTTTTCATATATGGTTTTAGCCAGAGAAGCGATGTTAGTCGAAATCATTATGGGAATATCGGCTGTAAAGCGAATATTGGAAGATTTGGTATCGATGAACATGATGGATTCTTTTTTAAAAAAATCTATCAGCCAAGGCGGGGCTTCGTGAAGAATGATAATAACCCCCTTCGGCAAATGTTTCGCCAAGTATTTTTGGGCTTCCTCGCTGCCAGCAAACCAGATGTCACCCCAATACAAATTTTCCTCCGGGCTGAAATCGCAGGCTTCATAAAAATCATTGAAATTGAGATGCTTTGATTTAGATGGCTCCCATTTTGGTGATTGTACTTGAATACCGAAAGCTCTCTTAAAAATTGCCTGAAAATGGTCAAAATAATTGCGCCACGAATATATGGTTGGACGAAAAGGATCATCAAGAAATATAACGGGGCGGCTCATTACACAATCATTCTGTATTCAAAGCGCCGTGAAAATGCTATTTAGGTGACGCATACCATCAGCCTTGAGCAAACTAATTTTTCGCTTGAAGAGAGCTACGAGGTTCCTCCAACTATAAGAGTACACAGCCATTGCGCACTTTGCGCACGGGCCCTTCTTGCACGCGAAATTAAACAGATCACGTCGCCACCGCGCCGCGGCTACAGATGCGTAAATATCGAAAATTGAGGACTCATTGACATTGCCAATCACAAAACCATGATGCTCCGGAGCATCCGAACGGATGTTGCAGCAAGGCACAACCGACCCATTGTAATCTATATAAAAATATTTGAACGGGAATAAGCAAGGTGAGGTTCTGGGTTTCTCTTTTCGATCCAGAAGTCCGCCCCGGTCGCAACCATATACAGAAAAATCCTTGCCATACATTATGACTTTCATGCCAGATAATTCAGCGACGGCTTCCACATAATCATCATCTTTGGCTGTCCAATAGTAATCCAGTGTCAGATTTTTCATTTTTTTGTCTATGAGGCATATTATTTCTTCATTAATATATGTGTTGTTGGCCGCATAAGCCTGAATATGCAAACTGTTTAAACCCGCCCCCCGGAGCTTTTCCAGGTAATCATACGTCAGATAGTCACCGTTTGTATTAGTATGCAGAACTGCATCCAGAAGCTTTCGGCGGGCGTAGCGCAAGCGCTCCAAGATTATTTCATCAGCCAACGGCTCATTATAGCGGCTATAGCTAATTTTTTTGTTGTATCTAATTTTGGCCAAATCATTTATTATGTTTTTATAAAATTTTTCAGGCATATACTGGTTTTGGGAAATACGGTCAATAAAACTGTTCGGACAAAATCCGCAACGGCGGTTACAATAGGAAAAAATTTCAATTTCGACCATTTCGATAGAAGCTTTGAAAATATCTTGACAGGCGGATTTATTTTCGATTTCTTTAAAATGCCCAGGCCTGATAAAACTGATGAATGGCTTTATATCCTGAATGGTCGTATCGAATGTTACGCCAAAAGACCGCAACAAGGCTTGTTGTTGTTTATCCAGATTTGAAAATTTCATAATCAATATTCAAAAAAATTTTTTTATGGCTTGTAAGGCTGGATTCCGGCTTTCGCCGGAATGACGAACACCCCGCATCCGTCCCCCCGGCGAAAGCCGGGGTCCATAGATAAAGCCGTGGCTGGATTGCTTCGCTAACGCTCGCAATGACGGCGCAGGAAATTTCTTTCATGAAACTGTCTCTAATCATAATTTATTAATCTAAATTCTCTTTAGAACATTCCGCGAAATATTCAGCCCTTAGAATAATCAGGCTCTCAATGGCTTCCTCGGCGGTCAAAGGGCCTCCGTCTTCCGCGGCGTAATGGGTATAGAGGACATAAATGATGAAAACGAGTTCATCCAGGGTTCTCGTTCTGGTCCGGCGAGGGCATTTGAGGTGGTCTATGGTCAAACCCCAACCGGCATAAGCGGGCAGGCCGAAGACGTGCACGGGTTTACCGGCCATCAAGGCCTCCAACCCCATCAGGCTGGACACGGTATAGACCGCCTCGACCTGTTCAATGACCGAATAGGGGTCGGCCTCGACAGTCAAGTGAAATATACGGCCTTCGGCCTTGATGTCTTGAAAATATGAGGTTCGGCGGGGCCTGTCGCCTCTGGCAATGGAATCAGGGTGTTTTTTGACTATGATGTCCGCTTCCGGGTTTTCTTTCAGGGCCGCCTTGAGCATCAACCGAAAAGTGCGGGCCGAGGCCAGGGCATTGGGCACCGAGGAATCCCCGAAGCTCTGGTCTACCACCAGAACTTTTTTCCGGCCGGGCCGGCCCAGTTCGCCGCAAAACGGCGGCTGATGGTTGTATTTGGTCAGGCGGTTACAGACCAGCTTTTCCCGAATGGCCGCCCCGCGCCTTATTTCCTCCGGCCCCAAGTCCACGCTGTTCAACAGCACTTCCAGGCGGGAGGGGCGGGCGGCGGCGAAATGATAGCCCAGGTCATCAAAAAATATGGCTGTATTGCTCTTATAGCGCCGAGGCCCGGGCCGGGCGGTTGTCAGGACGGATTTCAAAAAGGCGTCTTCGGCCAATAGAACAGGCTGGCCGGTGCGGCGGGCCAAGGCCGCCACCCGGCCGAAATCCCGGTAACGCCAGGAGATGAGCAAGTCGGCCCGGCTGGTCTCCTCTTCTTTTGCCTCAAAAAGGCACAGCCGCCCATTGGGAAAGAAGCGCTCCAGTCCGTACACTAAAGTAGAAGCCGCAACCAGCGGACGGGGGCAAGCCCGCAGAAAATCAGCCACGCGAAAGGGAGTTTTAAGGCGCGACTTCACCATCCGGTCCAGATAGCCCACAGTCGGCCCATTTTTCCATATTTTCCAGCGCCACAAGAGCCAAGAGCGCCAGACCAATAGCCGCCAATGATATCTGAGCCAAGCCAGAAACCCGGGCCGCTTTTCCGACCACCGAGCAGGCTGGTTTACCCGCTCAACCTCAGCGGAAGAGGAAAAAAAACAATATTTATCGGATATCGATTTGCCCATTGGAACGTATCAAGGCCGAATTTCAACCGGCCGCCGGGGCCGGCGCGTCCGGTTTTCTGATGTTAAAGCCGGTCTGGGGCGACCAGGTGATGATCATAGCCGAAAGGCCGGCCTGGATTTGGGCCACATCGCCATCCCGCCAGGCCAGGCGGGAAACGCCGGTCAAATCTTCCAAGAGTTCGGCCCGGGCCGAAGAGGCCCGGCGGGAGCCGTGGCAATAGGCCCACAAGGTGGGAACCGGGATATCGGCGAGGCGGG
>Ga0082212_10001590_pt1 | contig 33469 bp, 27 predicted proteins | sample TergutNt197P3_FD_71548 | JGI IMG/M metagenome (GOLD analysis project Ga0082212, IMG submission 71548) | Neocapritermes taracua P3 segment gut microbial communities from Petit-Saut dam, French Guiana - Nt197 P3 | ecosystem: Host-associated > Arthropoda: Insects > Digestive system > Gut ... | reverse complement strand
TGCGGGAATCAGATGTGTACATTGCGAAACACAGATGTGTACATTGCGAAACACAGATGTGTACATTGCGAAACACAGATGTGTACATTGCGAAACACAGATGTGTACATTGCGAAACACAGATGTGTACATTGCGAAACACAGACAGCAACAGTATTTAGATGTGTACACATTTGACATGAGAACACATGTGAGTTAAGGTTTTATTCGGGGAGATGATATATATGCGCGCACAAAAGAAAAGTACGCAATTATCAACGGAAAATTGGATTGTTAAAAGCAACACGCTAAACGAGATAAAAAACAACAACATGACGATTTCGCAAATACGGCTTTTTTCTATTTACCTAAGTAAAATAAACCCCATGGACGTTACGAGCAGGGAGGTTACGTTCAAGCTTGACGAGTACGCGAGAATCATGCAGTTCAAACGGTTTAACGTAACAAAATTAAAAAAATCATCGATTGACCTGACAAGGTTAACCGTAAGTTATTGCCTGGACGATGACAAAGGCGGTTTTGAAACAACGTCCAGCATCATTTTTAACCGGCTGAAATACTATAAAAACGACGACGGGGAATGGGTTGTTACCATTGACTGCGACGATAAAGTTTTGCCGCTTATGTTTGAGTTAAAAAAATATTATTTTAAATATAAGTTGTGGAATGCCTTGCAGCTTGCCAGCCCCAACCAGCTGCGCATGTATGAGCTGTTAAAGCAATACGAGTATGCGGGCGTCCGGGAAATAAGCGTCAAGGATTTGCGCGAATTTTTGGGTTTAAATGATAATGAGTATCCGTTATGGGCGAATTTTAGGCGAAGAATTTTAGACGCGTCGCAAATAGCTCTAAAGCAATACACGGACATAAAATTTACCTGGGAGATAGGCCAGCGGGGGAAAGCCGGAAAAATCCTCACGCTAAAATTCAACATAGAAAAAAATGACGGTTACGCGCGGCAATTAGTGCTGGATGATTTTCTTGCCGGACAGGAAGACCCGGTAATCGAAGACATGCAGGCGTTTGAAATCACCACTGAGAGCGAATGGGACAACCGGGAAACAGACGATATTTACGGGTTTTTGGCGGACGCGTGCGAAAAAGAGTTCAGCGTGCTGGAAATCACATTGCTGCATGATTACATAGTAAAAATCGTTCCTTACGGCGACAGGAACCGGAGCCTTGAATTATACGACTACCTGAAACGCAAATACGACGAGATGAATTACCGCGCCGTGAAAACGAACGTGAAAAACCGGTTCGGGTACCTGAAAAAAATAATAGAAACGGACATGAAAAATGAAAGCGGACGTTGAAATCCTGCTTTCGGCCTATAACGGCGAGCGGTATTTGCGGGAGCAGCTCGACAGCCTGCTTGCGCTGGACGGCATCGAAAAAATAAAAATATCCGCGCGGGACGACGGCTCTTCCGACGGCACTTGCGATATATTAAGGGAATACGCCGAAAAGCACGCCGTTAATATAACACTGGGCGAGCATATCGGCTTAAACGCGAGCATGATGGCACTGTTGGAAAACGCGGACTGCCGTTTTTTCGCGTTCTGCGACCAGGACGACGTCTGGGGGCCGGGGAAGATAACAGCGGCCGTCGCCGCCCTGAGCGCGGGGCCGGAAACAATGCCGCGGCTGTGGGGCTGTATGGAGGAGCTGACCGGCGCGGACTTAAAAAAAATTTCGATGATGCCCGTCCCACGGTACCTGGGCGATTTTTACAACGCCATTGTCCAGAACAAGCTGGCGGGGCATACGCAGGTGTTTAACCGGGCGCTGCGCGATTTGCTGTTACAGGCCCCCCCCGGCGCGATGTACCTTTACGATTGGTTTAACTATATATTGGCCTCGTCTTTCGGCGAGGTTATTTTTGAGCGGCAATGCCACGGGCAATACCGGCAGCACGGTGACAATGCCGTGGGGTATGAGCTGAACCCGTTTCTGCAAATCCCCCGGCGGCTGAAACGGCTTCGTACGGGCGTGTTTAAGCAAATTTCAAAACAGATGCTGTGTTTTAACGAACATTTTGGAGCAAAGCTGGCCGCGCCCTATAAAACGGAGCTGGCGCGTTTTCTAAACAGCCGCAAGCATTTCTTCACCCGGTTTTTATATATATGCAAAACGAAAATCAAACGCGATACGCGTTTTGAGTCGTTGCAGTTCCGGGTTTTGTACCTGCTGGGGGTTTACGGGAGATAGGCGTATGTTATGTATGTTTAGTAATATACGTATGTTGTGTATGATACGTATATTGTGTATATTACGTATGTTTAGTAATATACGTATGTTGCGTATATTGTGTATGTTACGAAAGGTGCGTATGTTATGTATGTTTTGGCTGTGGCAAACCAGAAAGGCGGCGTTTCAAAAACCACCTCGTCGCAGGCCCTCGCCGTCCTGCTGAACAAACAGGGGAAAAAAACGCTTGCCATTGACCTTGACCCGCAGGGCAACCTTTCGTTTGCCATGGGGGCAAACCTGGACGATACGCCCACGATGTACAACGTGCTGAAGGGCGAACTTAGCGCGGCGGACATTTTACAGTCCACGGAATCGGGGGATTTGCTGCCCGCCAATATATTATTAAGCGGGGCCGATACCGAGTTTACGTCAACCGGCCGCGAATACCTGCTGCGCGAGGCCATCCAGGGGCTGCTGCCGCAATACCAATACGCCGTCATAGACTGCCCGCCCTCGTTAAGCGTTTTAACGATAAACGCGTTCGCGGCCAGCGACTATATTATTATTCCCAGTATCGCGGACGTATTTTCCTTGCAGGGGATGGCGCAGTTAAGCAACACCATCCAGCGCGTGACGAAGTATTGCAACGCCCATTTAAAAGTGGCCGGCATACTGCTGACGCGTTTTAACAAACGCACCAACCTGAGCCACCACATTCAAAAGCTGTTGGATAACGCGACCAAAAATATGGACACCGTTTTATTCAATACGGTAATCCGTAACGCGGTAACCGTTCAGGAGTCCCAGTACCAAAGGGAAAATATGCTGGATTACGACAAAAAATCAAACGCGATGCAGGACTACGCGGATTTTTTAAAAGAACTGGAGGGCATTATACATGGCCGCTAAAAAAGACTTTACCAAGGCCGACGGGGCGGTAGACAAGCTTTTCGCGCCGCGGCATACGCAAGATACACAACATACACAACATATGTATGATACACAACATACACAACATACGTATGATACACAACATACGCAACATACGTATGATACGCATACTAATAACGCGCGGGGGAAACGGGCGGGACGCTTCGGGTTATTGCTGGACGAAAAACTAAAAGAGGACTTAAAGCACCTTTCCATGGCAAAGGGCAGTAAGTCCATCAACGATTTTATCGTAACGGTTTTGCTTGAATATACGGAACGCGAAGAAAACCAAGCCCGGCTGGAACAGTACCGGAAGCTTTTACAGGGATAGCGGCGCCATTAACCGCCCGGCTTTATAGGCCAGCATAAATTTTATTTTAGACCGCCATGTCCTGCGCGGCTTTTGGCATATCAAAACCGAATCCTGCCAAATGGGGTCGTACTGCCCGAAATCTTCGGGGCATCGCTGCGTGAAAACCTCGATGATATCCATACGCGCCCATTTAGCCAACGCGGCAAGCCCGCCCTCCAGGAAACGCCAGCAATCAATAGGGTACATATGGGCATAGCCGCTGGAGGGCACGATGAGGCAGCACAGCCCCCCCTCTTTTAAAATCCGCTCCATTTCCATCACGGTTACCCAAATATACTCGACATGCTCCAGGGCCTGTCCGCTCACCACCACATCAAATGTCCCGTTTTTAATCTCGTCCCAGGCATAAGGGTTTTTGAAAACAATATCGACATTGTTTCCCGGCACCATGTCGCAGCCAACATATTCCCAGTTTTCCCTGCCGAAGCATTTTTTATAGGAACCCTCGCCGACCTGGCCTTCCACCACCTGGCTGCCGATGTCGGCAATCTTCAGCGACCGGCCCATCGGGGCAAGGTATTTATCCACAAACGATTGCATGTTTAACAATGAGCTGGTATGCATACGGACTCCTTCTATGGCGGGTTTATATATCGGGCCATTCCCCGATGCCCTGCAACAGCCCCCAAATCCAAGCTTCCACGTCTCCCATGGGAATGTATACGCCGTCCGGGTTTAGAAGGGGATGGTGGTTCCATTGATAATACCAATAGTCCACTTCTTCCCGGAACCCGGTCCACCAGTTATGCGTATCGTTATGGAATATCGGGTTAATGGAGTCTACGAAGTCTTTTTCCGCCGGGGTAAGGTTTTCATAATCCCATTTCAGGTTCCAGTCGTCTATGATGGCCCACTTCTCCGCGCAGGACAGGAACACGCCGTTTATATAGCCGCACAGAAGGCCTCGGCCGTCGCCGCATTCCGGGCATAGGTCCACCGGCGCGTGGGCCGCCAGCGCGAAGGGCATACGAGCCGCCGCCGCGCCGTCCTCCGTTATATAAACATACCCTTCGTAAAAACCGGCGTCCGCCTTGCCCGCGCGTAACCATACCGAAAACGGCGTTTGCCCGTAGGCCGGAACATAGACTTCCGGGCTGCTGAAACGCAGCTCCGCGGCCCCGCCGGGGTTGGCGGTGAACAGGCCGCCCAGCGTAAACGTCCGCCCGTAAGGGCTTTTGTTTTCGATGTAACCGCCCTTTGCGGCGTGCCACCCCGCCAGGTTGAACGCCGCCTCCGACCCGCTGGCGAACGAACCGCTCCCGTCCGTGGGGATGCGGTCATGGACGGCATACGCCACCGCGCTGCTGTGCGCTGCGGCATACACGTCCGCGTACCCCGCGCCCGTTTCAAACACGCTGTAATCCCATAGGGGGATGGCCGTGTTCATCAGCCGGGCCTTAATCTCCTCGCTGCCCCATTCCTGACCGGCGCGGCGGCTGTACTCAACCAACAGCGCGGCGGCGCCCGACACATGCGGGGCCGCCATGCTGGTACCGGCCTTATAGCTGTACGCCAAACCGGACCACCAGGGTACCGCGCTGTACACTATCTGGCCGTGGGCCACTATGTCCGGCGCGATTTCATGGCTGACGGGTACCGGCCCCCGGGAGGAAAAATAGCTGGGCTTCATCGCGTAGTCCGCGCTGCCCACCGTAATGGCCTTCACGGAAGTGCCGGGGCTTGCGACGGTATACCGCCCTTTTTCGCCTTCGTTTCCGGCGGCGGCCACAAACGTCATATGCGGGTTGACCAGCATCGCGTTATTGACCGCCAGCGACACCGGGCAAAACGGCGTGCCGTCAGACACGCCCAGTGACATATTAACCACGCAGGGCTTGTCCAGCATAATTATGTCTATGGCGGCCAAAAGCTCCGCTGTGGTGCCGCCTGACGGCCCCAGCACGCGGTATGACGCGACCATGGCCTCCGGCGCGACGCCCAGTATCGAAAGTATTTCGCCCGTATCGCGGCCCGCGACGGTACCCGCCACATGCGTGCCGTGGCCGGGGAACCCGGCGGGGCCTTCCGGCGTGTCCATCGGGTCGTTGGGTTCCAGGTCACTGTGGAAATTGCGGCCGTAAAAGATGCCGCCGACGGTGTCCGCCGCCGTTATGCTTGGGTTACGCGTTTGCATCTGCGCCAGCGTCGGGAACGCCCCCGCAAACGCGGGGTGGGTATAGTCGATGCCCGTGTCCACCACGGCCACCAGCACCCCCGCGCCACGGAAACCCGCGCCGTGCATCTCGTCGGCGCGCATCGCCGCGCGGCCTTCGCTCATCCCGATGGGGTTGCCGTATACGCCAACCGGCCCTGTTGTTAACACCGTCAGCGGTTTGTTCGGAAGCACCGCCGCCACGCTTTCAAAGGCCGCCATCTCCGCCGCGCGGCTTGCGGGCAAGGTTATGGCCGCGCCGTTTATGGCATGGCGGTATTCGTGGGTGATGGTATACGGCTCCGCCGTTCTGCTCATGGCGGTTATGCCGAACATCGCCGCCAGCTCCGCGCGGAATAAGTAATGGTCCGCCTCCGCCTGCGCCCCGGCCAAGGCCCGTGGGTAGAAATACCCCTCCGCGCGGGCGCGGGCCTCCCGTACCTCTTCCGGCTCGTGGGCGAACAGTACGATGACGCTTACTTCCCCGTCACCGTACGCCGGGCCAAACGCCATAACCGGCGTAAAAACAAACACCAGCGCGAACGCCAGCGCGAAAATACGTTTTTTCATAGGTTCACTGCTTTCTTTCCGGGGTTTTTATGCTGTTAATATTACCAAACAGTGGTTTTTAATTCCATTTCGATAATCTTTTTCAAGTACCCGAAGCGGTTTTTAATGTCCGTTTTCATGGCGCGGTAATTCAGCTCGTCGTATTTGCTTTTAAGGTAGTCGTACAGGTCAAGGCTCCGGTTCCTATGGCCGTAAGGCACGATTTTTACTATGTAGTCATGTAGCAGCGTTACCTCTTCCCGTATAAATTCATTTTCGCAGGCTTCCGACAGGAAGGAGACTATATCGTCTCCCGCTTCCTCGGTTTCGTTTTCAACCTCAAATTCTTGCATATCGCCTTCGATTACGTTTTCGCCCTGTTCGAGAAAAAATTCATCAATCGTAAATTGACGGATATAATCATCATTTTTTTCAATGTTAAATTTAATAGTTTTTATCTTTCCGCCCTTTCCAAGCCGTCCGGCTACCTCCCATGTGTATTTTATGTCTGTCCGGCTCGCCAGGGCTGTTTGGGAAGCGTCTAAAATTCGGGCCCTAAAATTATTCCAACGGGTATATTCATCTTTTTTTAAGCCCAAGAATTCCCGCAAATCCTGGACGTTTATTTCCCTTGCCCCGACATACTCATATTGTTTTAACAGCTCGTACATACGCAGTTGGTTGGGGCTGGTAAGCTGCATCGCGTTCCATAGCTTGTATTTAAAATAATGTTTTTTTAATTCAAACATCAAATGCAGTACATCGTCGTTGCAATCAATCGAAACGTACCATTCGCCGTCGTCCTCTTTACGGAGTTTGACGCTTTTAAAAATGGCGCAAGTGGTAAACTCCCTCAGCCGGTTGTTTTGATAAACACCCTCTTTATTTCCCAAAAAAGTTACGGATATGCCGACTAAGTCCTTCGCCGTTTTTATCATCCGCGTAATATTGGCCTGCTTAAACTGCATTATTTTTGTGTACTCATCCAGGCTGAATTTAACGGCGCGGCTTTCTTTTTCATTCGGGTTTATTTTACTGAGGTAAATGGAAAACAAACGCAGTTGGGAAATTTTCATGCGGCTGTTTCTTACCTCGTTCAGCGCGTTGCTTTTTACAACCCAATTTTTCGTTGACAATTCCGTTTTATTTTGTGTTTTTCCCATGGTATCATCCCCTTTTTTTCGACAATATCTTAATGCGCTCATTATGTCAATGCATGTAGTCTTTTTCCCTACATCATGTTACAAAGTGTAGGCAAGTTCGTTCCCGAATGTAGGCAAGTTCGTTCCCGAATGTAGGCAAGTTCGTTCCCGAATGTAGGCAAGTTCGTTCCCGAATGTAGGCAAGTTCGTTCCCGAATGTAGGCAAGTAAATCCCACAACCCGCATAAACACTGGGTTTTCGGCAACCGAAAACAAGTATAAAACAAGATATAAACAAGAAAACAAACAAGCAAACAAACAAGGGAAAAATTTTTGTTGGTTTGTTGGTTTGTTTTTAAAATAAAAAAATAAAAAAATAAAAAATAAATAAAGCCGGAGGCGGGTGTCCGGCTGTAAAAGAATCGAATTAAATTTAATTGGTTCTTAGGGGAGAACGTCAAACAACTTTTGCATCGTGTATAGTGTATGCGTCCAATAAGGAGCTTGATAAATATGCCTTTTATGGAAACAGATATGGAACAAGAAGCAACCGAATTACAGGCGATGATTGATGCTGACCCGGAATTGGGGGAAGCGTCTGATGTTTTTAATCAGGAGTACGAGTTCCGAAAAAAACTGGTGCTTGCCCGTAAGGGTGCCGGATTGACGCAAAAAGAACTTGGCATGATGTCCGGCCTGCCGTTTAGGGCCATAAGCCGGATGGAAACAAATACGGAAGTAAGCCCCAATATACGGACATTATTTAAATACCTTTCAGCCCTTGGTTATAATTTGGAAATTGTAAAAGAATAGAATAACAGAAAAAATGCGACCATATGAATTTAATTATTTGATTCATATGGTATTTATATTTTACGAACACACAAAACAAACCGCCCCGTTATGGGGCGGCCTGTTTATTCTGCTTTAAATTTTGACTTATTCGGTTTCTTCTTCGATGGCTTCCGCTTCTTCCGCTTCGGTTTCGTTTTCTTCTATCGCTTCTGCTTCGGCGGCTTCATCGTCAGCATCGTTTTCAATGGCGTCTTCTTCTTCAACGATGGCTTCCGGCTCGTAATCGTCCGGTATCAAAGCGGTGGGTACCACGGGGGGTGTCCAGGTGTCGTCGAGAAGCCATTCATCGAAGAACGGGAAATCGGGGTAATCCTGCCAAAGCTCGGGCCATTTGTTGATACCTTCGATACAGCCCCACAGCCAGCCTATTACGTCATCCCTGGTCGGTGCCGGGTCTTGTATCATTTGCGGATGGGTGAGGAATACCCAGTACCAGTAGTCGTATTGTTTTTCGACATTGGTCCACCACAAATGCACTTCGTTATTGTGTACCGGGCAGATGGACTCTATGAAGTCTTTGGCGTCTTTATCGTCTTCGTCGTCAAGGTCATCGTAACCCCAGCTTTCCAGCCAGTCTAAATGGATTTGCCACAACGTTATGCAGGGGAAGTCATCGGGGTCCCAACCGTTCATGCCGCAACGGATGCCTTCGAAGTCTTCGCCGCAAATCGGGCAGCCGTCCTCGTCGTCCTCTTTGGTCCCAATTTTCTTCGCGGCTTCGAAAGCGGCTATCGCTTCTTCAAGCGCTTCTATCGCTTCTTCGAGTTCCTCGTCGGTAGCGTCGGGGTCATCGAATACGGCCTGGGCGGCTTCGATAGCGTCCAGCAGGTCGTCAATGTCCGCCTGGTTCCAGTATTCCGTGCCTAATTCAACATCTTCCTCGTCTTCTTCGCTAACTTCTGCGTTGTCAATAAGTTCTTCCGCGTCCAAGATGAGTGCCTCCAGAATCTCCAGCGGCGTATCGTCGTCGTCATCGTCTTCCTTGGTACCAATTTTCTTCGCGGCTTCGAAAGCGTCTATCGCTTCGTTAAGCGCGAGCCGCGCTTCGTCGAGGTCCTCTTCGGAAGCGAGTTCGTTGTCGTACACGGCCTGGGCTTCGTCGATAGCTTCTTGCAGGTCATCAATGTCCGCCTGGTTCCAGTATTCAATACCCTCGTCAACATCTTCCTCGTCTTCTTCGCTAACCTCTGCGTCGGCAATGAGTTGTTCGGCGGTCAGGATGCTTTGTTTCAAAGCCAGCAGCGCGATTTCGTACGGCGTGGCTTCCGAAACACCGTGGATATTTTCAATGAAGTTATCAATGGCGGCGTTCAGGTTCGAGGCTTGGTTCATCAGCACCGCGTCGGGAGAGCCTTCTTCGATAGCGTCTTTGGCTTCCTCTATCGCGTCTTGCAGCGTTTTTACCGTGCCTCTGAACACCCACAGGGTCCCTTCCTCGATATCGGTGGTGTCTTCGCCCACTTCTACGATAAGGTAGCCTTCTTCCCCGTCAATAAAGGGGGCCAGGATTTCTTCCGCTATGCCGATAGTTACGTTCAGGATATTGAGCGCGCCTACGACAACGGTTAACCTGGATTCGTCAGATTTTGTGTCATCGAAAAGGGAGGTCGCCGTGACGGTAAGGTTACCCGCGGGCGCGTCCCCGTTTACGGTAAGGAACCCGTCTTGGTCAATGGTGCCTGACGTAGCGGGCGTTACGCTCCAGTTCACGGCTGCGGACGCGCCGTTCTCCGTGGTGACTGTCGCGTAGAACTGCTGTGTACCGCCTTGCGCAATCGGCATACGTCCTACCGGGGCCTTCGGGGTAACGCTTACGCTGAGTACCGCAGGAATGTCCTCCGGTTCGGGTTCGCCGATGGGGATTACCAGATAGGTTACCGGCAGGCGCAGGCTGTCTTCCGCGAAATCGTTTACGACGGCGATGTCTGAGGCGTCTTGTATCAGCGTCCCGCCCGCAAGGGCCAGCACTTGGTAGTCATCAGCAGTGATGGCCGTACCGGGGTCGCTGGTTACCGGGCGCAGGACTAAAGCGGAATCTTCGGGGAACGTACCCTCAAGGGTAATGTCCACATAGGTAAAGTGGTTGGAGCCGTCAATATAATGCTCTACCTGTTCCGGCAGTTCTATTTCTTTGATGGTTACGGCGTCGCTTAAATCGGGTACCTCGCCCATCCTTCCGGGCGCGAACGGCATACGGATGTTCGTTTCGCCTTCAAAAACACCGCCGTCGTCAATTTCTACCGTTAAATCGTCGTTGCTGACAATCGCGGCTTCCCATTCCGCCGGGTCTGCGGCTTCGCGCGTAAACGCGTCGTTGTTGATAAATACCCGGATGGTTACTTCTTCGTCGTCATCGGTGGGGTCAAGATAATAGTCGGGTGTAATCAGTTCGGGGCGCAGGTCGTCGCCTACGCGCACAATCGCGTACACGCCGCCGGCGGCTTCCGTTTCGGTGCTGGGGTCTTCGAGGGCTTCCGCGTTGACCCAAATCATCATGACCGCGTTTTCGTGCCGTTCCGCGTCGCCAACCAGGCGCAGTATAGCCTTGCTGGGGTCATCCTCGACCGGGGCTACGAAAATCAGCTCCATGCCGTAGGCGAAAAGGGAACTTGCGTCACCGGTGCTGTTTCCGGCGAAACCGCCGTCACCCCTTTGAAAATCACCGTCAAGGTTCCACGCCGCGTCATCAGCCCACGCGCCGTTGTAATAATAAGAATTGGCGTTGCCGCCGCGTGTTTCGGTGGCGTAGAAGGGTTCTACCTGATAAGTGTCATAGATGCTCCAGTGCAGCGGCCTTACCTGCGTGGCGGCACCACGGGTCGCCAACGCCCGCGCGCCAAGGTTCTGCGTAAAGGCATCGTCTTTGAATTCCAGGCCGCCGGAAAGCGTCACTTCGATTTCGCGCTGGCGCGGGGCGGTCCTTGCGGGGGCGCCGTCACGCAGCACGAGTATTTCCTTGCCCAGTGCCTCGCCGCTGTCTTCGTCGATGAGGAGCGGCCAAATGGGGTCAAACGGGTTGGAGCCGCCGTTTGTCATTTCGTCGGCAAAGAGGTTGGACACGTACATAAATTCATCGGAGATTACTACTACAATGTCGTCCGGTTCCTTTACGATATTAATCCAGCCGCCGTGTTCGCCCGCGATTTGCGGTTCGACTGTTGTCTGGCGGTGGGCAATCGTAAGCGCGCGTTCGCGAGCACCGTTGTCGATGTTTACGGTGTCGTCCGACGTCGCGCGGATAAAGAAGCGCAGGTTGTCGTTGTCCAGGGAATCCGCCGCGCCGGTGAATTCGAGGGTCACATGCTCTGTATCCACATAGTTGACGCCGATAAGGCGCAGGCCCGCTTTTTCTTCTTCGGCGGGGGTCCACCAGTTGTCGGTGCCGTTAATGAGGGTGATGTTGGTGTTGTTGTCCGCCCCGAACGGTGACGGGTAGCAATCCTGGCATTGCCAGTTGTCATCCCCCGTTGGGTCTTTAAGGGTTAAATTAAAGGTTCTCGGGGTGCCGCCGTTGATGGTAAGCGTTACGGTGCCGCCTGCTTGCACGTCCCCCAGTTCAAATGTCCTTTCATTGGTCGCGCCAACGATTTCGACATTAGTTCCGTTGATGAGGCCGCCGCCAATAGCCCATGCATAAGTGGTTGCTGCGGGCATTATCGGCGCGTTAAAGCGTATGGTACCGCCTTCCATCACGGTTTGGGCAGGAATCGTACCCGTACCCGGCACGTCATGGTCGCAGACTACCCAGACCGTGGTTTCCCAGTTGTCCAGGTTGGTTACGTCCGTGTTCCTGAACGTTTCCTGGCCCAGCGCAAATTCAAAATCATCCAGGGCAAAAGTAACCAGATGGATACCGCCGCCCATGTCTTCGTGTTCGATTACCGGCTCATCGCTGTTGGCGATACCGGCGACGCTCGGAGGCGTAATGGGGGCTACTTCCCAACGGGCTGCTCTTGGGAATAATAGGTAGGATAAAGGGTTGAAATTCTGAAGCGGCTTCGGGTCTATGCGGTCGCCAATATTAGCGGCCGAAAGACTAAGGCCGGCCCACATAGCATTATCCCACGCGGTCGGGGATGTTACCCCTGCTGTGGTTACCCCTGTTGCGGTAAATTGCGCGTATATGTCGTTATTTTGCGCCACTACCCACAGGCCGTTTGCCATAATATCACTGAACGCGATGGGTTCTTCGCCGGAAATCTGGTCGACTACGAACCGTAACCGGAAATCGTCTACCCGGATAACCTGCACCAGTTCCAGGGCGGGGTCAGCGATTTGGTTGGCCGGGTTGCCCGACGCTTCTGCCCATGTTACAGGGACGTTTGCGGGTTCCTTTTCGAACACGGCGGACCGGTTTCCATACGCAAGCCGCCAAGATGCCGGGTCTTCAACAACACCTGCGGCGACGGGGCCGAAAAGGCCTCTGCCCACAATAACAACGTCGAAGAAATGGCGGTTTTCTTTCATGACACCTTCGTCTAACGAATTGTAGCCGGTCCAGTTGCTGCCCTCGCCTGACCCGAAGGTGAAGGGGGTTTCCCTGAACGCTTCAAAACTGATGGTGTTGCTGATAGCGTTCCCGGCTGTCGGCCTGTTGTTGTTGCCCGGGTTATACGGAACAGCCCATAAGCCTACATGCATACCGGGAATGGTTGGCGGCGTCACGTCGGCGGGGGGTTTCGTGTATACATTAACGATGCCCGCGTCGGAGTACCAGCCCACGCGGCGGTCCGCCGCCAGGGTGGAGGGTACGGTAACGGCACTGAGGCGTACTGCGTCGGGTTCATCATCGCCCGTATACGCGCGCGGGATGTCCAGCTCGCCGGAGCCTATTAAATCGTCGTTTTCATCACCGGCGGTGCCTTCCACCACGAAAATCTCCAGGGTGGAGCCGGAGCGGAGATGCGCCCACGAATGTGCGTCGTCCACTGTCCCGGTGGCTAAATCCAACGCGATAACACCGATAGTCAGGTCGGTGTCGACATATGATGTAATAAACGCGGTAGCTATATCCGCAAATTGATATTCGTACACTTCATGGCCGTTCCACACAAAGTAAAGGGTATCGAAGTCAACATCCCATTCCCCGTCGATTGCCACGAATACGTGCGATATGGGGTTGGCGGCATTAAAGCCTGCGGAGGTTAAGTCAAAGAAGGGGTCTTCGGTGATGGCGTTAACCAGGTCTCCGAAAATTATAGCGTCTGTATCTATGTCTAAGCCGCCGGAGCTTATATCCAAGTTATAGGCATCTGCGACTTGTTCCGCCGTCCAGTAAAAGTCCACGGACAATGTTTTATCGACGCCCTCCAGCCAGGTGAATTCCCACCGGCCTTGGTCGTTGGTTCCGGCAATGGGTACAGCGGTGAATTCAATGCCTTCAGACCCGTCTTGGACATCGGCAAAGTCGATACCCACAACCGGTGTCAGCATGGACGAACGGAAGTACAGGTTAAAGGGCATGTTGCCGTCCGGGCCGTCGCCGGTCATGTCCCTGGCGTCCAGTTCGTCGCCGGTGATGGTGATAAACGCCCGGCGCGTATTGGGCGTCGCGTTTACGTTAAGGATTTCCATGCCCCTTGCTTCGGTGTTGGGATGGTACCCGTCGCGGGCGGATATGCGCCACAGCGCGGGGTCGTTGGCGGCCTGGGTGAAGAGGGCGCCGCTGACGGGGGCTAAGTCAATCTGAAAGGTATAAACGCGGTCGCGGTCTACGGTGGTTATGCTGCGGTAGCTACCCGCGTGAAGCTGCGGGGTGACGTCCGCCGTCAGGGTGTCATATTTCATCAAGCCGTTGTACAAAGTCGCTTCGCTTGAGGGAAGCGGCCTGCGCCAAAAAGCCGTATTCGGCGTCCAGGTGTTGCCGCCGCTGCCGGGCGTACCCGGGGAAGAAAGCAGCGTGATGCTTATCGGGATTTCCGGTACGTCTATCGGGATTTTATTGTATACGCCGAACGCTGCGCCGGGTGCTTTCCACGCGCCGTCCAGCGCGCGCACCAGCATCTGGCTGCGGTCGTCGGGATTGCTCCGCCAGTCGCCGCCGGATACGTTGTCGCCTGTAAACGTAAGCAGCATATAGGCTGATTCACGATTGGCCGAAGCGGTCGGCGCGGGAAGCGGCACGCCGTTGGCGTTTACCATGACCGCGCTGTCCAGCATCAGGCCGATGGCTTTGGAGCCAAGGCTCGGCGTAAGGATGGCGTCGTTGGCATATTCAAGGTCATACCATTCCTCGAGGACGTCATCGTAGGCTTCCAGGTCGCCGAACCACTGCGCGACGCGCCAGAAGTCTAAATCTTGCGCGCCGTCCGTAGCGGTTGTCCTGGCAAAAGTAAAGCCCGCAGGCGCCGTGACCAGGATTTGAAGCTGGTCATTCGGGATAACGCCGAACGGGAGTATTGTCCTTGGGAAGGATTCCGTGGCGGGGCGCGACGCGCTTATCGCCGGGTCAATGCCCGGCGCGCGGACGCGCAGGCCGAGTTTTCCGGCTAACGCCGGTGGCGGCGGTGGCGGCGGCGCATCGCCGATTATGTACACAATCTGCGGTTCGGGCGTTTCGCCGCTTACCATGAGGCTCCCGTCGGGGATGATGTAGAAAACGGTCCCGCCCTCGCCGGTGCCTTCAATGCGCAGGTGGGCGCGGCCTTCCGTCCATACTACCTCCTCCAGTGACAAGTCGAAGCTGGCGCCGTTGGAGTAGTCAGCATCCGGGGTGTTTGACAGCGTCCATAAGGTCAGGTCTTCCGACCCGGTCCCGCGGATATGGCCGCCGGCGGGGTTCTTGTCCGGCTCGACAAACGCGTCGCCCACAGGGATAAGGATGATGTTCCGTTGGTTGGTGCCGTCCTCGGGTTCCGCCGGGATAATAATGGGATACCCGAATACCGGCCCGCCCGGGAACAGGAACGGGTCAACCGTATTAGCCGCTACTGTAAACGGTACCAGTGTCGGCAACAGCAGTGCCAGCGTCAAAAGGAAATAAATCGCCTTTTTAAACACATTTTTCTTTCTTGTCTGCATATTAGTCAGACATCTCCTTTCGGTTTCGATTTTACAATCGCTTGCCACCGGGAGCCTTGCCTTGGTTTTTTCAATATGTAATCCCGGTGTTTGTTGCGGGTTTCCGTTCGGACGGGCTATGCCTCCGCCAGCGTCCGCCCGTCGTCCGGCGGCGCGTCATCGCCGCCGCGATAGTGGTCGATCCAGTTGATAAGGGAAATCACGTTCTTCCCCGAAAGGTCCACCAGCAAATAGGCTGGCTGCCCTTTGTTGGTCAGCACGATGCGCCCTTTTTCCTTGGAAAGGGTGTTCCATACCTCTGGCCGACCACGTTGCAAGTTTCGCAACGATACAAACTCCATCTGTTAAATCACCTCATCACTCTCCGTCAATTTAACGCAGATTTTATGCCCTCCCTCACCTCCGTCAAAAACCGGCACATTACGCATAATGGGCCATATTGTTAAATCTAACCCTTATAAATTATTTTGTCAACTCATAATTCGACGCTTGTTATATTGATTAATCGCCTAATATAACGAACAAAGGCGCAAACGCCGATACAAGCGGCATTAAATGGAATACGCCAAGCCGGTGGGAATTGCTGGGAAAGGGGGAGGGGGTACCGCGAAGGGGCGGCGGGGGGGGGGTTGTGATATAATTCCATTGCGCGTTTGGGCGTTATTTCTGGCCGAACCCTTAGTTTTTTGAAAGGGGGAGGCATATGACCGTAATTCCGCTTACGCTGTTTGAGTTTGTTTATTTGATTCTTACGGCGGCCACACTCTACGTTATATGGAAAAACGCAAATAAAAAGAAATAAGCCGCCCTTGGACTGATATGCTCCCCCCGAAGTAGACAGATTAAATAAAAAAATCTGGATACAGCGAGGGGAGTATATCATTTGGGAAGAAAAAGCAAATATATGTATGAAGTGAAAATAAAAACAATAAAAAGGATAATGGAAGGAAAAATCAGTACCAAAGGGGCATCACGGGAAACAGGGGCAAGTGACCGCATAATAAGGGAATGGGTATCAAAATATAAATCACAAGGCGACAAGGGGCTGAAAGACAGCCAAACCCATGAACAGTATACGGCAGAAGACAAAGAATCAGCCGTAAAAGCGTATATAAAAGGGAAGCGTTCGATATTGTCGGTATGTGAAGAATATAAGATACGCTCGACCTACCAATTACGGGACTGGATAAAGAAGTATAATAGCCACAAACGACTCAAGCCAACGGGAATGGGAGCGGTTGCGGTGGCAAAGGGCAGGAAGACCAGTTTTGAGGAACGGGTAGAAATCGTCAAGGCAAGTATAGAAAGCGGGTATAATTACAACGAAACAGCGGAGGCCCATCAAGTATCATACCAGCAAGCGAGAAGCTGGACCGTAAAATATGAGCAATACGGTATCGAAGCATTACAAGACCGGCGCGGACGGCGGAAGCCTGAAAGTGAAATGACAGCCTATGAAAAGCTAAAAACGGAAAATAAGATGCTGGAGGCAAGGAACCGCCGGTTGATGCTGGAGAACGAATTCCTAAAAAAATTGAAGGAACTGGAAGGGGGTGGGGCATAAGCCTTACGAGAAACGAAAACCGGTTTACGGCTGTCAACGATTTTGCAAACAACGGGAAAGGTTCCATACAGGAATTATGCGATATAGCAGGGGTCAGCCGTTCGGGTTACTACAAGTGGCTTCACCATGATAAAAGTGAATGTGAAAAGACGAACGAAATACTGGCATCCTTGATACGCGAGGCATATGAGGAAAGGGATGGTATACTGGGATACCGCCAGATGACTATAAAAATCAACCGGGAGTACGGCCATCATATCAACCATAAACGTGTTTACCGGTTAATGCGAATCCTGGGGTTGAAATCGGTGTGCCGGAAGAAACGGTATAACTACATAAAGTCCACGCCGGAAGTGGTGGCCGAAAACATCCTAAACCGGGATTTTAGGGCCGAACGCCCTTGCCAAAAATGGCTTACGGACGTAACCGAGTTTAAGTATGGGGACGGCCAAAAAGCCTACCTAAGTGCCATTTTCGACCTTGGTGACCGGAGCGTTGTTTCTTATGTCATTAGTAAATTAAATAATAACGCACTCGTTTTTGATACTTTTGATTTGGCCGTTGCCGCCCATCCGGCAGCCAAACCGCTTTTCCACAGCGACAGAGGGTTCCAATATACGAACAAAACCTTCAAAACCAAACTGGACGAAGCGGGCATGACCCAAAGTATGTCCAGGGTTTCCCGTTGCCTTGATAACGGCCCCATGGAAGGGTTTTGGGGCATCTTGAAATCCGAAATGTATTATCTCCGTAAATTCGATACTTTTGACACATTGGAATCCGCTATTCACGAATTCATATGTTACTACAACACCCGGCGTTATCAGAAACGGTTGCATTGCATGACGCCTTTGGAATTCCGTTCAACTTTTAATAACTTGGCAGCATAAAAAAATGCCTATCACATTGATAGACACTTGATTCATTTTTACTTTTCCACTGTCTACTTGACAGGGGGCGGTTCAGACGGGAATCGGCTTATCTTTGCAACTTTAGTTTAATTACTGGGGTTCGGTCGTGAATCGCCCAGCGTGTGGTTCAGAAAGAGTGGTGTTAACAGCACCGCTCTTTTTTATATTATACACGCTCCGGCATAGAATTACACCTTTTATGGGAACGCCGCTGCGAACTTTATAAAATGCGGCATGATATACTTTTGGACGGTATTAAATATTTAAAGATAAATAATAAGTGTGAAAGGTGGTTAGGAAATGTCAATGGAAACGGACGTAATTTTACGCTCGGTGCTGTACCAAGTGATGATAGCAAAGGATTTGAAGGAAGCGGAAAGGGCAATTGCCGTCATGTGTTCAAAAGATTTAGTCGCGGCGGTGAAAGAAGAAGCTGCGAAACACAAAGCAGAACAAAATAAATAAGGAGTGTGTGACATGGCCTATGAAACAAAAGTAATACTTACGGCCATAGCGCGAATAATCGTAAAGTCAAAGGATATTAAAGAAGCCTACAAAGCGGTGCAGGAGATGGCAAACGCGGAAGGGACGATATTAAAAAATTACGAGGACGCCAAAAAAGAGGAAGAAGAAAATTAAAGCACCGCCGCCCCGCTCTTAGCAAGTAGTATGGACGAAAGCGCAAACCGCCTTATATGGGGCGGTTTTTTTGTTTATTTTTTTGGAGAGGCGGGCGGGCGGGGGGTAATTCCCTGTTTCAAAAAAACAAATCGCCATTTATGCGGGTTTGCGGGGTGTTTGGACGACAAAAGTACGAAATAGGGTGACTAAAGTACGATGTAAAAACCGCAAATAAAAAAATAAGCCGTTGTCGTTTTTATCAAACCCGATTTGACCTTATTTTTTAATAACTTGTTTTTTTGCTGTGCTTTTTTTCTGGACAGGCGGGAGGGGGGGTACTTCCATACTTCAAAAGAGTACTTCAAATACTTCTAATACTTAGGGGAAAACGACCCGCCATTTATGCGGGTTTGCGGGGTGTTTGGGTGACTAAAGTACGATGTAGGGTGACTAAAGTACGATGAAAGGTGACTAAAGTACGATAAAGGTGACTAAAGTACGATGAAAGGTGACTAAAGTACGATGAAAAAACGAAAGGTGACTTTTTTGCCGTGAGAAAATCCAGTGATAATGCGGGTTTGAAACAAATATCAAATTTTAAAGTGACTATGTATTGCCACAGTCACCTATAATTTATTATAATTATGGCAGAAAAAGGGGGGCAGCCTATGCCACGCATAAAAAAACAGCTTCCGGCGGTCAGGGACCCGCGCGAGGAGATGGTCGCGCAGGGCAATGACCTGATACGCAGGGCCCGTTTTCAACTGACAACGCTTGAACAGGACATTATTTATTTTTGCCTGAGCAAGGTAAAGCCCACGGATAAAGATTTTATGCGGCTGACCTTTGGCATAAAAGAGTTTTGCGAAGTATGCGGCATAGAACCCGGCGGCCATCAATACCGCCGGATTAAGGCAACGGTAAAAGCCACGGCGGACAAGTCCTCCTGGGTATTGTACGCCAACGGCGACGAGGAACTGGTGCGGTGGTTTGACACGTATAAAATAAGCCGCAAGGAAGGGACCATCACCGCCGTATTAAGCCAAAGCATCAAACCCTATTTGATAGGGTTAATAGAGCGGGTAAAGGCGGGCGGGGATGGGTATACGCAAGCGCATTTGACCACCTTTCTTGCCTTGCAGTCCAAGTACGGCAAGCGGCTGTATGAAATATTAAAAAGCTATCTCTACGTAAGTGGCTCGCAGGAAAAGCTGTACGCGAAACAAATTATTGGATACGATTTGGAAGAAATAAAAGAAATCCTTAACGCGGAAACCTATGAACGGTACCAGGACTTGCGGCGCAAGGTGCTGGAAGTCGCCGTGCGCGAGATTAACGAGGTAACGGACATACATGTCGAATATGCCCCGGTCAAGCGCGGGCGGGGCGTGGCCGCGATAGAGTTTATTTACCAGCACAAGCCCATCCCGGAGCGGATGGCGGCGGAACAAAAAGCCAGGAAGCGGATAAAGAAGGGTGAAGATAAATGACCTGTCACCGGCGGAAAAGCCGCCGGACCCACCGCAGGGGCTTGGTGACGCGCCAGCTTACCGTGTTATGGAAACGGGCCAGTTCCTGGCTGGCCGCCGCGTTGGCCGCCGAAAGGGCTTTGCCGGTTTCGGCGGCCGCTTTTTCTGCGGCTTCCGCCCTTGCCCCCGCCTCGGCAACGGCTACGCGGGCCGTGTTCTCGGCTTGCGCCGCCAGTTCCATAAAGTCAATGAAATCCATAAAGAGGCCGCACAGCGCGGTATCGTAAAACGCGAGTTTGCAGTCTATCCGTATCCAGGCGACCGACCCGGTGGGGACGCTGATAACGAAGTGCGGGTTTTTGGCCCAAAATAAAAAGTGGTTCCCGAAAGCGGTTCCGTTCGCACATTCGCACGCGCAGCGACCGCCGTCGGACACCGCTTCCATATCGCTGATGACAATAGGGACGCTGTCGGCGGGGCAAAAAATTATTTTACGGGTGTTTGGCGGCAAGTTCACGCGAACCGTAACACTGCCCGGCATATAGCGGAACAGCGTCTGGACGACACCCTCCGCCGTGTCAAAGTACAGCAGGCCCTGATAGGCGGATATATTTCGGACGATATTATCCGCCAGGGCGATGTCGTCCTTGTTTTCGTAGTAATACGATTTTTTTACCGCGGTAAAGACAAACTGGTATACGTTGTCAAAGTCCCTGCACCGCAGCAGCCCGGTATCGCCGTCCAAGCCGTCCATGTCGTTCTTAAACTCGGTGTGGGGCGGGTCCATATACGTGGCGTCCTGCGTAACCGGCATAAGGCCGGCCCCGTCCAGTGTTTCCAGTAAACTGTAATACGTAAAAAACCGGATGTGCGATTCGTCCAGCAAGCCCAATTTTCTATATTCAAATTTGTTTTGCAGCAGGTTAATGATAACGGCGTTGTGCGCGATGTTCGGCACCGAAAGCAGGATAACGCCGTCGTCCTTTAACAAATCCATCGCGTGGCGCAGCAGGGCTTTCGGGTCATGGACATGCTCCAGTATGTCGGCGAACAGCACATAGTCAAACCGTACGCCCGCAAACGCTTCCTTCCACGCCATTGCCATCGCGTCGCCGCACACCCCGCCTTCCGCAAAGGCGGACGCGGCTTTAAAGGCGTCCGGGTCCATTTCGACGATGTATACGCGGCAATCCAGTTTTTCTTTCAGGTAACGGGTCATCGTCCCGGCCGCCGGGCCGAACTCCAGCACGGCGGACCGGGGCTTGACGTTCAGTAATAGCTGCGTGTGCGCGGAATTGCCGTAAGACAGGTCCAGCTCGGCGTCGTACCTGCTTATTTTTTTATCCATTTACGAAGCCCCCGTTTCCCTGTTTTTATCGGCGTTTCGCGCAATTCGCGCTCAATTTCCATCAAAAGGCCCAGCCGCTCGTTTTGGTCAAAGGGCGGTTTTATATACGCGTCATCCGGCACCTTTTGAAGGGATATATAGAATTCGCACCCCTCGACATCATAGGACTTCAAAATCACGATATTGCTTAAAAAATCCAGGCTGACTAAATCATTAAACAGCAGCTCAAAGGAGCTTTTGGTAAAAACCCACCGGTGCGCGTCGATGTACCCGTCCGGGGAACCGCGGTACAAATCAATCATGCCCTTAACCTGCTCTGTAGTATGGTTTAAATGGATTTTACCCCTGTCGGCGTTTTTGCCCCACGCAATGCCCATGTCAATATTGCCCGTATGCAAAAAATGCTCCACGACTACCCCAAGGCTGTGCTTTTTGGTTTCGCCCGCCGAGTTTATCGCGCTGCCCGCCAGGGTCAGCGGGCGGAAGAAGTCAAAGCAATACCTTTTGTCGGGAACGACAAGGGACAGGACGCCGTACGGCTTCAGCAGTTTTACGCAGTCCTTAAAAAAACCGATGATGTCCAGCACATGCTCAATGACATGCGACGCGATAATGAAATCGTAGCAATCCGTTTTCCCGACCGCGTCCGCATAGCTGTTGCCGGCCAATACATAGTCCACGTCCTCAATGTTGTCCAGGTTTACGTTATGCCCCGTATAGTGCCGCCGCAGCCCCTCCTTGTCCAAAACGTCCAGGGTTTCGACGCGGTACCCCCGGGCTTTGGGCAATACGGGATTATAAGACGGGCTGATTTCAAGCCCGAGGCCGTCCAGGTTGCAAAAGGCAAGGATTTTATCGTTCCGCGTTTGCAAAATACAACACCCCTTTAGTAGTTAAGTATCGCTTTTTTCATCGAATCGGTAAAATACGGGTCTTTCCGCAGATACGCGCCCCATTTTTTTTTAAGGTATTCATGGGAAAAGAACGCGGGGCTGTCCCGCCAGCTATCCGCCCGGCCGCCCAAACGGTTTACTACCTCGGCGCGGTTATTGTACACGCAGGTAAAACCCAACGCCCTGATTTTGAAACTTAAATCGGCGTTGGAATATTTGTCGGGCGTGTTATAGGCGTCGAAGCCCCCCGCTTGGATAAATACATCGCGCCTTACGGCAAGGCAGGTCGCCGAAAGCACGGAGACTTCCCTGGTCCAATTATACCTTGACCAAAACGGGTCTATCGCGTCTTTGTGGCAGCCGTCGTAGGGCGTTTCAACCAGGCGTCCGCCGCCGGTTATCGCGCCGGCGTACTGGATGGTGTCGTCCGGCCGCAGCACCTTCGGGGAAACCCCGCCGATTTCCGGGTTGGCGGCCAGCAGCTCCGTCAGGGCGTCCAGCCATCCTTCGCGCGGGAAATCCAGCTTGTCCTGAAGGAATAAAAAAATGCCGCCCTGCGCTTGCTTCGCGCCGGCGTTGCATTTATCCGAAAAATTATAAGGCCGGTTATATTCGCAGAACGAAAGGTTTTTTATATATCCGAGTTTCGTTTCCAGACGGGTTTTTGTGGCGGTATCGCACACCGCTATTATTTCAAAATTCGTATAGGCCGTTTTTTTGGTAAGCCAGGGTATGACGCTGGCCGCCCTTTCATAGTTGTCCGTGGGCAGTATAACCGAAACGGGCGGGCTGTTTTCCGTTATGGCTTTATAGGGGAAGCCGAAATTGGAAGGCACGATAACGCCGTTTATCCCGCGCCGTTTAAGCATGGCCGCCGCCGCCCTTGCCCCGGCAATTTCAATGCCCGGCTTGCCGCCCGCCGCGAACGAGCCTTCGATGGCGCGCCACAGGTACAGCACCCTTTCGATATGCCGCACACAGACGGCCTGTTCGCTTATTCTCAGCGCCAAATCATAATCCTGGGCAAAATCATGCGCGCTGTTAAAGCCGCCCGCCTTGCGGACGAGAGCGGCCTTGTAGACCGTCAGGTGCGCGGTGTACATGCACCGTTTTAAAAATTCGGGGGAATAGTCCGGCTTGTATATAAAACCGAACCGGTTGGGCGGGTCGCTGCCGTCGATATTGCACTCGTCCGAATAGATAAAATCCGCTTCCGGGTATGCGTTGATTTCCTTTACAACCCAATAAAAAGCGTCGGGCGTAACCTCGTCGTCATTGTCCATCAGCGCGACGTATTCGCCCTCTGCCATCGCCAGCGCGATATTGGACGCGGCGGAAATGCCGGCGTTGCGCGGCTGGAAGGACGCTTTAATCCTGGGGTCACGCGCCGCGTGCTTTTTTAAACACGCTTTCGTGTCCGCGCGGGTCGAGCCGTCGTCGGCGGCGCACAGCTCCCAACGGGCATACGTTTGGTTTTGCAAAGACGCGACGGCCTTGTCCAGCCATTCCGGCTCGACGTTATAAACGGGCATGATGACGGAAATGAGGGGGGTATTCATCAATCTAATTTCCCCCCAACGTAAGCCAGGGGTGGCGGGCTTCCGCTTCGCTGATGATGCGCCGCTTTTTTTCCGGCATATCCGTTGTCGTCCGCAGCATCGAGTTTTCGTGGACGCGGTATTCGGCCAGCGGCGTTTCGCCCACCGCGACGCCGGTCATCCCTTTTTCCGCAAAGGTACACCACAGCGAAAAATCTTCCCAGCCCGATTCCGAAAAATTCCGGTAGCCGTCCGCTTCGGCCCAGGCGCTTTTCGCAATCAATGCCATCGCGTCGATGAAATTGCCGCCCGAAAGCAAAGACGGGTTGTATTGGTAATGGCCTGTCACTAGGCCGTCGCCGCCGAAATGCCGTATCAAAGGATAGGCGAACGACGCGCCGCTGCGGGAAACCGCGTCAAGGCACTGCGCCAAACAGTCGGGCAGGAGCCGGTTGTCCGGGTCCAGCGGGAACACATAGGGCGTTTCGGCCAATTCAAAGGCGGTGTTCCGGGTCATGTCCAGCTTGGCGTTCTCGCGGTTGGCGGCGACCACGACGCGGTTAAAGGCCCCGGCGTTCGCTTCCGCCCATGCCAGGGCCACGGCCAATGAGTTGTCCGTTGACTTATCGTCTACGATGACCAGGTCTATATTTTCCAGGGTCTGGGCCTTTACGGAATCCAACGCCTCGGTGACATAGTTCTCATAATTGTACAAAGGCACGGCCACCGTTACGTATGATTTTTCCAGCGCGTCTTTGTAAAACACCGTGTCATGCGCCGCGATGGCGGGCGACGGGACGCGGACCCGGCGCGGCCTCGCTATTTCATGGGCGAACAAAGCCGCCTGGTTTTGTTTTTCGTCAAAAATCTGGTTCAGCAGGCTGGCGGCGGCAATCACCCTGCGCTGATAGCCGAACGGCCACAGCACGGCGCGGAAAGCGTCCGCGGCCATTTTTTCGCGCAGCGCGCCGTCCGTTAATATTGTTTTTATACAGGCATACCATTCATCCCCGGTTTCCGCCAAAAAACCGGTTACGCCGTGTTCTACCGCGTTTTTATAAGGCTCCGTGGGCGACGCTATCACGCATACGCCGGACAGCGCGCTTTCAAAAAACTTCAGCTCGCTCTTGGATTCGCAAAACGGGTTTCCGGCCTCCAGCGGGGCCAGCGAAACGTCAAAACGCGCGATTTCCGCCGGGAAACGTTCATGCGGTACAAAATCGCGCCATTCGATTTGTTCTTCCTTTAGCTCCGGGAACTCGGATATATCCAGCAGGCGTTCGCCGTCCCGGACGAACAGCACCAGCCTTGTTTGCGGGTATTCGTTCAGTATACGCGCCACGGCTTGCGCGGCCAGCCCAAAATCCTTCTGGTGGGTTTTTGTGCCGCCGGCATAGCCGATGCGGAATAAACCGTCCTGCGGCTCCACTTTTCTGCGGCGCGCGGCAAGCCGCGCCGTAAGGAAGGCTTCGTCGTCGAAGCCGTTGGCGAGTTTATATACCGGCTTGCCGAAACGCCTTAAATACAGGGCCAGCGTATGGGTGGGAGCCGTATAAAAATCGGACGCGGCGGCCGTTTCCCGGACCAATTCAAAGTACGCGGCGTCCAGGTTATGGAAACGCATACCGTCGATAACGGACACCGTTGCCATATCCGGCTCAAAAATTAAATCATCGATGTCAAATATAATAACGGCCCCGTTGGCCCTTGCCGCGGTGACGGCGGCTTTAACCGGCTCATAAAAAGCCGAACGCCAGATAATAAGCACGTCCGCGCGGCCAATGTCCGCCAGGTGCCCGCCCACTTCGCCAATCGGAACCACCAGCGTCCGCGCGCCCAGTGCCGCCATGGCCCGCGCGTAATACGCGCAGCGGTAGTCATAGCCCACGCAGGCGGAAGGGCCTTCGGCCAGATAGACAACGCGTATGCCGCGGGCCGGGTACCCGGCTGTTTGCGGCGGCTCCCACTGCCATACCGGCGGCACCCATGGCGGTTTCGGCGGCCGTACCGGGGGCTTCCGTACCGGTTCCCATTGCCGTTCCGGTTCCCATTGCCGCGCCGGGGGCTGCCATACCGGTTCCGGCGGTTGTACCGGCGGTTCCGGCCCCGGTTCCGGCAAGCCGTTTGAACGGAGCAAACCCATCAAAACGCGCAGCGGCTTGGTAACCCGCCATGAAGTGGACGCCGCCATGGCTTCGTGCCGCTGTTTGTTTTGTTCGTTTTGTTCGTTTAATCCGGCAATGACGGCATGAAATTCACTTATAAGCCTATGGATTTTAGAATCGTAACCGCTTTTAAGGGCATGGAGTTCCTTTTCGTACCCGGTTATAAGCTCGTGGATTTCCTTTTCGTATCCGGTTATTAGCCCATGGGTTTCCGTTTCGTACCCGGTTATAAGGTCGTGGATTTCCGCCTCGTACCCGGTTATAAGGCCATGGATTCCCGTATCGTACCCGCCCTTAAGCTTATGGGCCGCTATGTCGTACCCGTTCTTTAGGGCCTGTATCTCCGCTTGGTAGTGGCGGTTAAGCCGGTCTATTTTTGATTTATAGTATTTTTGCATGGCTGGTTCTCCCGTTAATACTCAAAGTTATACCCTTTTGAAGGGTCGAAGTTCGGGTTATAGAACGGGTCGCCCGTTTCCGCGTATTTTACCCATTTTTCGGAAAATGCCGCGCTTTCTTTAAACAACCTTTCGGTATCGCCGGACCCCCGGCTTTTGGACTCGTAATGGAACAGCTCCGCGAACGGCGTCCAAACCACCCGCAGCCCTTCGTCAATGGCCCTTAGGCAATAATCAATGTCGTTGAAGTTAACGGCGAGGGATTCGTCAAACCCGTTCAGCTTCTTAAAAACCCGCTTCGCCGTCATCAAACAGGCGCCCGTGACCGCGCTGTAGTTCTGCGCGACGGCCAGGCGGCCGAAATATCCGTGATAGTCTTTGTGCGTCCCCACAAAAACATGGTGCGCCGCGCTGTCCTTCAGCGCGGTCACGACTACGCCCGCGTGCTGGACGGTTAAGTCCTTATAGCATAATTTCGCGCCCACCGCGCCCACGTCCGGCCTTTGCGCGTACATCAGCATTTCCTCCAGCCAGCCCGGGGACAGGACCTCGGTGTCGTTGTTAAGGAACAGCAGGTATTCGCCGTTGGCGTGCCCGGCGGCAAAATTATTTATCTTTGAAAAGTTAAACGGCCCCTCGTACCGTATAACGCGCACCCGCGCATCTTTTATTTTATCGTAGAACGCAAAGGTCTTTGGGTCCTCGCTGTTGTTTTCCGCGACGATGATTTCAAAATTTTCATAGGTGGACTTTGTTTGTATGGAACGGAGGCACGCGCTTAAATCGGCGGTATGGTCCTTGCTTGGGATGACAATGGAGACCAGCGGCTTTGAAAGCAGCGCGTACCGCACCCTGCACCAGCCCGGATACTTTGTTTCCTCCGCGTTCCCGGCCAGATTCATCCTGGTTAGATGGGCATCTATCGCCCGGCGCCCCGCGTCGATGGCATAGGCTTTATTCGCTATGTCCGACGCCGTTGACGCCGCGTGAATCCGCCAGTGATACAGTATTTTCGGTATATGGCATATCTTTTCGGCTTTTTCCGTCGCCCGCAGCACAAAGTCAAAATCCTGCGCCCCGTTATAGGCCGTATCAAGCAGCCCTATCTTGTCCGCAACCTCTTTGCTTACCACGGCCAGGTGGCAGATATAGTTGTTGCTGCGTAAATAATCCGGGGAAAAACCGGGCTTGAAATGCGGCTCGAAAAAACGGGAGGCGGTCTCGTCCGTCTTGTCCTCGTCGCTGAAAATAAAGTCGGCCCCTTCGCCGCAGATAACCTTCATGTTTTCGTACAGCGCATCCGCCGTCAATAAGTCGTCGTGGTCCAGGAACGCGATATATTCCCCGGCCGCCATGTTGATACACGCGTTCGTGTTCCCGGCGATGCCGTTGTTTTCGCTCAGCTTTATATACCGGATGCGCTTGTCCTGTTTTGCGTACTGTTTTACGGCGGCCCCTACGTCCCGGTGCGCCGCGTCACTGCCGTCGGCCAGGCACAGCTCCCAATCCGCATAGGTTTGCGCGCATACGGACGCGAGCATCTCCCGCAGGTAGTTTAACGGCGTATTGTATAAAGGGGTGATGATGCTGAACGTTATGCGCCGCGGGAAAACGGTGTTCCTTTGGCTTTCCAGCTCTTCGGGCGTAAGCTGCGCCTGGACCGGCACGGAAAGCAGGGGGTGTTTGCGCCGCAGCCGTTCCCGTATCTTAATGAGCGTGGCTTTAACCCCGTGCGCTTTTATGGAATGTATAACCTTTAAAACCATGGCCTCACCCCTTCCGGTACGCTTCGCAGACTGCCCGGGCTTCCCCGGCCATGCGCGCGGTACCCTTCTCCAGCCACAGTGCGCGGTTGCAAAGGCGTTCTATCTGTTCAATGGAATGGGAAACAAACAGCACCGTCGCGCCGCCTTTCATCATGTCCTGTATCCGCTGCTCGCATTTTTCCTGGAAACGGAAATCCCCTACGGCCAGTATCTCGTCAATCACCAATATGTCCGGGCTGGTGATGGTGGCGATGGCGAACCCGACACGGGCGACCATGCCGGAGGAATAATTCTTCATCGGCATGTCGAGGAACTGCGCCATCTCGGAAAACGCCACGATTTCATCGAACCGCTCGTCAATATAACGCTTCTTGAAGCCCAGCACGGAGCCGTTCAGGTATATGTTTTCCCGCGCGGTAAGGTCCATGTCAAAGCCCGCCCCCAGCTCTATCAGGGGCGCGATGGTCCCGGCGGCGGATGCCTTCCCCAGGGTCGGCTTTATGATGCCGGATATTATTTTAAGCAGCGTGCTTTTCCCCGAGCCGTTCAGCCCGACAATCCCAAAGACGTCGCCCTTTTCCACGTCAAACGAAACATTGTCCAGCGCGGTAAATTCCTCATACGCCAACTGGCGTTTCACGGCCTTGATAAAATACTCTTTCAGGCTTTCCACTTTTTCGTTGACCATTTTGAAGCGCATACTTACGTTTTGGACTTGTATAACCTTTTGCAATGGTATCCGCCCTTAAATATATAAAATAAAACGGTCCTGGGTTTTTTTGAACACCAGCAGCCCGAACATGAAAAACCCCAATGAAAGCATCAGGCACGTCATCACCGAATCGAAGCCCGGCAACCTGCCGTGCATGACCAGGTCGCGGAAAAAAACCACGTAATGGTACATGGGGTTCATCCTGGCGATGGACATTATCGGCCGCGGCAAAATCTCGATGGGGTAAAGGATGGGGGTCAGGTACATCCAGGCCATCAGCCAAACGGAATAGAGGTGCTTTATATCCCGGAAGAACACGGTCAGGGAGGCCAGCGCCATCCCAAGGCCCGCGCTGAAAACCAGCACCAGCAGCACCGGGACAAAGAACAGCAGCAGCGTCCAATGGAACGGCGCGCGCAGTACGGGCAGCATGATGATGACCGCTATAAACGAAAATAAAGTGTTTATCAGCGCGAATAAACACTTTTCCAGCGGGAAGATATATTTGGGGATGTATACTTTTTGGATAAGCCCGCCGGATTCCAGCACGGAACCCATGGACAGCGTTGTCGCTTCGCTCATAAAGCCGAAGAGCAGGGAACCCGTCAAATAGTACAGCGGAAAATTTTCGATTTGGAGCCGGAAGATATTCCTGAAAACCGCCGTAATAATAAACATCATCAGCAGCGGGTTCAGCACGCTCCACAGTATCCCGAGGGCCGAACGCCGGTACTTTACCGTTATGTCTTTTTTAATCAGGTTGGAGAGCAGGTAAGCGTATTTGCCGAACAGCCCGGCGTGCTGGAACAGCCTGCGCGGCAAGCCGGGCGATACCGCAAGCACCGCGATAAACAGCGAAACAAAGGCGGCCATCGAAAGGTGTACCGGGTTCGCCTTAAAGGCGTACGTCAAACGGGCCCCCCGCAGGCCGGACAGCGCAATGCCCGCGCCGTCCCCCGGGTCAACCCGCAGCTGCTTCACCAACCGGCTGACGGGTACGGTAAGCGCGCCGCCGTCCAACGCGTACCCCGGGAAAAAGCTTTTGCGGTCAGAAAAATTCCAATCGACAAACCGGTTGAAATAGATTTGCGGGTTTAAATCGCCGTCAAAAACACCCTCCAGGGCAACGGACGAAAGGAATCCGATGTATCTCATATCCTGTAGTACAATCTGCGGGTCGTCCCCGGATATAAGCCCGCCGCCGGCGTCCTGCCAATTCACCAGCGCCAGCGCGCCGGCCGGGATAAAAACCGTTTTGGGCGTTAACGCGTTCGACAGGAGCAGATAACACGCGCTCCCCGCCAATAAAAACAGCAACGTTAACGAAATACGCAGGCGTCTTTTCAACGGCTATAGCCCCGTTTCGGAAAGCGTTTTATTTTTTTTGTCTTTTTCGCTCAAGGAAACGGAAAGCCCTTCCGCCGGCCATTGTATGTTTATTTCCGGGTCGTCCCACCGCAGGCCGTATTCGTCGGACGGGTCATAGAAGCGCGTGCATTTATACACGAATACCGCCGTTTCCGACAGCACGAGGAAACCGTGGGCGAAGCCCTCCGGCACATAAAGCTGCAGCCTGTTCTCGTCGCTCAAGGTTACGCCGTACCATTTGGCGTAGGTGGGAGAGCCTTTCCTGATGTCCACGGCCACGTCGAAAATCTCGCCGCTGATGACCCGCACCAGCTTCCCCTGGGGGTTGTCCTTTTGAAAATGCAGGCCGCGCAGCACGCCTTTTTTTGACATGGACTGGTTGTCCTGCACAAACGCAACGTCAATGCCCGCCGCGGCGTATTCGTCCCGCTGATAGGTTTCCATGAAATAGCCGCGGCTGTCGCCGTACGCCGCCGGCTCAACCAGCGTCAGCCCTTCCATCCCCGCCGGCTTAAACATAAAACGCCCCATACGCTTACCGCCCTTTATACATTTCCTGATAATATTTTTGGTATTCGCCGCTGGTCACGCGGCGCATCCATTCCGTGTTTTTTAAATACCATCCGATGGTCGCCGGGATGCCGTCCTCAAACGTCGTTTCCGGCTCAAAGCCCAGTTCGGCCTTGATTTTTCGCGCGTCAATGGCGTACCGCCGGTCATGCCCCTTGCGGTCAGTTACGTGTTCAATGAGGGCCTCGGTTATGCCGGGGTCCACGTTTTCCCGCAGGTACGCGATGATGCTTTTTACCAGGCTGATGTTGGTACATTCGTTGTTGCCGCCGATATTATACACTTCCCCGGCGCGCCCGTTCCGGGTCACCAAGTCGATGGCGCGGACATGGTCGTCCACGTACAGCCAGTCCCTGACTTGCAGCCCGTCGCCGTAAACCGGCAGGGGCTTATGGTTCAGCGCGTTGTTAATCATCAGCGGAATCAGTTTCTCGGGGAACTGGTACGGCCCGTAATTATTCGAGCAGCAGGTTATATTTACCGGCAGTTTATACGTGTCCGCGTACGCCTTTACAAAAAGCTGCGCGCTGGCCTTGCTTGCCGCGTACGGGCTGTGCGGGTCCAGCGGGGTGGTTTCCGAAAACAAACCCTCGGCACCCAGCGAGCCGTACACCTCGTCCGTCGAAATCTGGACGAATTTTACGCCGTCGCGGTAGCCGCCGTTTCCGTCCTGCCAGGCCGCCATGGCTGCGTTAAGCAGGTTCAGCGTGCCGATGATATTGGTCTGCGCGAACAGCTCCGGGGCCAGGATTGAGCGGTCCACATGGCTCTCCGCCGCGAAATTGATGACATAGTCGAAGCCGTGTCCGTTAAACGCCTTTTTGACGCTTTCCAGGTCGCAGATGTCGCCCTGGATAAACCGGTACCCCGGATGGTTCTCCGTTTCTTTCAGGTTTTCAAGGTTCCCCGCGTAGGTCAGCTTATCGAAATTTACAATAAAAACGTCCTCGTATTTTTTAAGCATATGCGTGATGTAATTGGCGCCGATAAACCCCGCCCCGCCCGTTACCAGATATTTTTTCATGCCGCCCACCCCGTTAATATATAATCCGTTCTTCCACTACCAGGCGCAAACGCTGGCCGTAATCGGATTTTCCGTGCCTTTTCGCCGCCGCCAGCAGCGCGTCCCGGTCAATCCAGCCGTTGCGGTACGCGATTTCCTCCGGCGACGAGATATTGATGCCCTGGCGTTTCCCGATGCTTTTGATAAATTCGGCCGCCGCCAGCAAATCGTCCATGGTGCCGGTGTCCAGCCACGCGAAACCCCTGCCCAGCGTGACAACCTCCAGGGCGTTGTTTTCAAGGTAGACGCGGTTAAGGTCGGTAACCTCCAGTTCCCCCCTGGCGGAAGGCCGCAGGCTTTTCGCGTATGCGCAGACGTTGCGGTCATAAAAATAAAGGCCCGTTACCGCGTAATTGGACTTGGGTTTTTCGGGTTTTTCCTCCAGGGATACGGCTTTGCCGTTTTTATCAAACTCGACGATGCCGAACTGTTTTGGGTTATCGACGAAATACCCGAAAACCGTGGCACCGGCCGTCTTGGCCGCCGCCGCGCGCAACAGCTTTACCAGGCCGTTGCCGTAGAAGATATTGTCGCCCAGCACCATGGCGCAGCAATCGCCGCCAATAAAGTCCTCCCCGATGATAAACGCCTGCGCCAGCCCGTCCGGGGACGGCTGCTCGGCATAGGAAAAACGGACGCCGAAATATTCACCGCTCCCCAGCAGTCGTTTAAAATGGGGCAGGTCGTTGGGGGTGGATATAACGAGAATGTCCTGGATGCCCGCCATCATCAGCACGGAAAGCGGGTAATAAATCATGGGCTTGTCATAGACGGGCAGAAGCTGTTTGGAGATGGGTATGGTTAAGGGGTACAGGCGCGTCCCGGAACCCCCGGCCAAGATGATGCCTTTCATGGTAAAAACATCCTTTTTTGACGCTATTATAACAGACAAGCGTTTATATGGATTCCTTCAAAATCCGGTAGACGGTGGAACGGCTTAACTCGGTCTGCTTTACGATTTCAGCGATGGTTACGCCTTTTTCATAAAGCAGTTTAACCGTCAGCGCTTTTTTATTGCGCTTGGACGGGCGGCCGCCGCTGCGGCCCCGCGCCTTTGCCGCGCGCAGCCCTTCTTTGGTCCGCTCCGAAATCAAATCGCGCTCAAACTGGCTGAGCCCGGCGAAAATCGTAAACATCAGCTTACCCTGCGGCGTGGCGGTGTCCAGCCAGCTTTCCTTCAGGCTTTTCAGGTTCGCGCCTTTGCTTTGTATTTGCTCCGCGATTTCAAACAAGTCCTTCGTGGAACGGCTCAGGCGCGTTAATTCGGCGACAATGCATACGTCGTCCCGTTTTAACTCCGCAATCATCCGTTCCAGCTCGTGACGCTCCCTTTTCGTTCCGGCGGCCTTCTCTTTGTAAATATTGCGCTCGTCCACGCCAGCCGCAACCAGGCTGTCCACCTGCCGGTCCAATGACTGCGCGGTACCGCTGACCCGCGCGTACCCCACCAGCATCATTAACGCCCCCTTCCGTTTTCACAAATAAAAAAAAGGTATCATTAACGGCCCATAATGTAAAATGATAATGGTACTTTTTAAGAAACAAAAAAGGGCGGCTGAAAGCCCGCCGTTCCGTTTTATACAAAAGCGTAACAAAAACGTTCGTTTTATCCACGGTTTTTTTTTGAAAAACAAACCAACAAACAAACAAAAATTTTTCCCCTTGTTTGTTTGCTTGTTTGTTCTCTTGTTATATCTTGTTTTAATACTTGTTTTCGGTTGCCGCAAACCCAGTAAACATGCGGCCTGCGGGAATCAGATGTGTACATTGCGAAACACAGATGTGTACATTGCGAAACACAGATGTGTACATTGCGAAACACAGATGTGTACATTGCGAAACACAGATGTGTACATTGCGAAACACAGA
>Ga0082212_10001589_pt1 | contig 33469 bp, 27 predicted proteins | sample TergutNt197P3_FD_71548 | JGI IMG/M metagenome (GOLD analysis project Ga0082212, IMG submission 71548) | Neocapritermes taracua P3 segment gut microbial communities from Petit-Saut dam, French Guiana - Nt197 P3 | ecosystem: Host-associated > Arthropoda: Insects > Digestive system > Gut ... | reverse complement strand
GAGGAGTTGCTGGTCAAGCTGCCTGACCTGATGAGCGGGAGTGTTGTGACCGCTTTGGATAGGCTGGAGTACCGTTAATGGGGTTGGGCGCGTAGAACACGCCTTTTGTAAAAATTACTCTTGACATTCGGAGCCGCCGTCCCCGACGTCCGTCTCGGTGAACAGCGGCAGCGGGGCCAGGTAAACGATGTCCTTCCGTTTGGCGGCGTCGCCCTCGGCCAATACCGCGGCGCGTCCGGCCACCGACCCGCCGGCCGTTTCGATCAGCCGTTCCACCGTCGCCACCGACCCGCCCGTTGAGATCACGTCGTCCACGATCAGCACGCGCCTGCCCCTAATCTTTACGGCGTCGGCCCCGTCGAGATAGAGCGTCTGCCGCGCGGCGGTCGTGATCGACTGCACATCGGCCGTAAACACGTCGCTCATATAGAGTTTTTTCTGCTTCCGCGCGACCAGATAGGTCCCGTCGCCGCGCTGCCGCGCCATTTCATAGGCCAGCGGGACGCCTTTCGACTCGGCGGTAATCAGAACGTCATACGCCGGACATACCTTGAGCAGTTCCGCGGCGCAGCGCTCGGTCAGTTCAATATCGCCGAACATCACAAACCCCGCGATATACAGCCCGTTGCCCAGCGGAAAATAGCGCAGCCGGCGCGTCAGCCCCGCGACATGTAGCGTATAGGTATTTTCCATCGTTATTTCCCCTTACCCTTGCCTTTTCTCTTTTCCTCGCCGCAAGCCTCCGCGAACGCCAGCAGGGCGTCCTTCTGCTTTTTGCTTAAATGCTTCGGCACATCCACCACCATGTGGACCAGCTGATCGCCGCGCGCCCGTCCGTTAAGTCCGGGAATCCCCTTGCCGCGCAGGCGGAAGATGGTGCCGGGCTGCGTACCCTCCGGCACGGTGTACTTTACCTTGCCGTCCAGCGTAGGCACTTCCAACTCGCAGCCCAGCGCGGCTTGGGCAAACGTGACCGTCATCTCGCTATGTACGGTCGTACCCTCGCGGATAAAGAGCGGATGCGGCCGCACCGACACCGTGACCAGCACGTCGCCGGACGGGCCTCCGTTGGCCCCGGCGTTGCCCTGCCCGCGCAGCGGGAACGTCTGCCCGTCGTCGATGCCGGCCGGCGCTTTGACGGTGATCGCAATGCGGCGGCGCACCGCGCCGTTGCCCTTGCAGGACGGGCAGGGGCTTTTGATGACGCGCCCCCGGCCGTTGCAGGACGGACACGCGCCGGTGGACGAGATGACGCCCATCGGCGTGCGGGTGGCGGTGCGCACCTGTCCCGCGCCTTTGCACTGGGAGCAGGTTTCGGCCTCCGTCCCCTTGGCCGCGCCGGAACCGCCGCAATCGCCGCACGGTTCCACGCGCGTTACCTCAACCTCTCTCTCGCAGCCGAACGCGGCCTCCTCAAAGCCGAGGATCAGCGAGGCGCGGATGCTCTCGCCCTTGCGGGGCGCGTTGGCCCGCCCCCCGCCGCCGAAGCCTCCGAAGAAACTCTCGAAGATGCTGCCGAGGTCTATATCGCCGAAGCCGAAATCCCCGAAACCGCCGCCCCGCCCCGCCCCGTAATTCGGATCGACGCCCGCGTGGCCGTATTGGTCGTAGAGCGGCTTCTTCTGGCTGTCGCTTAAAACCTCATACGCCTCGTTCGCTTCCTTAAACTGCCGCTCTTTGCCCTTATCGCCGGGGTTTAGATCGGGATGGCATTCGCGGGCCACCTTGCGGTAGGCTTTCTTGATCTCGTCTTCGGAAGCGCTTTTCGAAACGCCCAGTATATCGTAATAATCGCGTTTGTTGTCGGCCATGTCGCCACTCTACCCTTTACTGATCTTCTTTGTCCTCTTCGACGACCTCAAAATCCGCGTCGACGACTTCCGGACCGCCTGGACCGGCCTCCGCCCCTTCGCCGCCGGGCGCTCCGGGGTCCTGATGGTTCTGCTGATACAGCTTCTCGCTGATAGCGTAGAAGGATTTTTGCAACTCCTCGGTCTTCTGGCGGACGGCCTCGGGGTCGGTCCCTTTCAGCGCTTCCTCCAGCGCGGCCACGGCGTCGAGGACGGGCTTTTTCTCGTCTTCCGTTACCTTGTCGCCCAGTTCCTCCAGCGCCTTTCTGCTCTGATAGATCATCTGGTCGGCCTGATTGCGCGCGTCCACGTCTTCCCGGCGTTTGCGGTCCTCGTCGGCGTGCTGCTCCGCCTCGCGGACGGCGCGGTCGATGTCGTCCTTCGACATGCTCGTTGAGGCGGTGATGGTGATGTGCTGCTTCTTGCCGGTGCCTTTGTCGGTGGCGGTGACGTTGACGATGCCGTTGGCGTTGATGTCGAAGGTGACCTCGACCTGCGGTACGCCGCGCGGCGCGGGCGGGATGCCGTCGAGATGAAAACGCCCCAGCGTCTTATTGTCCTTGACAAACTCGCGCTCTCCCTGCTGGACATGGACTTCGACCGAAGTCTGCCCGTCGGCGGCGGTGGTGAAGATTTGCGACCGTTCGGTCGGGATGGCGGTGTTGCGCTCGATCAGTTTGGTAAACACGCCGCCCATCGTCTCAATGCCGAGCGAGAGCGGGGTGACGTCGACCAGAACGATCCCCTTCACGTCCCCGGCCAGAATGCCGCCCTGGATCGCCGCGCCCATCGCCACGCATTCGTCGGGGTTGATCCCCTTGAACGGCTCTTTGCCGATATACTGCGTCACCGCTTCCTGGATGGCGGGGATCCGCGTCGAACCGCCGACAAGCAGCACTTTGTTGATGTCGGCCGGTTTCAGGCCCGAATCCTTCATCGCCTGCTGCATCGGGCCGGTCGTCGCCTTGACCAGGTGGGCGGTCAGTTCGTTGAATTTCGCGCGGGTCAGGTTGATGTCGAGGTGTTTCGGCCCCGACGCGTCGGCCGTGATATAGGGCAGGTTGATGTTGGTGCTGGTCACGCCGCTCAGTTCGATCTTCGCTTTTTCGGCGCCTTCTTTCAAGCGCTGCTTGGCCACGCGGTCCTGAAGAAGGTCCACGCCCTGATCGCGCTTGAACTCGGCGGCCATCCACTCCATCACGCAGTCGTCAAAGTCGTCGCCGCCGAGACGGTTGTTGCCCGCCGTCGCCAATACCTCGATCACGCTGTCGCCGATTTCCAGAACGGAGACGTCAAAGGTGCCGCCGCCAAGGTCGAAGACGAGGATCTTCTGATTCTCCTCTTTGTCAAGCCCGTAGGACATCGCCGCCGCCGTCGGCTCGTTGATGATCCGCAGCACTTCCAGCCCGGCGATCGTGCCGGCGTCTTTGGTGGCCTCGCGCTGGGACTGCGAGAAGTAAGCGGGTACGGTGATGACGGCCTGCGTGACCTTGCCGCCCAGATAACTCTCGGCGTCGGTTTTGAGTTTTTGCAGCGTCATCGCCGAAATTTCCTGCGGGGTGTAGCCTTTGCCGTCGATGGTGACTTTATGGCCGGTACCCATCTCCCGCTTGATCGACGAAATGGTGCGGTCGGGGTTGGTGATGGCCTGGCGCTTGGCGACCTGTCCCGCCATCCGCTCCCCCGTTTTGGAAAACGCGATGACCGACGGCGTGGTGCGCGCGCCCTCCGCGTTCGCGATTACGACGGCCTCGCCGCCCTCCATGACCGCCACGCACGAGTTGGTCGTGCCAAGGTCGATTCCGATTACTTTTGGCATACGATTTATCTCCTTTCCTGTGTTGAACTAATTTACCACCTTCACGACGGCGTGCCGCAGCACGCGGTCGCCCATCCGGTAGCCTTTTGTGAATACCTGCGATACGGTATTTTCGCCCAGTTCTTCGTTCTCCTCATGCAAAACGGCGTCCATCCACTGTGGATCAAAGGTTTTTTCAAACGCGTCTATCGGAGAGACGCCCAGTTTTGTCAGTATATCGGTAAACTGCCGCAGCGTCAGTTCCACGCCCTGTTTATACGATTCGTCGGCGCAGGGCGCTTCCAGCGCCCGTTCGAGGTTGTCCAGCACCGGCAGCAATTGCGTGACGGCGTCGGCGCGGGACTCGCTCCAGCGCTGCTCCAGTTCGCGCTGGGTTCGGTTGCGGTAATTGATAAGTTCCGCCTGCGCCCGCAGGAATTTGTCTTTCCAGTCTTCGGCCTCCGGTATGGGCGGCTCCTCCGTTTTCTCAGGTTCCGGCGAGAGCGGGCTTTGAGCCTGTTCATTGTCACGGTTTGACTCGGGCGCTGCCTGCGGCGGCTCGCCGCTTTTCTTTTTGGTTGGCATTCATTCTGTCTCCTCGTACATCATTTCTTTCAGTTTCTCCGCGAAATATCCCAAACGCGATACCATCCGGCTGTAATCCATCCGGGTCGGCCCCACGACGCCGATCGTCCCCTTCATCCCGCCGCCCATCGGGTAGACCGCCATCAAAACGGAGGCGTCGCTCAGTTCCGCCGCGGCGTTTTCCGGTCCTATGACCACGCGGACGCCGTCCCGTTCCCACACCGGCGTCTGCCGGATCAGGTCGGCCCGCTGCTCGGTGATATACTCCAATGTCCGGCGCGCCCGCAGCAGATCTTGAAACTCGGGGTAATCGAACAGGTTGGCCTCGCCCGACACATAGACCTGTTCCTCCCGGAACGAAGGTCCCGCCGCGGCCACCGTCACGGTGCGCGTCAGTTCGGCGATGATGCGGCCCGCCCGGCTGAGCAGGCTGTCCAGTTCGGCCATCCGGAGTTTCTTCACCTGATCGAGCGTATCCTGCTCGCCGGCGGTGAGGTCGTGCTTCTGCATCAACTCGTCCACGTAGATACGGTAGCCGTTCGGGGTGGGGACGCGTCCCGCCGACGTGTGCGGCTGTTCCAGCAGGCCCATCGACTCCAGCGCGGCCATCTCGTTGCGCAGCGTGGCGGAGGAGAGGTCAAGCCCCGGCCGCCCGGCCAGCGTCTTGGAACCCACCGGCTCGGCGCTCTGGATATAGGTATCGACGACCGCCTTGAGGATCATCTTTTTGCGCTCGTCCACGCGGCTTCACCCCCGTTAGCACTCCTTATCACAGAGTGCCAAAATACACTCTACCGCATACGGAGCCGTTTGTCAAGGCTTGACAACGCGATTTGCAAAGGTTATCATATCCCTAACAAACCAACAAACCGGAGGCGTCTATGGACGGCAAGATTTATCTGGGCGTGGCGCGGGATCTGGAAAACGCCATTCTCTCGGGACAATTGCGCGAGGGCGCGATCGTGCCAAGCACCCATCAGGTGGCGGAACAATACGACATCAATCCGGCGACGGCGGCGCGGGGCGTTTCCCAGCTCACAGCGCGGGGCGTCCTGATTAAACAGCGCGGGATCGGCCTGTTTGTGGCCGAGGGCGCGCGGGACCGTCTGATGGAGGAGCGCCGCGAGGCGTTCCGGGCCGGGACATTGAAGCATTTGCTGGAAGAGGCGCATGTGCTGGGCATTTCCAAGCGGGACCTGCTGGCCATGATTATGTCCTCGTAGGGGCGGGTTGCGTTCGCCCGTAATTACCCGCAGCCATCGAAATCACGGGCGGTCACAGATCGCCCCTACAGATTCATAGGACAGCAATCCTGACAGACGTCGCACCCGTAATACCCCGGCCTTTCCAGCGGAAGCCCTTCTCTTTGACGCAGGTGCGAGAGGCATTTCCCCCTCTCAAACGACCTTGCGCCGTTTTGGTATGTAATCGCTCCGGTGGGGCAGCGCCGGACACATTCGCCGCAGAGGGGGCAGGTTCCGCCGTCTTGCCCGTCCTGAAGGGGCATATCGGTCAATACGGCGCCGATGGTCAGCGCGAAGCCTAGGCCGGGGGCAAACAGCAAACCGTTTATGCACATCCTGCCCAAACCGGCAAGCCTTGCGGCTTGCACGGCGGGCAGCGGCCAAGCGTTGCCGCTCGGGTGGAACCGATACCCGGGATACGCGGCGCGCAGACGTTCGCAGTCCCCCTCCAGCAACGCCCGGTTCCGGCTGTAGTCCCCGCCGTGTTCGCCGATGGGGACCCGCCCCGCAAACAGGGCGATGATCGCGTACGCCGGCGCAAACGGCAACCGTTCCCATCTCTGCCGCATCCGCTCCGTCGCGTAACCCATGGCCCGTTCGGCAGACACCGGCGCAAATCTAACCGCCGATAACGATACGTCCATCCTCCACCCCCACGCCGGCATTTTCTTTGATCTCGCCGGAGAGCATTTTTTCCGCCAGCACATCCTCCACCTCCGTCTGTATCGCCCGTCTCAGCGGCCTCGCGCCCATCACCGGGTCAAACCCCCGCTCGGCCAGCAGATCGAGCGCTTCTGGCCGCACGGTCAGCGTAACGCCCATATCGCCAACCCGCCGGATCAGCGGGGCCAGCATCTTCCCGGCGATCTCCCGTATCTGTTCGCGGGTCAGTTTGCGGAAGACGATCACCTCGTCCACCCGGTTGAGGAACTCGGGCCGGAAGGTGTTTTTCAGTTCCTTTTGCACATCGTTTCGGATCGACTCGTCGGTGGGCGTGCGGTCGCTCTGCGAAAACCCCAGCGTTTTGTTCTGCTCGGTGATATTTTTCGCGCCCACGTTGGACGTCATCACCACGATCGAATCGCGGAAGCTGACCCGCCGCCCGTGGCTGTCGGTCAACACGCCGTCCTCTAAAATTTGCAGCAGCAGATGGAAGATGTCGGGGTGCGCCTTCTCGATCTCGTCAAAGAGCACGACAGAATAGGGTTTGCGGCGCACCTTCTCGGTCAGCCCGCCCGCCTCGTCGTAGCCGACATAACCCGGCGGGGAGCCAATCAGCTTCGAGACGGCGTGCTTTTCCATAAACTCGGACATGTCGATCCGCACCATGGCGTTTTCATCGCCGAACAGCGCCTCGGCCAGCGCCTTGCAGAGTTCCGTCTTGCCCACGCCGGTGGGTCCGGAGAAGATAAAGCTGCCGCCGGGGCGCTTGGGGTCTTTCAGCCCGACCCGCCCGCGCCGGACGGCCCGCGCCACCGCGCCGACCGCCTCGTCCTGCCCGACGACGCGCTCGTGCAGGATCTCCTCCATTTTCAGCAGGCGGCCGCCCTCGTCCTCGGTCAGCCGTGTGACCGGGATCCCCGTCCAGCCGGAAACGATGGCGGCCACGTCGTTTTCGGTGACCTCCCCGCCGCCGCCCCGGGCCTGTGTCCGCCATGCCTTCTTCCGCTCTTCCAACTCGCCGGCCAGCGTCTTTTCCTCGTCGCGCAGCCGCGCCGCGTCCTCAAACCGCTGCCCGGTGACGGCGGCTTCCTTTTCGGTGCGGACCGCCGCCAGCTTCTCCTCCAGGCCGCGCAGGTCCAGCGGCGCGGTCTGGGCGTTCATCCGCAGCCGGGAGGCCGCTTCGTCGATTAAGTCAATGGCCTTGTCGGGCAGGAATCGGTCGGCGATATAGCGGACCGAGAGCGTCACCGCCGCCTCCAGAGCCTGATCGGTCAGCTTGACCTTGTGGTGCGCCTCGTACTTATCGCGCAGACCCTTCAGCACCTCCAGCGTCTCCTCGGCCGTGGGTTCGCCGACCGTCACCGGCTCGAAGCGGCGCTCCAGCGCTTTGTCCTTTTCCACATACTTGCGGTATTCCTCCACCGTTGTCGCGCCGATAACCTGAATGTCCCCGCGCGACAGGGCCGGTTTTAGGATATTGGCCGCGTCGATGGCCCCCTCCGCCGCGCCCGCGCCGACCAGCGTGTGCATCTCGTCGATGAAAAGGATGACGTTCCCGGCGTTTTTGACCTCCTCCATCGCCGCCTTGATCCGCTCCTCAAATTCGCCGCGGTATTTGGTCCCGGCCACCATCGCCGACAGGTCGAGGGAGACGATCTGCTTATCCAGCAGGCTTTCCGGGGCACCGCCGTCGGCGATCCGCTGGGCCAGCCCCTCGGCGACCGCCGTCTTGCCCACGCCCGGCTCGCCGATCAGGACGGGGTTGTTTTTCTTGCGGCGGGAGAGGATCTGGATCACCCTTGTGATGATCTCGTCCCGCCCGATGACCGGGTCGAGCTTGCCCTCGCCGGCCGCGTCGGTCAGGCTTTTGGAAAACTGCGACAGGACGCGGAGTTCCGCCCCGCTCCGGCGGGGGGCCGGATCCTTGCCGATATGCGCGCCGGCGCTGACGGCGCGTATAATGTCGTTGTACAGTTTGCGGACGTCCACGCCCAGCGCCGAGAGCATGTGAGAGGCGATCGAGTCACCCTCGTGCAGGACGCCCATCAGCAGGTGTTCGGTGCCGATAAAGTTGTGACCCAGACGGGCGGCTTCTTCCCCCGCGAGGTCAACGACCCGTTTCCCGCGCGGCGTCAGTCCCTGCAAGGGCTGCTCCCCGGGTTCTCCCCGGCCCACGATCTCCACGGCTTTCTGGGTAAGCGCGCCGTTTGTGACGCCGGCGCGTCCCAGTTCGTGCGCCGCCACGCCGCTCCCCTCGCGGGCCAGCCCCAGCAGCAAATGCTCGGTGCCGACATAGCCGTGTCCCAGTTCGGCGGCGGCCTCGTGCGCGAGTTTTATCACGGCGTTGGCGCGCTGGGTGAATTTATTGTTCATTCATTTCCTCCCCTTTCATGGCGGCGCGCAGCAGCGACGCGCGTACCTCGTCCCGTTCCGACTGACTGGAGAACGGGCCTTTGGCCTCGCTCAACAGGCCCGGCCAGACCTCCTGCGACAACCGGTCGGCCAACTCTGCGTCAAACCCGGGCAGCAAGTCCAGCGAGACGCCCAGACGGACGGACGCGAGGCATTCCATCGCCTCCTGCGTTGTGATCCGCCTTGCGTTTTGCAAAATGCCCAAGGCGCGCCATACGCGGTCGGTCAGGCCGACGGCGTCATTTTTATACAGAGACTGCCGCGCCCGCTGCTCAAAATCGGCGATCTGCCCCGTGACTTCCGACAGCGCGGTGATGATCTCCTGCTCGGCCAAACCCAGCGTTACGGCGTTGGAGATCTGGTAATACCCCCAAGCGGCCTGCGTCCCCTCTCCGTAGAAGCCCCGTACCGCCAGCCCCGACGCCCCGGCCTGCTGGATCAGGCGCCGCATCGACTGCGTTTCGGACAGCGCGGGCAAGTGCATCAGCGCCGAGGCGCGAAGCCCGGTGCCGAGGTTGGTCGGACAGGCGGTGAGGTATCCCAAAGTCTCGTCAAACGCCAGCGGGTGCGCCTCGTCGATCAGCGTTTCGACGTTCTGTGCCGTCTCCAGACACGCCGCGAGATCGTCCCCAAAGGCCTGTATCCGCAGATGGTCCTCCTCACACAGCATGACCGAGACGGTTTTGTCGGACGACAGCGCCACGCCGTGCGGCGCGTCCTCGGCGGCAAATTCCAGGCTGATTAAACGCCGCTCTTTCAAAGCCGCCGCTTCCCCGCTGTGCTTTTCCAGCGGAAGGTATATAAACGAGCCGCCCGCCGCCGAGGCGAGCGTTTGGGCCGCGGCGCCGATCAGGGTTTGCCGGGCGCGGGCGTCCATCCGCCCGGGGAACGGATAGCCGCGGATGTTGCGCGCCAGCCGCACGCGGAACGATACGATGCTGTTGTTCGTCACGGCGTTCCCCTCCCCTCGTTCAGCGCGGCGATCTCGTCGCGCAGTTCCGCGCAGCGCTCAAATTCCTGCCGCGCGACGGCGTCCTGCAGCGCGTTCTGCAATTCCGCCAGACGGCGCTTTTGATACAGATGCTCGCCCGCGCTTTTGGGGATCCGCCCCGTGTGCGCCGCGGGGCCGTGGACACGGCGGATGTAAGGGGTCAGGCGACCGGAAAAATGCCGGTAGCACTCGGGGCAGCCGACCCGTCCCGTCTGCGAAATCTCGCCCAGGTGGATCCCGCAGGCGGGGCAGGGCGGCGGTTCGGTCACGGGCGCGGAATGGATGAAATACATAATACGGTACCTCCCCTGTGGGGGCGCGCTGCGCGCGCCCGTTTTATCTCGGCATACCCGTTTACGGCAAATGGAATGGCGGGCGAACGCGGTTCGCCCCTATAGCACATGCAATAAACACTGCTTTAAGACAGACGCGCGCGTTTCGTCGCGTTTGGCCGGCTCAAGGACGCGCAGGGCGCGGTCGGAACAGGCGGCGCCGATCACCGACGTCAGCGGTTCGCCCAACATGTCGCGCAGATTTTGCAAAAACGCGGAGGCGCTCGCGGCGTCCAGGCTGTCCCCGACGGCGTTGACGGTGTGCATAATCAGGCCGCGCGGCGAGACCTGGACGCGGATGACGCGGATATACCCGCCGCCGCCCCGTTTGGTTTCGATGATGTAGCCGTGTTCGGGCGTGAAACGGGTGGTCAGCACATAGTTGATCTGGCTGGGTACGCACCCGAACCGCTCCGCGAGGCTCCCCCGCGACAGTTCCACCGCCCCGCCGGACTGTTCCAGCCCCGCGAGGATGAACTGCGCGATCAGATCGGACAAGCCCATCAAAACACCACCTCTGACATTCTCTGACCATATTATACGTCAGGAAAGGTCAGACTGCAACCGGCATATCTGACCATTTCTGACCATTGCGGCGCGAGAAACGGGATCAGCGCCCGTTTCCTCTGTTTTTCGCCTCCGGAGACGTTTTTTGGCCGGATTTCACCTGCCCGGGCCGCTTCGCGGCGGGGCTGGCGAAGCGGTTGTGGTGGGCGCTGCTGCCCGGCGTTTCATCAATGCCGGGGCGCAACTCCCAAGCCGCTTCCATGTTTGACTGCAAACGGGGTCGGTTCATCAGTAGCCACCTCTCATACGACTATTATTCCAAGAAAACGGGCGATCCATACAAAAAACCGGCGGCCTGAATGTCAGCCGCCGGTTTTTGCGTACCGTCCGTCTTACAGCTTGAAAGCCCTGACGAATTTCGCGATGATGGCCGCCACCTCGGCCCGGGTGGAGGTGTCGTTGGGCCTGTAAACCCGATCGAACCCTATAAAGTCGCCGGAAATAACGTCGGCGTTGGCAAGGGTTTGGATCGCGGTGCGGTAGTTTTGGGAGAAGCCGCCGATGTCGGTGAAAGCGCGCGTTTCAACCGGGTCCAGCTTAACGCCGTTTTTGCCCGCGTAGTTATAGAGCCAGTAAGCCATGTCGGCGCGGGTGATCGGCGCGTTGGGGTAAAAATTGGGTTCGTTGTAGTCGCCGAAGATCCCCATCTCCTCGCCCCAGCCGATCACGCCGGCATACCAGTCGCCGTTGGCGTCGGCAAAGTTGTTCCTGGTGTGGGCGCTGACGCCGCCGCTGTGGTAGTTGCGCAGCACCGCCACAAACTGGGCGCGGGTCATCGAGTCGTTCGGGCCAAAGCTTCTGCTGCCGTCGCTGAGGGTATTGCCGTTGTAAAGCCCGCGGGAGGTGACAAAGGTAATGTGCTGCTTCGCCGAGCCGTTCCAGGCCGCGTTGACCGCGGCGATGTCGGCAAAGGCGTTGATGGGGTCGCTGTAGTTGATCGCGAATCTCGAGAAGTGTCCGGTGGCGAATACCACCTTTCCCCTGCCCGAGGAGTCGGTCGCGATATAGTAGCTGCGCACGGTATGCAGCCCGCCCGCGCCGTCGATATAGGATACGAAGACCGCGTTGGGGTCTTCGCCCGCGCCGAGGGTGTAGGCGATCTCGACCGTGGCCGTGCCGCCGGAGAAACTCGTCAGGGTATTGTTCCCGGCCTTCACCGCGAGGTCATAGACCGGCCTGTAGGGCAGCGTTCCGTCGCTCACCCTGCTCAGGCTGACGGCGATCTCTCCGGAAGTGGCGTTGCCGATCGTCCTCGCCGCCGCCGCGTCGAAGCGGATCGTACCCAGATTCGTCTCCACGTCGATCCCTTTGGTTCCGTTCTCGGTGATCTTCTTAAAGCCGTCGGCCGTGATCCGCGCGGTCGCGCTGTTGGCGGACTGTTCTATCTCAAAGCGTTCGTCGCCTGTGACGATATGGAAGGCCCTTGTATCGGAGACGCTCCCCTTCCGGACCGTGGCCGTCAGCGTCACCGACGCGGCGCCGGACGCCGGGGGATACACCGTGCCGGTATTGGAAACGACCTCCGTGTTGCTCGACGACCAGGTGACCGTCGTGCCGTTCTCCCCTGCCGTCGGCAGGGTGAGGCTGGAAGAGACCGCGTTTTGGCTCGTGTTCCTGTTTTTGATGACGTCCCATGTCAGCGCGTCTCTGGCCATCCTGACCGATTCGGTGTCGGTCGGCCGCTCGATCCTCAGGCTGAACGTCTTCGCGTTGGGGTTGTTGGTGGCCGAAGTACCCGTGATCGAGCCGCAGGTGAAGACCGCCGTCAGCGTCACGCTCTGGTAGGAGGAGTTCGGGGGCGTCACGGCGCCGTTGGCGGACAGATAGCTTGAGTTGCTCGGGTTGGTTGACCAGGTGATGGTCACCGTCCTGTTTTCGTTTGCGCTGCTGGTCGGGGCGTAGGTATAACTTGTCGGCAGGGCCAGATTGGACTTCGCCGTATACGTCACATTCGCCGCCGTCGAGTTGTTCGCGTCGTTATACCGCCGGATCTCGTTCCAAACCAGCCAGTTGATCGCCGCGTTGACCGCGATCTGGTCCGCCGACGCCGGCTGAATGGTCAGATAAAAATCCTTCGTGCGGTTGCTGCCGGAGAGCGACGCGTTATTTCTCAGAATCTCGGCCGTCAGCGTCACGTCCCGGCCGCCGCTGAGAGGGAATGTCACAACGCCGGTATTCGTGTTAACGGTGGCCGACGTCGTGTCGTTGGATATACTCCACCGGACCGAGTAGCCTTCGGTCGGGTATCTGTTGGTCCCGCTGGAACTGTAGCCGGTCCCGCCGGCGTCGAGGTAGGCGGGCAGCGCCGGCTGCAAGGTGAAGTTGGCCGTCACCTCATACCGCCGGGAGGACGTGTTGCCGCCGGAAGCGTTGGTGACGCCGGTCTGCTGGGCGTTGCCGCCCCGGATCACCTCCCACGTCAGCCAGTTCCGGATCGCGTCCACCGTAACCTGATTGGGCATGACATTGAGGTAGAATGCCACCGTATTGTTGGTCAGCGCGTTGTTTTGGGCAGTCGTCGCGCCGGCGATCGTCAGCGTCGCCGTCAGCGTGACGCCCTGGACGGCGCTGCTGGTGCTGGTCACGCTGCCGCTGTTGGAGAGCGCGGTCGTATTGCTCGACGACCAGGTTACGGCTACGCGGCTTACGCTGCCGGCAGACGGCAGGTAGAGATTTGAGGTCACCTCATACCGGCCGTTGTTGCCGGTGCCGGTGTTGGTTACATTTGTCTGTTCCGGGTTGCTGTTTCTGATGACGTTCCACTTCAGCCAGTTCCGGACCGTGTCAATGTCCGCTTGATTGTTGCCCGCGGTCACGGTAATAGGCACGGTGACGTCCACCGTCTGCGCGGTCGCGGCGCTGTCACGTACCCTTACGACCATACTGGCCGTACCTTCCGTGGCCGTCGCGGGCGATGTTATCGTAATTGTAGAGCCGCTTAGGGAAGCGGTTGCCCTTGCCGCGGGACTGGGCGCGCTCACGATCTGTATAATGGTAAGCTGCCCCGTACCGCCTTCGGCTATATCGGCCGCTGTAAAGGCTTTTGTGCCGCCTATTGCGACCGTCTGAGCGGGAACGGGATTCTTGGCCTTAGGAGCGGATGCCGTTACCGTGATAGGGACTACAATCTCAACGGTTCGCGGAACCGCAGCGCTGTCGCTCACCGTCATAGTAATATTCGTCGTGCCGGCCGCGAGAGGCGTCAATGTGACCGCCGTCCCGTTGGTTGAGGCGGCCGCTATGGCCGAGTTGGTGTTCGTTCCAATCCCCGTTATCTTCAACGTACCGGTGCCTCCGGTCGCAATGGCTGACGCCGCTAATGCGGCGTTTGTGCCAACGGAAAGAGTCTGCGCGGGGACGGGGTTTCTCGCGGCAAGCGGTTCCGCGATCACGACTGTGGCTGTGGCGCTTGCAAAGGCGGACCCCGTCGCTTTATAACGCACGTAGTATGTACCCGCCGTGAGCGCGGTCGCTCCGCTGGTCCAATCTGTCCAAGGCCCCGAAAGACTGCCGGCATATTGCATGGTGGTATCCGCCGAACCGCCGATTTTTCCGTTATCCTCCGCCACGCCTGCCGGAGCCGCCGGGCGGGCGGGGATGGGGAATGCAAATATGTCGCTGTTGTGCGTCATTCCAATCAACGAATCGTCAGTATCCGACTCCACAGCTGTAGACGAGTCAATATCACCCTTTGTTCTGAGGACAAGGCCGGTTTCTTCTGTGCCGATCCACGCCGTAATACTGCCCCCGTTCGCAAAATCCGCGCTGCCGATTTTGTAATCAGGGCCGCCGCCTGTGACGGATAAGGTTTCACCGGCAAAATTGATCGCCGCCCCGGTAGGCGGAGCTGCGGGAGTTGTCTCATAATCCGCCGCCAGCGCGGCATAATTCCCCGCCAGCATGGTAATAAGCACAAGCCACACAACGGGCGTAAGGATCCTTTTTCGTATTTTCATTTTCAATATCCTCCCATTTTTTGATTTTTAGAACAACCCTCCATACAATCATGAATTATAACAGAATGTGCCAAAAAAGTCAAAGAGTAATTTCATCCATTTTGCCGCCCCCCCTGCCCTGCGGGCATGACGCCGGCTTTAAGAAAAAAATTTACAAATTTCAAAAAATATGTTGACATAATGAAATCTATGTGTTACAATTCGGTTACAAAATAAAACACGTTGTTACTGTAATGTTGGAGGTAAACAGTCAATGCCTAAGTTTCTCAAGGTTTCCGCGGCGCTGATTCTTGCCCTTGCGCTGCTCGCTTCCACCGTGACGGCCGAATACGCGGCCATCGGGAAGACGACCGACAGCCTGAGACTTCGCAAAGAACCCTCCCTCACCGCCAAGATCCTTACCACCGCTTCTAAAAACGCCACGGTCACCGTCACCGGGCAGGACCCGGTCGCCAACGGCGACGGCGTCTGGTACGCGGTCCTCTACAACGGTCAGGCGGGGTATATGTCCGCCGACTATCTGGAGATTCAAAAAAGCGGCGATTCCGTCAGCGAAACCGGCTACATAAACGAATCCTCCGTAAATTTCCGCGCCGGGCCGTCAACCGGCAGCGACAAGATCCTCGTCTTCAGCAGAAACACCAAGGTCGAGATCACCGGCGTCAAAGACGGCTGGTACGCCATCACCTATGACGGCGCCGAAGGGTATGTCCGCTGCGACCTCGTAACCCTCGCCACCGACGGCTATACGCCCGCCGTTGCGGTTTCGTCCGGCTCTTCGTCCGCCTCCGCTTCTAAGGAATACGCCAAAGCCCTCTCCACGCTGGACTCCGCCGGCGTGACCGACACCCGGCGCACCCTTGTGGAATACTCGCTCAACTATCTCGGCAAGCCGTATAAATACGGCGCGGCCGGTCCCAACGCGTTCGACTGCTCCGGCTTCACTTCTTACGTATTCAAGCAGAACGGCTATAAAATCAACCGCTCCTCCCTCGACCAGTACCGCTCCACCGGGACCACGGTCGGCAAAGCCGACCTGCTGCCGGGCGACCTCGTCTTCTTCCGCACCACATCCAGAAACACCGTGACGCACGCGGGCATCTACATCGGCGGCGGGCAGTTTGTCCACGCCAGTTCCGGCAAAAGCCGCAGCGTGGTCGTCAGCAGCCTTAACACCGGGTATTATTACGACCGCTACGTGGGGGCGAAACGGGTACTGTAATTCATGATGGCAAGGATGTACGGGCGGCCTTTGGCCGCCCGTTTACGTTGCCGGGAAACGCGGACCGGCCACGGGCCGCCCCTACTCCGGCTCCCGCGCCGCCTCAGCCAGCGCCTCTTCGCTTTCAACGAGCCTTACAACCGAGACCTCATAGGCCGTCATATCGACAGACTCGCCGTCGATGACTTTGGTGTAGGCGCGGGACTGAAAGCGCCCCACGATATGCAGCGGCTGTCCCGTCTCCATCTCGGCGCAGGCGCGGGCCGCCCCGCCCCATGCGATCAGCGGCAGATAATCGGTGCGGCTGTATGTGCGCGGCACGGCCAGCATGATGTCGCAAATTTCCCGCCCGAGCGGGGTCTTGCGGTATCCCGGCGTCCGGCAGAGCGTGCCGCTCAGGAAAACATGGTTGATATGCGGCCCGCCGGAGGGCCGTACGCTCCGGGCCAGCGCCGACACGATCAGGCGCCCGCCGACGCCGCTTTTGTTGTTGTATGTACGCATCTGCCCGGATACCTCCACCTCATCGCCCTCCCGGAGGCCGGAACCGGGCAGCGCGTCCTCCGCGGCCAGTATGCGCAGGCGGTCGTCTTTGCCGGACAGGCGGCTGACGTCCAGCCACAAACGGAAAAAGCGCGCCTCGTGCGATGTGTGGCTCCATTCGGCCGGTTTCGCGAGGGCTCCGCGCAGGACAACTGAATTCATACACTCCACCTCAAACGGTCCTTCATCGGTTTTGTGGAATGTATATGCGCGGACAGGGGCTTTCATGTCAACGGCAGCATCATCTCATACAGCTTGTCCGGGGGGCAGCCCGCGACCAATAGCGCCCCGGCCGCGGCCAGCGCCGTTTCGGGACGCGGCAGCGGGGGGAGAGGGATCTCCTGCCGCTCCAGACGCTTCCCGTCCAGCGTGATAACGTCGCGCTGGAGCGACAGCAAGCATCCGTCCCCGGAGCGGCTGGACAGCGTTATCGTGTTTTGCGCGCCAAGCCCGTAGGTAATGGTCTGCTTCGCCGTCACATGCGCCGAAGGCGGCACCACCGCCGTCTGATACGCCCCTCCGGGCAATTCGCCGTGATCCGGCATGACAACCAGCGCTTTCACTAACATCACGCTCCCGCAGTATCATATGCGGGAGCGTTTTCGATTATCCGCCTTTTTTCTTCCTTTTGCGGGCAGGATATGATATAATCAAGACATGGCCTATAGTATAGATTTTCGGAAGAAAGCAATAGCCTATATGGACAAAGGCCACACAAAAGAAGCTATGCCTTGTCTATATTTTGTACGCGCATACAAACGGACAAACAGCCGAAACCCTCTGTTTCCCGGCTGTTTTTATGTGTATCTGTTCTCTTCACCCATGCGCTGGAGCCGAAGTATCCGCTCGCGGTTGAATGTTATCTGCCGTTGACGCAGTTTGTCGACGACGCGGCGCTGTCCCGCGAGCGCGGCGCGGTGATAGAACTGCGAAACGGCCTGACGGAGGACTACGCCCGCCTCTCGCGCGTCCTGACGGCGGTAAAAACCTTGCAGGACGAGCAGCGGTCGGTCGCGGCCGACAGGGCGGCGCTGGAGACGGTTCACCGCCGCGCCCGCGGGATTGTCCGGCGCGAGATCAAAAAAGGCGCGGGCGCCATACTGCGCAAACGGTTTCTAAGCGCGCTCACCCCCGAGGGCGAACTGGTGCTGTGGGATACGGTAAAGGCGCTGGCCGGCAGGGTCTATGAATTGCAGGACAGTTACCGTCTGGCGCACGAACTGCTCAAACCGGTGCTGGCGGCGGCGCTGGAAGCCGGTCAGGAGGCTTACGCCTGCTACGATACCTACGCCCCGTCGGCACGGCTCCGCCATATCATCCTGCCGGGCCTGCAGCTCGCGTTTGTGAGCGCCTCCCCTAAAGAACCCTATCCGGGCGAGCCTTACCGGCGGGTACGGCTTGACGCTGCCGTTCCGCAGGAGACGGCGCGCCGGTATAGGCTGCGGCTGCGTTTTCTGCGCAAGACCGAGGCCGCGCTGAGGCAGGACGCCTACGAAATTTTAGCCGGCGCGGTTGAAAAACACGGCCGGCTGGAAACAATATACAATCCGCATGTGGACTTCACCGGGGTGCGCGCCTTGGCGGACGCTTACGCCGAAAGGATTTTACCGTAAATAATACCGCACCAGTTCCTGCAATAATTCGTCGCGGTCGAGACGGCGGATCATGCTCCGGGCGTTGTTGTGGTTTGTGACATAGGTGGGGTCTTCGGAGAGGATATACCCCACGATCTGGTTGATCGGGTTGTAGCCCTTTTCCTGCATGGCGGCATAAACGGCCGTCAGTACGGATTTCATTTCCGTGCTGCCGTCTTCGGCAAGGGCAAATTTCCGCGTATGGTCCACCGTACCGCGCCTCCTATCCCGTTTCTTCCTTTCTATTATATATGAGGCAAAGCGCTTTTGTAAAGAGTTTTTTTCTATTGCCAAACGTGTGTTTATGCGGTATACTCAAGAAAATAAAAGGTTGTTGGCAGAAAGGATGGCGGATATGCAATCTGTGCCGCGCGAGGATTTTGAGAAGTATCTGGATCGGGAGGACGTCATAAAACGTCTGGGCGGCAACCAGGCGATCCTGAAAACGCTGCTGAAGAAATTTCTGGCGGATGTTAACGAGGCGAAGCTGAAAGAGGCTCTCGCCGCGGGAGACCTTGAAGGCGCCAAGACCGCGTCTCACAATATAAAGGGCCTTGCCGGGAACCTTTCCCTGCGCGCTCTGCACAAAGCCGCCACCGACTTGAACACGGCGCTGAAAGCGGGAGAAGCGCCGGGCGAAATGCCGCAAACGCTCTATGAGATTAGCGCCAAGACGGTGTTTGTCATCAACGCCGCGCTGGCGGAGGGCTGATCTCCCGCAGGCCGGCGAAGATCTGCGGGCTCATGACCAACAGGGCGGCGAGGTTGGGCAGCGCCATCAGGGCGTTCATCACATCCGCGAAACGCCATACCACGTCAAGCCGCAGCACCGCGCCGGGCAGGAGAAGGACGATAAACGCGGCGCGGTAAAGGGTCTGCGCCCGCGCGGATCCCCGGAAAAGATAGCGGCAGCACTGCTCGCCGTAGAAACACCAGCCGGGAATTGTCGCAAACGCGAAAAGGGCTGTGCAGACGGCAATCGCCCCGGCGCCAAACGGTCCGAGGGTGTTTTCGAACGCCGCCACCGTCAGGGCCGCGCCGTCCAACGCCCCCCCCGGAGAGTAAACGCCGGCCGCGAGGATGACGACGGCGGTCAGCGTACAGAGGAGGAGGGTGTCGATAAAGACCTCCAGCGCGCCCCACATCCCCTGCCGCGCGGCGCTGTCGGTATCGGCGCAGGCATGGGCGATCGGGGCGCTGCCCAGGCCCGCCTCGTTGGTGAACACGCCGCGGTTGATGCCGTAGCGCATGGCGCGCAGGACGGTATACCCGGCCGCGCCGCCTATCGCCGCCTTTGGGTTGAACGCGCTGACGACGATCAGCCGCAAGGACGGGAGGACGCTGTCCCGGCAGATAACCAGCACGGCGGCGCTCAGCAGGATGAAAATCACCGACATCAACGGCACCAGCTTCTCCGTCACCGAGGCGACGGAACGTATGCCGCCCAGTACCACAAGCGCCGCGAGCGCCGCCGTGACGGCGCCGGTGATGATCTTGGGGGCGGCGAAAACGGCATAGACCGCGTCGGCCAGCGTGTTGACCTGGGTGAGATTGCCGACGCCCAGCGCCGACGTCATACACAGCACGGCAAAGACGGCGGCGGGCGTTTTCCAGCCGATCGACTCCATATAATACATAGGTCCGCCGTAAAAGCTCCCGTCAGGGGCTTTTTTTCGGTGTTTCACGGCTAAAAACACCTCGGCGTACTTGGTCATCATTCCAAAAAGAGCGGAGATCCACATCCAAAAGATGGCGCCCGGACCGCCGGCGACGATCGCCGTTGCCACCCCCGCGATGTTGCCGGTGCCGATGGTGGAAGCCAGCGCCGTGGACATCGCTTGAAACGGCGTAACCCCTTTGCCGTCCTGTAGGGGCGAACTGCGTTCGCCCGCGGGCGATTGCAAATCACCCCTGCCAAACAACGCCCCCAGCGTCTCCCGGAAGATACGCCCAATGTTGAAAACCTGCCAAAAACCGCTGCGCAGCGTAAACCAAAGCCCCGCCAGCAAAAGCGCGATCCACATCCCGCTGCCCCCCTTCAATCGCCTGTCCATAGAGGTATATGCGCCGCCCGATTGGTTCATACTGGAGTTAATGAAACGGGGGGAGAATCGCATGAAAGCTGTGATGCTGGCCGGGGGCGGCGGAACGCGCCTGCGCCCTATCAGCGCCGAATGCCCCAAGCCGATGGTGCGCCTCTTTGACAAGCCTGTGATGGAATACGGTGTGGAACTGCTGAAAAAACACGGATTCAACCGCATTGGGGTCACATTGCAGACCATGCCGCAGATGGTTATAGATCATTTTGGCGACGGCGAGGCCCTGGGCGTGGCGATGCGTTACAATATAGAAAAAGAGCCGCTGGGGACCGCCGGCGGCGTCCGCGCCGCGCTGGACGAGCCGTTTGACGAGACGGTTTTGGTGTTGTCGGGCGACGCGGTGACCGATTTTGACCTCGGTGCCGCGCTGGCGTTCCACAACCGGAAAGAAGCCGGCGCCACGCTGATCCTGACCCGCCGGCCCAATGTGCTGGAATACGGCCTTGTGATGACCGGGGAGGACGGGCGTGTGACGCGGTTTATCGAAAAACCGTCCTGGGGGCAGGTCTTTACCGATACGGTCAACACCGGCATCTATATCCTCTCGCCGACGGCCCTGCGCCTGATTCCCGACGGAACCCCCTTTGATTTCGCGCGCGACCTGTTTCCGCTGATGATGGAAAGAGGGATGGGGCTGTACGGTTACACGGCCGAAGGGTATTGGTGCGACGTTGGAGACAGCGACGCGTTTTTGCAATGCTGCCGCGACGTCCTAGACGGGCGCGCCCGGCTGGACCTGCCCGCGCAGGAGCCTCCGCCGGAGGGGGTTTCCGTCGCGCAGCCCTGTTATGTCGGGCGCGGCGCGCGTTTCGGAAGCGGCGTCCGCATCGGGCCGTATACCGTCGTCGGGGCGGGCAGCGTTTTGGGCGACGGCGCCCGGGCCGAAGAGAGCGTTTTGGACGGCGCGGTGATGGAGGCCCGCTCCCGCTGTGCCGGGGCCTATTTGGGGCGCGGCGCGGTTTTGCGGGAAAACGCGTCGGCGCTGGACGGCGCGGTGGTCGGCGCCGGCGCGGTGGCCGGCGAAAACGCCGTGATACAGGAAGGGTCGCGCATTTGGCCGCGCAAAGAGATACAGCCCGGCGCGCGGGTGTCGGGCAGCGTCAGCAAAGGCGCGGCGCGGCGCGGCGCGGTCTTTGACGGAAGCAGCGTTGTGCGGGGGCTGCCGCATGTGGACGTCACGCCGGACTTTTGCTTCCGGCTGGGGTTGGCGGCGGCGCAGATCGCGCGGGGCGAGGTATCGTTGTCATGGCGGGGCGGCGAGGCCGCGCGCGTGGCCGCGCTGGCGCTGGAGACCGGCGTTTGCGCCGGGGGCGGGCGCGCCGTGCTGACCGACGCGCTGACGCCGGCGGTGGCGGCTTTTGCCGGAAAAGCCTTTCGGATCCCGCTCAATGTGTTTGTCCGGCAGGAAGGGCGGACGGTCGCCCTCTATTTTTATGACCGCGACGGCGTGACGCTGAACAGGGCGGAAGAGCGCAAACTGGAAGCCTCCGTCCTGCGCGGCGACGTGACGCTGGCCGACCCGCAGGATCTCCGTCCGGCGCGGCAGCTGTCCGGCCTTGCGGAACAATACGCGGCCGCCGCCGCCGCCCCGCCCCGCTGGGCGGCGGGCGGGTTTGCCCCGGTGGCCCTGTCGGCGGGCGGAAGCGGCCCGGAAGCCGACTTGCTGCGGCGCGCGCTGGCGGCGGCGGGATGCGTTCCGCAGGGCGGCCCCGTTCTCCATAGCGACGGGTTTTCCCTTTCGGCCTTGCCGGAAGACGGGCTGGGGCCGGCCCGTTTGCTCGCCATCCTGATCCGGATCGAGGCCGCCTGCGGCGCGGACAGGCTTGCGCTGCCCCCCGACGCGCCCGCCTTTTTAGACGACGTCGCGGCAAGAGAGGGGGTCCGCGCCCTGCGGGCCGAGCGCGACGGCGAGAAGGCGCGGTTGCTGCTGGCCGACCAGCCCTATATGCGCGATCCCGTGTTTATGGCGTCCCGTCTGGCGCACGGGTGCCGCAAGCTGAAAACGACCCTGCCGGCGCTGGGCGAGCATCTCCCGTCCTTTTACCTTGCCGAAGGGGAGGTCGCCGTTGAGGCCGACCGCGGCGCCGTCATGCGTGAACTGGCCCGCCTTCTTCCGGGGGCGGAACTCAGCGAAGGGATACGGACCCGGGCCAGGGGCGGTTGGGTGCGCGTCGCCCCCATGCCCAACCGCCCCGCCCTGCGGATCGTCGCCGAAGGGATGAGCGCGGAATTGGCCGATGAACTGATGGGAGATTTCACGGAAAAGGTAAAATTGATCGATCACGGAAAATAAGGTTGTGGTATTGGTATGGGTATGGTATAATAACCGATAGACGTTAACCGCGCGGTGCGCCGCGCGTTACATAATAACGCATATAGGAGTGAAAACAGATCAAATGTCGCAAAAATTGAAGATCATCCCCCTGGGCGGTATTAACGAAGTGGGCAAAAACCTGACGGTTTATGAACACGGAGGCGATATACTGCTGGTGGACTGCGGGCTTTCGTTCCCCGACGAGGATATGTTCGGGGTCGATATCGTCATCCCCGACTTCACCTATCTGGAAAAGCACAAGAACCGCATCCGCGCGCTCTGCATCACCCACGGCCACGAGGATCACATCGGCGCGGTCAGTTTTCTTCTGCGCTCGGTCAACTGTCCCATTTACTGCACCAAACTGACAGCCGGCCTGATCCGGATCAAGCTGGAGGAGGCGGGGCTGGCGAGCATCGCCGACATACGCTGCGTGGAGGCGGGGCAGATCATCCAGGCCGGGTGCATGGCGGTGGAGTTCATCCATGTCAACCACTCGATCGCGGGCGCCGTGGCGCTCGCCGTCCACACCGCCCTCGGACCGGTCGTCCACATGGGGGATTTCAAGATCGACAGCACCCCGGTGGAGGGTGAGATGATCGACCTCGCCCGTCTGGGCGAGTTGGGCCGCAAAGGAGTCCTCGCGCTGCTCTCCGACTCCACCAACGTCGAACGCTCCGGCTTCGCGATGAGCGAGCGGACCGTCGGGGAAGCCCTGCTCAATCAGTTCCGGGGCTGTGACAAGCGGATCGTCGTCACCACCTTTGCCAGCAACATCCACCGCATCCAACAGATCATCAACGCGGCGGTCGAGACGGGCCGCAAGGTCGCCATCACCGGCCGCAGCATGGAGAACATCCTGACGCTCTCGATCGACCTTGGCTGCATCGACATCCCGCCCGGCACCATCATCGAGATGTCGCAGATCAAAAGCCTGCCCAAGGCCCATGTCTGCGTCATTACCACCGGCAGTCAGGGCGAACCGATGTCGGCGCTGCACCGGATGGCGTTCGGGGCGCACCGGCAGGTCGATCTGGGCGCGGGCGACCGCGTGATCGTCTCGGCGTCGCCGGTACCCGGCAACGAAAAAACAGTGTCGCGGATGATCGACGAGCTGTTCAAGCGGGGCTGCGAGGTCGTCTACAGGCGCCTGACCGAGATCCATGTGTCGGGACACGCCTGTCAGGAGGAGTTAAAGCTGATCCTCGCGCTGACCAAGCCGAAATATTTCGTCCCGATCCACGGCGAATACCGGATGATGAAAGCGCACAATGAACTCGCCGTACTGAGCGGCATACCCGGCAAGAATATGCTTATCCCCGAACTGGGCCGCCCGATTGAAATCTCCGAAAAGGGGATCAAGCCGGGCGTGTCCGTCCCGTCCGGGCGCGTTCTGGTGGATGGGATCGGCGGCGACGCGGGCGACGTCGGCGGCGCGGTCCTGCACGACCGGCGGCATTTGGCCACCGACGGCATTCTGCTGGTCGTCGTGTCGATGGAAGCCGACGGTTCCGCCGTCGTCGCGGGGCCGGACATCATCACCCGCGGTTTCGCGCTGTCGAAGGACAACGACGCCCTGTTGGAGGAACTTCGCAGGATCGCCGCCGATACGCTGGACGATTGCATTGAAAAGCGCTATACCGACTGGGCGACGATCAAGCAGAGCCTGCGCGGCGCGTTGAGCAGCTACCTCAACCGCCGGCAGAAGGGCAAGCCGCTGATTTTGCCGATCATTATGGAAGTGTAGATTCATTGCCAAAATGCAAACGCACGGGAAGGATGGTTCTCCCCGTGCGTTTTGCATTGTATTGGCAGTCAGTTAAACCCGTTGAACCACGCCCGCTCCTCAAACGCTTTTTTCTCTTTATACGTCAGCGGCTGGTCCGCGATCCCGATCGGGAGGAAGCATACCAGATCATAGTCTTCGGGAACCGACAAAATGCCGGCCATTTTCCGGCCTATCGCGTCGGCGTCGGTGATATGACCCTCATACCAGCAGCTTTGATAGCCGAGCGAGACGGCGGCCAGCAGCATATTTTCAATCGCGGCCGAGTAGTCCTGTATTTGAAAACACCGGTCCCTATAGGCTATGATCTTTTGCGTCAGCACGCAAATCATCGCCGGCGCGGTTTCGGCCTTTTCCGTCAGCGCAAACAGCTTGCGCAGCAATTCAGCGTCATCGACGGCGATCAGGCTTGTCGTCTGCATATTGCAGCCGGACGGCGCCGCCAGCCCCGCCTCCATGATTTTTTTGAGGTCTTCGCGCGGGATTTTTGCGTCTTTGTAAGTTCCCCGATAGCTTGTTCTGTTTTGTATAATGTCCAGCACGGTCATGCCTCCGTTCCAATTTACTCTGACGACCAGGACCAAAAGAAATGCTCTTTTTTCGGCTCAAACCCCAGATTCCAATAAAACGGCTGGTCGCCTCCGATCAACTGATTACAGCCGTACGCCCGCGTCCGGTTGATCCCCTCGGTGATTAGCGCCTTGCCAAGCCCCATCCGCCTGTACCACCATACCGTTCCCATCGGCTCCAAATACGCCGTTTGGGATTTTTCACTCACCCAAAAATTGGCCAGCCCGGCGGGCTGCCCCTCCCCGTCAAACAGAATCAGGTCCAGATCGGGACGGTAATCGGGCATCGTCCGTATCTTGGCGAACCCTTTTTCACAGCCGTCGTTATCCTGGTTGTACCGAAAGGAATGATTGTGCGCCAAAGCGGTATAGAACGGACCGGTTGTTCTGGCGTCCTGTATCACGAAACCCTCCGGCAGCGTTACCGCTTCCGGCTCGGTTTCGTACGCTTTGACCATGACCCGGTATCTGTGACCGGTCTTTGCATAGCCTCTTTCGGACAGAAACCCGGAAAGAACGGAGTCGTCTTCCGCAACGCATAGGCGGTATTGGTTACGGCGGCCGTCGTCGGGCACCCTGCTTGTGAAACGCTCCGCGAAATCGCACATACGGCTGAGCAGTTCCCCGGTTTTGACGCGTTCGGAACGAAACGCGAAAAACGTTTCCTCCCAGCGCGAACCGCCTTCGGTCAGCGCCAGTGAAACGATCCCCGACTCGTCTTCCCATATCCCGCAGGTGCGTTCAAAACCGCCTTGCAGGCCGTTGTCCACAAAATCAATATGCAGGCCATAGCCGAACTGAAAGCGCACCCTCTCATACGAGAGACGGTCGTTTGCTTCCGAATGTCTCAAGAAATGATAGACCCGCCCAAAATCCGCGGGTGTGTAAAACGAAAAAACCGGCTTCACTTTCTTTCCTCCGTTCTAAGTAGGTCCGTACCAGTATATCATAGCGAGGCTATGATATACCATTATAGATACTATCCCGTAGGGATAGTATCTATAATGACTATACTTATAACCCATCCGCCTGCCCGAAATCCCCAGCGTATTTGAGTCCGAGGTGCGTCTCAAACGGTTTCCCGGTCTATGATGGCCACCACCTTCTTAATCTCCCCGTGCAATAGCTTCAAAGATATTTCATCTAACAGCGACATGGTACTGTACGGCCACGTTCTTTGTTTCAAATCGGTCAACGCCGATTTCGCGGCTTTTTTATCAAAGGTTTTACACGCCGCCTTGATAGCAAGCAGTTTTTCCCGGAGGAACACCGCGTCGTCATCCGTCATTTCCACATCGCCATCCGCGTTTACGGGCTTGAATTTTTTGATTAGCGTTTGCAGCCCGTCAATCAACGCGGGGGTACTGTCCGTGACTAAGCTGTGGTTCCGCGTATTCCCCGCGTTCTCCAATACGAGAGCCGCGTCAGCCAGCGCCGCTTCACCGATGTTTGCCAACGCGCTTTTGATGCCGTGTACGGTAGTAACATAGGATTCCCAATCCGCGTCGTTAAGCGTGCGCGCGGTGGCAAAAAAGATATTCAATGTGTCTATCGCGCTTTCAGCGTCCAGTATAAAGTACGTTTCAAGTTCATGTGTCCAATGGTTCGGCTGCGTGTCGGCCGGAGTATAGGCGAGACGGCGTTCCCGCCGCGCCGCTTCGACGACTTCGGGCGGCTTTTTGTCACGGACAAAGGAGGTCAGCGACTTATCCAATTCACGCAGGTCGATGGGCTTTGAGATAAAGCCGTCGAAACCGTTTGATAAAAACATTTCGGCCTGCCCGCTGACGGCGTTGGCCGTCAGCGCGACGATGGGGTTTGTATACCCCATGCCGCGTAACCTGCCCGTTGTCTCTATGCCATCCATTTTCGGCATCATATGATCCATAAACACGACGTCGTATTCCCCGGCGTTCTTTATTTTTGCTATGGCCTCGGCTCCGCTTTTTGCCGTGTCGATGCGCAGCGCGTATGGACTCATCAGACCTTTCGCCACATACAAATTGGATTCAATATCATCCACAATCAGGACGCTGCCATAGGGCATATGTTCGTGGATGATCTGCGTTTTCCTTGTGGCGGACGTGTTGTGAAAACTGAATTTCTGTAATCTGCTCACAACGTCGGCCCCGCATGCCGCCGCCCCGCAAGTTTTTTGCGGCAGGCGCACGGTGAACACAGACCCTTTCCCAGTTTCGCTTTCCACAAATATCTCGCCGTTCATTTTTTCGATGAGGCGTTTCGTGATATTCATACCCAAGCCGGTACCGGATATACCGCGGTTTACCTCCATGTTAAACCGGGAATATTCCTCGAAAAGTTCGCCGATCTGATCTTTGCTCATCCCTTGTCCTGTGTCGCTCACCCGCAGAACAAGCGTTACGGTTTCCTCATCCGGCCCCGGCGCGACGGAAACCGACAACTCGACCCTGCCCGTATCCGTATACTTGAAAGCGTTGGACAGCAGATTGTTGAGCGTCTGCTTGATGCGGAGTTCGTCGCCGATCAATTCAACCGGCGTATTCTCGTCCATTTGCAAAACAAATTCGATAGGCTTACTCTCATTGTGCAAGCGGTTTAGCTGCATGGTATCATTGATCGTGCTGGGAACCTCATACCGCTCTGGGACAATTTCCATTTTGCCCGCGTCGATTTTAGAAAAATCAAGAATATCGTTGATGATACTCAACAGCAAGCTGCCGGATTCATAGATTCTGATAAATCCTTCTTTGATCTCCATCGGCAGATGCTCGTTGAATAGTTGGATTTCAGAGACGCCTAAAATCGCGTTCATCGGGGTGCGTATCTCATGGCTCATGTGGGCCAGAAAAATATCCTTCGAGCGGTTGCTCTCTTCGGCTTTTTTCTGTTCCCGCAAGTCCCGGATGTAACTGATGACGACGTAGTCCTCCCTATGTTTTACCCTGACAAGCGTAATTTCACAGGGGATTAACTCGCCGCCCGGCTTCGTTTGCATCATCCATTCAAAATGCCTGTGTCCCTCTTTGTTAAACGCTATTTTTAGTTCTTCAATCACTGCTTCCATGCTGTTGCGGCCATCCGGCTGGACTTCCGGCGAAAGACTGTAAAACTTTTCAATATATTCTTTTTTATCGGTTAGCCCGAATAAGGTCGGCGCTACTTGGTTGCAGTCAATAAGACAAAAATCACTGTTCCAAAAGTTCGCGCCCAACGGCACCGAATCCAGCATGACCCGCGTGGTTTCCGTCTCGGCGATTTCTCTTTCTATCTTCTTGATACCACGCTCCATCTCGTCGCGCACGACCGCGCTGGCGCACAAATGCGCCGCCGACTGCAATAAATCCAAGCTGTCCTCGTCAAAATACCGATAGCGGGTATGGTCCTCTAAGGTAACGATGCCCCACAATTCACCGTGGATATAAATCGGCACGGAAAACATCGCTTTCACGCCAATCGGCCTCAAAAATTGGGCCGCGTATTCAGCCATTTCCTCTATATTGGCGTTGTATCTGCCGTTTGCGGTTACAATTTCAAGCCATTTGAGGACAGAGGGAATTTGCGGCAGAACCATCAATTCCTCTTCCAGCGGAATTGTGTTCCCTTTCCAGAGGTAAACCTGTCCCAAGCTGGATTTTCCGTCCAAAAGCCGGTATATGGCGACGCGGTCAACGCCGGCCAAACCTGTGAGCGGTTTCAAGCCTCTGTCCATGACGTCGTTAAAGGATTCAGCCTCATGGGAAAGGAACACAACGGCCATTTCGTTGAGCGCCGACAGCATTTTCTCGCGGCGTTCGAGTTTCTCTAAGGCTTCGTTCCGTTGGTTTTGAGTTCGCGTCTTTTCATCCGCGTCTTCGCGGCGTATCACCGCGCTGGCGCACAAATGCGCCGCCGATTGCAATAGGTCTAAGCAGTCCTCGTCAAAATACCGATACCGGATATGATCCTCTAAGGTAACGATACCCCAAAAATCACCATGTACATAAATCGGCACAAAAAACAGCGCTTTCGTGTTGAATGGCCTCAAAAAGTCCTTCTCATCTTCCGGCATATCGTTTACATTCGCGTTGTAATAACCGTTTTTTGTTACAATATCAAGCCAGCGGAGGACGGGTGGGATTTCGGGAAGCACCACCAGTTCTTCCTTCAAGGGGATCGTTTCCCCGCGCCAGAGATAAATTTGCCCCAATTTGGTTTTTCCGTCCAAGAGTTTGTAAATGGCAACAATGTCCACGCCGGCCACGTCGGTGAGCGGTTTCAATCCCCGGCTCATAACATCATTAAAATTGACCGTTTCATGAGAGAGGAAAGTAGCGGCCATCTCGTTTAGAGCCGACAGCATTTTCTCGCGGCGTTCGAGTTTCGCCTGCGTATGCGTTCTCTCATCTATATCCATCAGCGCGCCGGCCACTCTGAGCGGGACGCCTTCGCTGTTCCGCAGCGTGGTTCCGAATGTGCGGAAATGGCGGTATGTTCCGTTTTTAAGCATGAGGCGGTGTTCGACGTCGAAGGGCGTTTTCCCCGTATAGTCGCTCAAAAACGCGGCAATGGCGGAAACAACCTTTTCGGTATCATCGGGATGAATCCGCTCGGCCCAGCTTGAGAGTATGTCCGGGAAGTCTCTTTCATCGGTAAACCCCAGCATCTGCCGCAGTTCCTGTGAATATACAATCGGGTCGTTGTTGGCGATAGGGTCGCCGCTGACATTGTTCAAGTCCCACAGTCCAATGCCGAGGGCGTCATTGGCCAGCTTGTATTTCATCAGTTCATAGTCGGTCGCTCTCTCCATAGCCTCGCGTCAACGCCTCTCTTTATCTTTCTTAAAAATCGGGGGAACCCGACGTTTTCTCCGGCATAGCAAGTTGCTTTTTACTCTCCCGTCCCGCGCCGGGCGCGAAATGGCCCGCGGTCGCAGACTGCTCTTTCAGCTTAAACTGCGCTACCAATTCCTCCAGCATGGCCGACTGCCCGCTCATTTCCTCCGACGCGGCGGCGCTCTGCTCGGCTGTCGCGCTGTTCTGTTGAACAACGCTTGCCACTTGGTCGATGCCGTGATTGATTTGCGCTATCCCGACTGACTGTTCGCCGATGGACCGGGCGATTTCACTTACGACTTGATTGCTTTCGTTGATGCCCTGTACGATTTCCGCAAGGCTGGCGGCGGTATCACCCGCGATACGCGAACCCAATTCCGCTTTCTCCATCGAGTTTTCAATCATTGCGCCGGTTTCCTTGGCCGCGCTCGCGCTCTTGCTGGCAAGGTTGCGGACTTCTTCCGCGACGACGGCAAAGCCTTTGCCGTGTTGCCCGGCGCGGGCGGCTTCCACGGCGGCGTTGAGGGCGAGTATGTTCGTTTGAAAAGCGATGTCGTCGATCACCTTCATGACCTTTTGGATGCTCTGGCTGGCTTGGTTGATGTCCTTGACGGCGGCGGTCATTTCGTCCATCTGGCGGCTGCCTTTTTCAGCGTTGCGTTTAATCGTATCCGCCAGTGACGCGGCTTGTTCCGCCCTTTCGGAGTTGTCCCTTGTTTTTCTCGTTAAAACCGATATGGAAGCGGATAGCTGCTCTATAGAGGAGGCTTGCTCAGTCGAACCCTGCGCCAACGACTGAGAACCGTCGGCGATTTGCTTCGCGCCCGTGGAAACCTGAACGGAGGAAGCGTTTATATCACTAAACATAGTATTAAGGCCGTCTACCATATGGTGCAGGGATTTCCCTATGGTATCCGTATGGGAAAGAACCTCGATCTCGGTGGTTAAGTCGCCGTCCGCAACGTCTTTCAACTCCTGCGAGATATGAACCACATGGTCAATAAACGTTCCGGAGCCAGTCATCAACTGCCCGATTTCATCCTTTCTGGACATATAGCTGTTCAAGGCCTGTTCTTCTTCCTGCGTAACCGTAATATCGCCGGTCGTACCCGCTTTATCCATAAACGCGGCCAGCAAAACAATCGGTTTCACAATCCCGCTGAGGATCTGCGACAGCGCAAAACCTCCCGCCATGACCAAAACCATAAATAAGCCGATCATGATAAACCACATTTTTTCTTGGCTTTGAACGGCTTCTATTTCGGACGCGGTTCTGGCTGTGATGTCGGCAATCAACAGTTTGGTCTGTTCCGCGAGTTCCTTATCGGCTTTGGCATACTCGTTTCCGAAGATAATCGAAAAGGCCAAGCCGCCGTTACCGGCGTCAAGCGCGTCAAAGGCGTCGTCCTCTATGGCGGCTAAGTTGTCAAGCATCCCCAGCAATGTGTCTACACGCCGCCGCTCCCCGGCGCTCAACCCGATTTCCATCATCCTGTCCAGTTTTCCGTCCAAACTGTCATAGTCATTCAGGATGGCCTCATACTCCCGCAGGGTGGCGTCGTTTTGCGTTGCGACATACTCCCGCATGAGTTTTACGAGATAATCATTGTTGTGGAGCATTTCATTGCTGAGGATAATAAGTTCCGTGCTTTCTTGGTGCAGCACCTGTGAACGGGACATAAGGGAGTTCAGCAAAGCAAATAAAACAAGGATGAGTACGAGTAAAATAGGGACTGCGATTTTTACGACAGCAGAAGTCTTTTTTAAGCGCATTTGTTTTACCTCCCTCCCTTTTTTATCAAACGCCATTCACCACAGGTATTCTTAATACTTCCCAAAATCCCCGCCGCCGTTTTGCGGCGTTCTTTCCGGCATGGTAAGCTGTCTTTTTGCTTGACTTGAACCTGATGACAAGCGCCGTCCTGACCCTTGATCTTTCAGCTTGAACTGCGAGAGAAGCTCTTCCAGCATATGCGACTGCCCGCTCATTTCTTCCGACGCGGCGGCGCTTTCCTCTGCCGTTGCGCTGTTCTGCTGGACAACACTCGCCACTTGGTCGATACCGTGATTGATTTGCGTAATCCCGGCGGATTGTTCATCGGAGGATTGCGCGATTTCGGTGACAATTTGGCTGCTTTCGTTAATGCCGGACACAATCTCCGCAAGGCTTGTCGCTGTTTCATCCGCAATGCGCGAACCCAACTCCGCTTTTTCCATTGAGTTCTCGATCATCTCCCCGGTTTCCTTCGCCGCGTCCGCGCTCTTTGACGCTAAGTTGCGGACTTCCTCCGCGACGACGGCGAAACCTTTGCCGTGCTGTCCGGCGCGGGCGGCTTCCACGGCGGCGTTGAGGGCGAGGATGTTGGTTTGGAACGCGATGTCGTCGATGACTTTAATAACCTTTTTGATGTTTTGGCTGGCTACGTTGATGTCCTTAACGGCGGCTGTCATTTCGTCCATTTGGCGGCTGCCTTTTTCCGCGTTACTCTTGATGGTATTGGCAAGTACGGCGGCTTTCCCGGCTTTTTCCGCGTTGTCTTTTGTCTTGTGCGCGATTTCGGTGATGGAAGCGGACAGCTGCTCTATGGAGGACGCCTGCTCTGTAGAACCCTGCGCCAGCGATTGAGCGCCGTCCGCGATCTGTTTGGAACCGGAGGCCACTTGCGTGGTGGAAGCGTTGATGTCTCCGAACATTTGATTTAGGTTGTCAATCATTTGCTTGAGCGATATGCCCATTATATCTTTGTCTGAAAGGATGTCCACCTCCGTGGTCAAATCGCCGTTTGCAACACTCTTTAGCTCCGTGGAAACATTGATGACGTGCTGGATAAAAGCGGCGCTGCTGGCGATGGTTTCACCAATTTCATCTTTAGCTTGCGAGAATATTTTGACTTCTTCTACATTTTTCGGGTGCATGGTGATGTCGCCGGTTGTACCGGCATTTTTCATAAAACCGGAGAGAGCAATCAACGGCTTGCTGATAAGGCCAGCTATATAGAGCGCGATGATAATGGCCATAAGCGCGGCAACGGCGGCAACGGCCCAAAGCACTAAAACAGTCCGGGCGGCTGAATCTTCTGCTTGCCCCACATAGTTTTCCGCAGAGGTTTCCGCCAGCTTGATAAGCGCAGCGCTCTGTTCCTCAAGATCGGCTGCGTATCCCACACCCGCGCCGATGAATCCCATCGCGCCTTCGGGATCGCCAACACGCGCGGCAGCGGCCACCGTGTCGCAAACTTCTTCTTTATATTTCACGAATATGGCGCGGAGGTCGGCAGTCGCTTTCACCGCACTGTCTTTCGCCGACTGCGCCAGCCTGTCGCCGGTTTTCAAGGCGTTTTCAAACCCGGCCAAAGCATCAAGTCCCATTTGGTAGGCTGCATTGGCGTCCTTGGCGTAAACGTCGATCCTTGCGGGGTCGTTGTAGGAAGCGAACAGGGACATCGTGGTCGTTTGACGGCGCAAGTTTTCCAGATACTTGTCAAAAATCCGCATTTGTACTTCGGCTTCCATCGGAATATCAATCGCGTATTTATAACCTTCCGAAACCATGTTTAACTGGACGACGGAGATGACCGCCAGCGTCGCCATTAGCGCAATGACCACCATAAAGCTGACGATCATTTTGGCCTTGACTTTGAGATTTTTGAACCATGCCATGATAAATTCCTCCTAAAAAATAATTTGGTTAACGGGTATCGCAACTCAAGGCAGTTCGCTCAGTGTACCGGCGTTGAAAATCAAAACGGTGCTGTCTGATTTTTCGCGTCTCGCCACTTGGCTTACATACTTTGATGTCAATGTTCCCTCGCCTTTGTCGATAACGCCGGATTCAAACCGCGTGATGTACTCCACCGAAACAATCTGATCCACAATCACGCCGCGCTTGACGCCTTCCGTTTCAATAACCACCATCATGTAGCGGTCGTCATTCCTGCCGGACTTGACGGACAGATAATCCCCCAAGCCAAACAGGGCGCGTAAGTCCAGCAACTCAATCATGTTGCCGCGTGACCGGGTGATTCCGGGGCAATGGCTCTGCGCGTCCACGATGGGGGTAATTTCTCCGACGATTTCGATTGACAGCACATATTTACTGTTGATGCCGTAC
>Ga0082212_10001588_pt1 | contig 33469 bp, 34 predicted proteins | sample TergutNt197P3_FD_71548 | JGI IMG/M metagenome (GOLD analysis project Ga0082212, IMG submission 71548) | Neocapritermes taracua P3 segment gut microbial communities from Petit-Saut dam, French Guiana - Nt197 P3 | ecosystem: Host-associated > Arthropoda: Insects > Digestive system > Gut ... | reverse complement strand
TTTATTGCCTTTATTATACTAGCAGATGTTAGTTCAAAATACTCTAATAATTTTTCTGCCTTTCCTGATGTTCCAAAAACGTCTTTTATTCCCATTCGTATGAGTTTGGTAGGATAACTTTCGGTTAACACTTCTGAAATTGCTGTTCCAAGACCACCAATTATGCTATGGTCTTCTATAGATATTAATTTTTTAGTTTCTTGTGCACACTTTATTATTAATTCTTTATCTATTGGTTTAATAGAGTGCATATCTACAACTCTTATATTTATTCCTTCTTCTTTCAGCTTCTCCTGTGCCAATATTGCCTCTGCCACAACTGCTCCTGTTGCAAAAACAGTCGCATCAGTTCCATCTCCAATTTGAACTGCTTTACCTAATTCAAATCTTTCATCATTTTCATATATTAATGGTGTTGCCATCCTGCTTAATCTTATATATACCGGTCCATTTATTTTTGATGCTTCTTTTATTGCCCATTTTGTTTGAGCATTGTCTGATGGAGAAAGCAATGTCATGTTTGGCAGTCCTCTCATTAGTCCAATATCTTCCAACATCTGATGTGTTGCGCCATCTTCTCCAACTGTTATCCCTGCATGAGTTCCACATATTTTCACATTCAAATTAGGATAGCACACACTTGCTCTTATCTGGTCATACACTCTGCCAGTTCCGAAAAACTGCAAATGTGCTTGCAAATGGAATTTTTCCACAAGTGGCAATTCCTGTTGCTGTTCCTATCATATTTTGTTCTGCAATTCCCATATTGAAAAATCTTTCCGGAAATTGACTAGCAAATATATTTGTTTTTGTTGCCGAAGACAAATCTGAATCTAAAACAACAATATTATTATTTTCTTTTCCAATTTCTGCTAATGCTTCACCAAAACTCTGTCTTGTTGCAATTTTTTTCTCTTTATTCATATTTTGTTATCCTCTTTCTTTTAAAATGTATATGTTAGTTAGAAAAATTTTAACGCAGCAGTTCGCTAAAATTTTTCTAACTCTTTCATTGCCAAATTAAATTCATTCTCATTCGGAGCCTTCCCATGCCAATCTGATGTGTTTTCCATATATGATATCCCTTTACCTTTTATTGTTTTTGCCAATATTACAGTTGGCTTTTCTTTTGTCTCTCTTGCTTTTAATAATGCTTCTTGAATTTCTTTAAAGTTGTGTCCATCTATGCAAATAACATTAAATCCGAAACTTTCAAATTTTTTATCTATTGGGTATGGGTTCATTATTTTATCTATACTTCCATCTATTTGAAAATTGTTATTGTCTACAAATACACACAAATTATCTAACTTATAGTGTCCTGCACTCATTGCCGCTTCCCAAACTTGACCTTCCTGAAGCTCTCCATCTCCTAAAATACAATAAACTCTATAATCTTTTTTGTCTAATTTTCCAGCTAATGCCATTCCATTTGCAACAGACAATCCCTGTCCTAACGAACCAGTTGTCATATCTACACCTAGAGTTTTATTCATATCTGGATGTCCTTGAAGGCTACTGTTAATATTTCTAAAAGTAGATAACTCTTCTTTCTTTATAAATCCCTTTTCTGCCAATGCTCCATATAATACAGCCGATGCATGTCCTTTTGATAAAACAAGTCTATCTCTAAATTCATCTTTCGGATTACTTATATTCATTTCTGAAAAATACAGTGTAGTTATAATTTCAGTTGCAGATAATGCGCCTCCAGGATGACCTGATGATGCATTATATATCATGTTAATTATACTTTTTCTTATGTTTAATGCAATTTGCTCCAAGTTCTTAATATCCATTTTTTGCCCTTTCATTTTTAATTATTAATTATATTAAAGCGGGAATATTCCGAACAAGAACCCTGCTGGCATATACCATATTACAATCCAGCCTGCTATCATGTATGCCCATATTGGCACAGATTTTACAAGTGCTACAGTCCAATCCCATGCAGTTATACCACCTGTTCTTAATGTGTCTACATCTATATGTTTTGTTAAGTCCATTCCCATTACATCTCTTAAATCCATTTCATATCCTAAAATATCTATTATATACGATACCTCTGGTGCATCTCCTGTAAACGATATCTCATAACTTGTTAGCTCATATCCCTTAAATCTCATAAGAATATTTCTTTCTTCGTTTTTGTCAAAATTATTTATTTCATAATATCTTGTTACTGCTAACATTCCTTGCTTACTATATAAATTAGTCTTAATATAGCTTCTGTCTAGGTGCTCCCCTGTTGTGTTTTTTAAATTGAATTTTATAAATCCATTTGCATTAGTTGATTTCCCTTGTGCAGAACTTGTTTCAAACTCTGTCAAAAATCCGCCTGGCACAATATAGCTATGGTTTATAGTTCCTGACATTGGTTTATACATACTAGCAATAAATCCATTTTCCATTACATATGAAAAAGCCCAAAATCCAGCAATCAATAATGCATATATTAGAAACGTTCTCATTCTTTGCATATATATTTCTCCTTTTTTTCTTAGCTATCTTTTATATTATATATATAAATATTATATTTTTCAACATTTTCATTATAAAAATTATACAAATGCCCCGTCCCTCTGTATACTTTTTAAATCTCAACTTTAATTTCCTTATTTAAGTACATTGAATAAATGTATGTTTCGGCTACTTTTTTCTCTAGCCCTTGCTCTAATGCTTTTTTATATATAGCGAGTTGAACTTTGTATTTATTTACAATTTCCTGCTCCGACTTTATGTAATCTGTTTTATAATCTACTAAAACAATATTATCATTTTCATCTATAAAATACAAATCTATAATACCTTGTACTAAAATTGTTTCATCCACTGCTTCTTTATAAAACTCATTTGCATTTACTTTTATACAAAATGCTTTTTCTTTTTCTATCTTTTTTGAGTTTCTTATGTTTTTAGCTAATGTTGAGTTTAGAAAATCTAATATTTTATTTAAGTCAATTGCATCGCTTTCATTTTCATTAATTACTTTTTTTGCAATTAATTCTTCTTTTATTTCTTTTAATATTTCCATATTATAATCTATTGTAAAATCTATTTTTTGTAAAAATAAATGCATTAACGTTCCCTTTATATTGCCTTTAATTTTTTCTGTATTTTCTTCAAAAAACGATGGCATTACATTTTCAATTCCAATTGCTTTTTCTTTAATTTTATCAAAATCAATATCATCATTTTGCATTTCTTTAATTTTACTTACTGTGGTTTTTATTGGTAGCTTGGTTGCAATTATTCTTGGGTATTCCCAATTTAGTTCTTTTTCCAATTCTTCAAAATCTGTTTCTTTTTCGAAATCAAATTCTCTTTCGCTTACTTCTCTTTCTTTTTCCTCTTCTATTAATTCTTCTTTTTTATGTATGTTTAATTTTAATATATTATCCATTTTTCCATCAGCAATAACAAATAATATCCAATCTAAATATGATTTGTATTTTTTTATTAAACTGAAATTTATTTTTCCACTTCTTGAATCATATATTTTCAAATTATCTTCTTTTTCTTTTTTGTTTTCCTCAAAATCTTTTACTGTTCCTGTTATTATAAGTTTCTCTTTCGCCCTTGTTAAAGCAACATATAAAATTCTCATCTCCTCTGCAATTATTTCTTCTTCCATAACTATTTTTATAGCTTCTTTTGCTACAGTTGGATACTCAATTCTTCTTTCATAATTTATATATTCTGGTCCTATCCCAATATCTTGATGTAATAAAATATCGTTTTGTAAATCTTGCATATTAGCTTTTTTTGATGCACCTGAAAGAAACACAACTGGAAATTCAAGTCCTTTACTTTTGTGAATACTCATTATCCTTACAACATTTTCATTCTCTCCAATAATTTTGGCAGATGACATATCTCCATTAGTAATTTTTATTCGTTCTATAAAACGTATAAAATTAAATATCCCTTTGAAACTAGTTTTTTCATATTCTTTTGCTCGTTCAAAAAGCATTTTCAAATTAGCTTGTCTCAAAGACCCGTTTGGCATAAGCCCAGTATAATTGTAAAAACCAGTATCTAAGTATATTTTCCATATTAGTTCTGCCAAACTTAAAATTTCGCTTTCTTTTCTCCATTCTTCAAGCTTGTTTAAGAAGTTTGATATTTTTTGTTTCAATTCTCCATCCATTTCTTCAATTGCTAGAATTAAACTGTTATAAAAACTATTTTCTTTATCTGCAAGTCTTATTTCTATAATTTCATTATCTGTAAAATTCCACATTTTAGATCTAAGCAAAGACACCAATGGAATATCGTGTGTTGGATTGTCTAAAACTTTTAGCAAATTCATTATCGTTTGGATTTCAATTGTATCTAAATATTTATTTGATGCGTCACTAAACACAGGAATATTTTTTTTAATTAATTCATTTTCATAAATTGGAGCTACCTTTGAAGTTGAACGAAGTAATATTACAATATCTCTGTACTCTATGTTTCTAGAGCCTTGCAATTTGCTATTTACCTGTGCTTTACTGTTTATTAATTCTTCTATTTTTTTAGCAACAAATTTCGCTTCTATTTCTACTTTTTCCTCAGCTGTAGCAATGTTGTTATCTATCTCTATATCTTCTTCATTTGTATCTGTCTGTTCACATGTTCCTAGCTCTATTAAATGAAGTTCTGCGTTCCCAATCCCTTGTTCTGTCTCATCATATTCAGCACCCAAATTCAAATACTCTTCTTTTGTATAATCAATCCCCCCAAGTTCTTTACCCATAATGCTTTCAAAAATAGCATTCGTTACATCAAGCACATTTTTTCTACTTCTAAAGTTTTTAAATAATTGAATTTTTAATCCATATTCATTTCCATTTAACGAATAATTATTATATTTATCCAAAAACAACTCTGGGCAAGCTTGACGAAATTTATAGATGCTTTGTTTAACATCGCCAACCATAAAAATATTGTTTTCTCTTGAAATAGATTTCAAAATAAGTTCCTGAACTTTATTGCTATCTTGATATTCATCTATTGCAATTTCTTCAAACTTTTCTTGGTATTTTTTTGCAACTTCAGTTGGCAATTCTTCTCCATTTACTTTTTTTACTAGTATTTTTAAAGCATAATGTTCAATATCGTTAAAATCAACAATGTTTTTTTCGCGTTTTTTATTTTTAAATCTAACATCAAATTCTAATATAACCTTTTTCAAATTCTCCAATATATTGTACATTGCATAAATATCTTTAAATGCATTTTTCGAATTATATATTAGAGTTTTATTTCTCAATTTCATTATTCTATCTTTTATTTTGTCTCTTAATTCTTTTGCTTCTTCTTTTAGATTTATTGTTATTTTTTTATCTGTTGGCCAACGGTCAAATGTTATTAGATTTGACATTTCATATGCTGTATCCCAGTCTTCTTCTGTGCCACAATATAACCTTTTTAAAACTTCTATATCTTTATTAAGAACTTGAGAATATTTTTCAAGCTCAATATGATTATCTATTCTTTCTTTAATTAATTTCAAACTTTTTATACAATATGTTAATTCTTCTTTTATATTTTTAATTAGAATTTCACCCCAAATTGTTTCTGAAAAATCTCTTTTTGCATATGTGTTTTTGAAATCATTTACTTTTTCTTCCAACCATTCTTCTGGGAATGGTGCACTTTGTATATAGTTATATATTTTCAAAATTAATTCTTTTAAATTTTCGTCTCCTCTATAATCTGTATATGTGCTAACTAATTCAATAAAGTTCTCTACTTCTTCTTCATATAGTTCTTCAAACAAATCTTCTAAAACTTCCTGTTTTAAAAGCTCTATTTCCTCTTCATTTCCTATTCTAAAATTTGCACTTAAATCCACTTCAAAAAAATTATTTCTTATAACGTCTAAACAAAAAGAATGTATTGTACAAATATTTGATTTGCCAAGCAATATTATTTGTTTTTGCAAATTAATATCATCTGGGTTTTTGTCTAACTTTCCATAAATAGCTTCTAATACTCTTTCTCTCATTTCTGATGCTGCAGAATTTGTAAACGTTACAACAAGTAATTTATCTATATCTGTTTTATTGTTAACAATTTTTTGAATAATACGCTCAACTAAAACAGCAGTTTTTCCACTTCCGTGCTGCTGCCGAAACCAATATGTTTGAATCTTTTTTTAATATTGCATCTTTCTGCTCTTTAGTCCATTCCATAAGTTTTAATTCCCTCTCTTTGTTTGAATTATATACAATTTTCTGGCAGATGTCTATTTTTTTCTGCAAAAAGTGAACGCCCCAAATGGAGCGTTCCTTGGTTAGCTTTTCCTAAGAAACATTAATTGAATTTAGGATAGAACGTTTTTTGCAATCCAAACGGATTAATTCTAAGTATAACTTCTCCGTCAAGAATTGTAACGTCTTTAACATTTTCCATCTCGTCAAGCACTTTTCTGGCAAAGCTTCTCTTTACCTCTGGCCTTCCGTGATTAATGTTAACAGTTTGTAGCTTTTCAAATTGGTTTAAGAACTCCAGTAGCTCATTGCTTTTGGCATGAGCTGAAAATTCAGTTGTAGTTGATATTTCAGCTCTTTTTCTTACTACCCTTCCAGACACTACAATATCTTCACCGTATTTTACATTCATGATGTCACGTCCAACAGAACCTTCTGCAAGGTAGCCCATAAATTGTACAAAGGCATTCCTTCTTAAAAATTCTGGAATAATTCTTTGCATTGGCCCGTGACCACCCATGCCTGCAGACCCTATACAAATTAATGGGTCTGGATAAGTAAAGACATCTGATGTGTTGTACACATATGTACAATTATCTGGCATGAACTGTCTCTTCTCAGGATAGAACATTTGGTTATTCAAAAAAATATTTCTCGTATAACCTATTCCAAGTTTCCCACAATACAATATGGGAATTCCTTTTGAAATCATTCCTTCCTGTTGCATTTGCTGTAGTTCTAAAAGACCTTGCTGTCCTCTTCCAAGTGAAAAAGCTGGAATAACCACACTCTTTCCGATTTTTACTGCATTTGCTACATTTTCTCTAAAGCATGGCTTAATCTCTTCACTTGTAATGTTTCCATATGTAGACTCTATAAAAACATTAAGAGGTAGCCGTTTTACCCATTCTGGTAATTGCTTTACAGGGAAAAACACGTTAGTAGGAGCATAATCCCCAGTAAACAAAAGATTAATCTCTTCGTTAGAAAGGCTCTTAATTTGCACCAATATAATTGATGCTCCATACAAATGCCCATTCATAAAGAATGTTACTTTTACTCTCTCGTCTACCGAAATGGTTTTACCATACTCACACCCTTTTATAGATTGCAGTGTTCTGGTTACACTTCCATCTCCATACAAAGGTTTCTTGTTTTTCATTTTGGAGATAACTGCCAATACCTTCACACAATCACTTAATTGATTTGGAAGTATTTCGGCTGTTTGCCTTGAGCAATAAATTTTCCCTTTATAGCCTTTAGCATACAACATTGGATATCTTCCAACATGGTCTAAATGACTATGGGTACCAAGTACGAAATTTAGTTCATTTACGTTGATTGGTAGTTCTTCATTGTTGTTTTCCTCTTCGTCCCTACCCTGAAAGAGCCCACAATCGACAATAAACTTCACATTCCGGTCTTCATCACATAGCCTAACATCACAAAATATACAAGAACCTGTAACACCTTTGTGAATTGCCATAGCATTAACGAAGAATTTCCCTGCTCCATTTCCCATGTTATTTCTCCTTTTCTGTCATGTAAATTTACTTTTCACAGATACAACTATATATAAATTCTGACACCATTTTAACATCATTTTGTCTATTGGTCAAGGAAAATTTTTACTTTCTAAGTTCTGCTTTTAAATTCTTTTCCAGTTGTGAAATTATTTCCTCCATTACTTTGTTTATTTCCTCAACTGTTAGAGTCCTTTCTTTGCTTCTGAATCTTAATGCATATGCCACACTCTTTTTATTTACTCCTAGTTTTTCATTTCTATAAACATCAAATAATTCTATTTCTTCTAAAATTTTCTTTCCGTTTTTTGCTATTGTTTTTTCAATTTCTCCGAACCTCAACGTCTTCATCTATAACCATAGCTATATCTCTTTCAACTGCTGGATATTTCGGTACTTCTGAATATTTTTTATTTAAGTTTGCATATTTTGTTAATTTATCTAAAGAAATCTCTGCTACAAATACTTTGTTTTCAATATTGTAATTTTCACAAACTATTGGGTGTATTTCTCCTAATGTCGCAACTGTGTCTTTTCCAATCGTTATTTTTGCCGTTTTACCTGGATGATAACTTGGGTTTTCTTTTTCTGCAATAACTTCATATCTTGTTATACATGCTGTATTTAAAACAGTTTCAACCAATCCTTTTATTGTATAAAAATCAATATTTTCTCCATACATTCCTATAGTTATTACTTTTTCTTCTAATGGAACCTCACCTGATTCTATTTGTTTTTCCGTATTTTTATATGTTCTTGAAATCTCAAATAATCTTACTTCTTTATTTTTCTTTGAACTATTGATTGATAATATTTGCATCATACTCGGTAATGTAGATACTCTCATTACCGAAAACTCTTCGCTTAACGGGTTTCTTATATTTATTGTCTGGCTTTTTAGTTCACTTTCTTCTGGGATTCCAACTTTACTAATATCATTACTACTAAAGAAACCATATGTACGAATTTCAGACAACCCCATATCTACTAAACTTTCTCTTATTCTGTCTGATAGTTTTTGTGTTTTTGTTCTAATACCCAATGTTGTTTCAGCATTTATTAATGTACTATCTATTTTATCATATCCAAAAAACCTAACAACTTCTTCTGCCAAATCTGCGTTTCGTTCAATGTCTGTTCTAAAATATGGTAATGTAACTATATTGTCTTCAACTTTCATACCAAGTTTTTCCAATATTTCTATCATATATTCTTTTGGTATATTTGTACCTAATAGTTCGTTTATTTTTTGTGCGTTTAGTTCTACTTTTTTTATTTCTTGCCTTTTAGGATATACATCAACTTTTATATTTTCTGCTTCTCCTGCTCCAATTAATTCTACAAGTTCTACCGTTCTGTTTATTGCTCTTTCTGCATTTTCTGGTGATAGACCTTTCTCAAACCTGCTAGATGCTTCTGTCCTAAGCCCTACTCTTTTAGCAGTTTTTCTAACACTTCCACCATGAAATACCGCAGACTCAAGTACTACTGTATTTGTATTTTCTTCAATTCCAGAATTTAGTCCACCCATTATACCTGCTATTGCAACTGGATTTTCATCATCTGCAATAACAAGCATATTTTCATCTAGCTCTCTTACCTGTTCATCTAATGTTGTTATTTTTTCATTTTTGTATGCACGTCTTACAGTTATGTGTTTCCCTGAAACACTATTAATATCAAATGCATGTAATGGCTGACCAATCTCTAGCATAACATAGTTTGTTGTATCAACTATATTATTTATGCTTCTTATTCCACATGCATTCAATCTTTTTTTCATCCAGTCTGGTGATTCTCCAATTTTTACATTTTTTACAACTCTTGCAATATATCTATAACATAAATCTGGTGCTGTTATATCTACTTTTAATCCTTCAATGTCTGGTCTGTTTTCAATTTTTAGTTCATCTAAATTTTTTCTTGGGTTTTTAAATTCTTTATTAAGAGAAACCGCCACTTCTCTTCCCAATCCTTCTATAGATAAGCAATCTGGCCTATTTGGTGTTATTTCAAAATCAATTATATCTTCTCTTAAATCTAAAACCTCTACAATGTCTTCTCCAATTTTTTGTTCTAATTCTTTTGGCAATAACATTATTCCATCTTCAATTTGGTTTGGGTATCTGTCTAATGGAATATTAAGTTCAGTACAAGCACACATCATTCCAAAAGATTCTACTTCTCTTAACATCCCTTTTTTTATTGTTTTGCCACTTGGCAATTCCGCTCCATCTTTTGCTATTGGAACTAAGTCACCTATATTTACATTAGAAGCACCTGTAACTATTTGAACTGTTTCTGTTTTAATATCAACTTGAGCTACAAGTAATTTATCTGCATTTGGATGCTTTTCAATTTTTGTAATCTTTCCGAACAACAACATTTTTTATATTGTTTCCAAAGCTTTCTATTGTTTCAACTTTTGAACCTGTCATTGTTAAAATGTCGCCCAATTCTTTTATATCTACATCTATATCACTATACTCTTCCAGCCACTCTGCACTTGCTTTCATATATTTCCCCACTCTCTTTCTATTTTTTTCAACTTCCAACTTCCAAATTCCAAATTCCAAATTCTAATTAAAATTAAAATTGTTTTAAAAACCTCACGTCATTTTCATACATTAGCCTCACATCATCAATTCCGAATTTTGCCATTGCAATTCGCTCTACACCAAATCCAAATGCAAATCCAGAGTATTCGTTTGAATCTATACCACAATTTTCTAAAACTTTTGGATGTACCATTCCACAGCCCAGTAGTTCTATCCAACCTTCATTTTTACAAACTCTGCACCCTTTTCCTCCACACACAAAACATGAAACATCAACTTCCGCACTTGGTTCTGTATATGGGAAATGGTGTGGTCTAAATCTTATTTTTGTATTTTCCCCTAAACAATTTTTAGCAAACATTTCCAATGTACCTTTTAAATCTGTCATTGTTATATTTTTATCTACTACCAATCCTTCAATTTGATAAAATGCCGCAGCATGTGTTGCATCAACAGTTTCAGACCTATATACCGCTCCTGGGCATATTATTTTAATTGGTGGCTTTTGGTTTTCCATTACTCTTATTTGTACAGAAGATGTTTGTGTTCTTAAAATAATATCTTCTGTTATATATAATGTATCTTGCAAATCTCTGGCTGGGTGATCCACTGGTGTGTTCAACTGGTCAAACACATAATATGTTTTTTCTATTTCCGGGCCATCTGAAATACTATATCCCATTCCCAAAAATATTTCTTTTACATCTTCAATAATTTGTGTTATTGGATGAACTGACCCTAAGCTTAGATTTTTGCTTGGCATTGTTACATCTATTTTTTCTTTTTCTAATTTCTGTTTAGTAATTTCTTCTTTAATAACTTTTTCTGCTTCTGAAATAGCTTTTTCAATTTCATCTCTTACATTGTTTGCCAAAGCGCCTGCCTCAGGTCTTTCTTCTGGTGTAAGATTTGCTAACTCTTTTAATAATAGAGTTAGCTCTCCTTTTTTGCCAAGATATTTTACTCTTAATTCCTGTAGTTCTTGCAGATTCTGAAGTTCTTTACGAATTTTATGAATCTCACGAATTTTATTTATTCTGTCTTTCGCCACTTCTGCAATTTTCTCAATTTGTTCTTTCATTTCTTCTCTTCCTTTCTCAAGTTTTGTAAAAGCTCTTTTATTTTCATAAAAATCTTTTTATATAATGGGAATTCTTCATATTCTATCATCGATTTTTCCTCATTATTGTTAATAACATTATCTTCTCTCTTGTTTTTAAATATATCATCATAATAATTTTTAGATATTTGATGTCCTTCATTATTTTTTTGCTGGCTTAGATAACTGCCGTCTACATATGAATACAAAAACGATATTAAATCTAATGTCTCTTCTGATAGATTTTGCTCTTCAAGCAATATATTTTTATTTAATTTATATTTTTCTTCATTTATTGCATTATTTTTAAAAAATGCAACTAAACTCCTAGGTATTTTGTTTATATCATTTTCATCCAACATATTTATTATTTGATTAACTTCGGATATTACTTTTTCTTTATTCATTTGCATCTCCTTGAATAACTCTCATTTGGATTACTATATTCAACGTTCTGCCCCATCACCTGTTGGCCTAATATTATTATCGTTTGTTCTATAAAAAGCATATTGTCCATTAATCGTAGCCAGTTCTTTTTTCGGAAAACACATTTCTTCTAATATTTTACATATGGCATCACGTCTCGGATCTCCGCTGTAATCTGTAGCGTCTTTTTTCTAATATTGCTTTTAACTGTAAATTAATTGCATTAGACACATCAATTACCTTAGACACATTTGTTGTATCTGGTTTATTTTGCGAGTTATTGTAAGTCATAGGAAAATAATTCTTCATCAAAGCATCGTAAAGAGACTCCTCGTCAGCTACATCGCTGTCGAAATTAGCCACTATATCTTGATGTGGATTTGAAAGCACTTTATTTAGTATTGCTTTTTTTTCCGGACTTTTTGCTACATTAAGCAATGATGTATTAGCTACATGCGTGTTCTTAATATTTTCCATAGGAAAAGGATAAGGTTTAACCCCAAGCGTTCCTACCACTTCTGCCAGTTCAGGTGTAGCATGCCATGATAATTGACCTGTCCCAGCAATATCAAACACCATTAAATATCCATTTACATCTTTAGAATCATCTACTTTCAATCCAAATACAATATCTAAATCACCTGTTTTAGATTTTGCCAAACAGGTCTTTGCAAGTTGTAATAAGCAAGCATCTTTTGCAAGCATATACTCTCGCCCAAGTTTTGGATTAGTTTTCTCATATGCATGTGCAATCGTATTTGTTACATTCACAAGCCTGCACAAATCTGTTATATAATAGTCATCTGAATATTGGCTTTTTGTATGTTTTTTTAATAATTCCATAGTATCTATTACAGAACTCAAATTAATTTCATTTTTAATACCGCTGTTTGATATATGATCTATTATTATATCGTATGCTCCATCAAGTGGTACTAATTCTTCGCTATTGTTTTGTGAAAAAAATCTTGCCAATTCTGTCCATAAGGAATTATTTACATTCCTATTATTTTTCATTTTTACCTACCGCCTATGTAAGGTATTTCTTCCTTTACTTTATCTACAATATTATTGTTTCTTTCATTTTCCAGTTCATTTATTATATCTCTATATGGCCCAATTCCTGCTTCCCACGCTTTATCCACTTTCCCTTTAAAAAATTCTATTGATTCTCTTCCCATTTTTCTCCCCCCTTATTTTATGTTTGATAATTCATTATTATTAAAATCTTCTATTCTTTGGTTTAATGGCTCGATAATTGTTTTAACAACCATTTTTTGTGTATTGAATCTATTTGCAAAAAACCTCGTTATGCTTTTAAACATTTTTGGCTTTTTTATGGTTGCCACCATCCCTTTTCCGCCAACTTCCATTGCCTCTTTTAAAGCCATTGTTTTTCTTTCATTAATTCTTTCTATTTCATCATCTATTAATCTTATTTCTTTTCTAACTTTATCAAATATTAATTCATTATCTTTCTGGTCTACTTTCGTTTTTTCTATACGATTTTCTAAGTTCTTGACTACTTCGACCTCTATATCTTTTCCATCTTGCATTTTTTTCATTAGATTAACATCTGGTTCTTTACTCTCTTTGTCTCTAGATTTCAGGGTATCTATCATTGATTTTATTCTACCTCTTATTGAATGGTGTACCTGGTCATTTTCTTTTTGATTTATCTTTTTTATTTTCTTTCTATGTAAATGTTCTTTTTTAAATAATACTCCAACTAATTGTGCTTCAAGTTCTACTTTTCTTAATATTAGTTGTTCTGTTTTCCCATCATAAAAATCACTAAGTTGCATAAGTGCAGTTTCATAATTTGCTAATGAAGTTACTATCTGACTTTTTATTGTGTCATAATTTTTTGAACCCTCTTTAAATTTCGGGTTAATATTATGTATTCCAGCTGTTATCGCATTCATCTGTGAACTTACTTTTTGATTTATCATTTCTGTTGATATTTTATCTACACATGCTCTATTTACTGTTGCACTTAGCTTAACTGAATGTTCGGAATCGATGTGCATTTTCTCCAACACATCAGAAACATGTTCATTTCTGTTTTTTTCAGCCATTAATGTTCCCTCCTTTTGTCAACATAAATAATAAATAATAATTAATAATTAATAATTAAAAATTAATAATTAATAATTATTCATTATTCATTATTTATACATTATACATTAATAATTTTTAATTTTTAATTTTTAATTATTAATTATTAATTATCAATTGTTCGTTATGTCAATTCCTTGAGATACTTGTTTAGTCTTATTTTCTTCAATTAGTTTTAAAAGATTTTCGAGTTCTTCTATTGTCATGTAATCTAAATTGTAGATTTTGTTTTCATAGACAACAGTTCCGAGTTTCATCCTCTATCCTCCTATTAATACTTTATCTCCGTCATAGCCCTTCCGTTTGTTTTCACTCTATATATTTGATATAATTGTGAACCATCTTTACTTACGTCAAGATAATATAATGTATTTCCCGCAATATTTATTTTTGTTTTATTCGTTTGTACTGAAACAATTTTTTTGTATCCATTTCCATTTAAATTAATACTTGCAATTTCTTTATCGTCTGTGTTAAAAAAGTAAATCTTTTTATTTGTTATATTAAAAGTATCGTTTCTTACTAAGTTAGATACCAATGTTTTAAAAGTTCCATCTGTTTTTGTTTTGTATAATGCATTTTCTTGTTCATTATAAAAATAAATCCAGTTTCCCACTACTTGAAATTTTTTAACATCGCTGTCTGTTATTAGTTCTTTTACATCTGCACCTGTTAAAGTCATTGTATATAGTCTGTCTGTGCCATCAGTAAAATATATTATATCATTTACTACTTGAAAATCTTGAACATTGGTTGTTTTTATAGTTGTTTTATTTTCCCCATCTATTCCTATTTTTGCAATTCCAAGTACATTATCATTTGAATAATAATATATATAATCGTTAATTACATATATTTTGCTTATTGAAGAATACATTGTACTTATTTTTTGTAAGTTGTTTCCATTTGTTTCAACGCTTTTAATATCTACTGTACCTGATGGTGAGCTAGTTAAATAATATATTGTGTCATTTACAATATTTATTGAATATGCTGTTTCATCTGTTATTTTATATTCTTTCCCATTTTTTATTTTAAAAATACCTTTTTCATATTTATTATAATAAACATTACCATTGCTCTCTATTGCCAACCCCATATTATATATGTTTCCAATATAACTTATGTGCGAATTGCTTCTAAAACCATTCACAATTATTATTAAAACCACTATTATTAAAACAAGTATTAATATTCTTATTCTTTTTTTATTTAATTTACCTTCATTCATTTTACTTTCCTCTTATTCCACATCTGTTAATATAAAATTACTATCTATTCTAAATTTGCAACCATCAATATTTACCATTACATAATCTTCACCCATTGTTGCCGAAACTGTATGTCCTTCTATCTCCAAGCTTTCTATATCTTGTATTGTATATTGTAAATCATTGTTTATTGCTTCTCCCATTTTTATTGAGACACCTTGTATTAATATTTGTTTTAGAGCTTCTCTATCTGGTTCTTCTTCTCTTGGTACCGTCTGTTGCTCGACTACTGATGTACGGTTGTTGGTATCTAGAAAAGATATTTCTTCCAATTTTTCCGTATATACTTCGTTTATCCTGTCTTTTATAGCTTGTATTTCAGCTTCTAATTCCTCTTCTGAAAGAGTATCTAGAAATAAACAATCTTCTTCATTTACATTTTCAATGCGTGATGTTGTATCAAAGCTTATAGAATTGTTTAATGTAATTTTTGTTTCTCCTTTATTGTTCAGCAAAGATATTATTAATTTATTTATATATTTTTTTGAGTTTTCTGTTCCAGTTGTAATTAAATCGAATGTTGTTTTTTGAACTATTTTTTCTTTTTGTATATCGCTAAATACAACTCTTAATGTTGTAGATGCATCGCTCTTTTTATATATTTCTATTGAAAAACCATTTCTTTCAATTGCTGTTTCTCCACCAGAAGTTGCAACTACTATCTGGTCTCTTAAATATGTTATCTTTACAGTGTTTTCTCTTTCCGATTTTGAATCAAACTCTAAATCCAACTTAGTTTTATCTGATAATTCTATTGTTATTTTTTCTGTAGCTTTTTCGCTTGCATATACTGTTATACTTAATGCAGTTTCATCTGAAGTTTCATCTCCTTTAATACATTCACCTATTATCTGCTCTATTGTTTCTAGTGTTGTACTCGTTTCTTGATGTAGAAGTACAGCCAAACTTGATATAATTTCTGTATCTTCTCTTATTGTTTCTTGCAGGTTCTTGAGAGCAGAATTTAATTCCAGTTGATTTAATTTTAATGTATATGCCGTTACATCAATCCCTTCAAGTACAATATTTCCCTGCTTTGTAAATTTTTCCTCTGGGATGTTAGCAAAAAAATCATTATATATTTTCTTTATTTTTTCTTTTTCAATATTGCCATTTACAGCTATTCCATATATATGGTTCATAATATTATTAAGGCTTTCTTTATTAATACTAATATAATTATTCAAAATGTCTTCATAAGTAATTGCAAATTCATTTTTTCCCATTATTTCTTTTATATCGTTATTAATATTTCCTTCATGAACTCCAATATATTTAGTTAAAACATCTTCAGATGTAACTAACGCTGTATTTTCTGTAGTTATTTTGCCTATTTTTAATAAATCATTATTAGAATATTTAATTCCTATTTCATCATATGTTTTTAAATTCGTAATATCTTTTATATTGTTTAAATCTATGGTTAATTTGCTAATATCAATGTTTGTTAGGTTCTCGTTACTTGATACCGTACTAGAAAAACTCATACTTGTAGTTGATTCAAAACTTTTGGTATTATATTTATTTATTATTTCTTTATATAGTTCATTGTTAGCTAAATATTTTATATTGCTATTTGACATATGTGTTAAAAAAGCCTCTTTTGCTGGTTGCTCCACTTTATAAAATAGAAAATACCAATATGCTACACAAACTGCTATTAGTAATATAAACAATAGAAATATAGCAGTTTTAATGCCATTTCCTCTTCTTCGCCTAATTCTTCCTCCAATTTGAACATCTTGTATTGGATCTGATTGCATAAATTCGCACCTCTTTCATGAGTAAAAACTTTCTTTAGGTTTATTATAACGCTGCCAATTGACGAAGTCAATTGTGTATTACTCAGGTAAGCGTTACACTAAACTGTTAGGTTTATTATATATAAAAATATGAAAAATAACAATATTTTTTTTAAATTTTTAAAACAAAATATAGCTACTCTAATATAATATAATTGTGGAGGTATGCGAAAATGAAGAGGCAAACTACACTAAACCATCTAAAACTAGGCAAAACTGCAGAAGTAACAAAACTCTTTTTTAATGGTACAGAAAGGAGAAGATTTCTGGATTTGGGGCTAATAAAAGGCACCAAAATAACACCTGTACTAAAAAGTCCATCTGGTGACCCTACTGCATATGAACTACGTGGAAGCATTGTAGCTATTAGAAAAGAAGACACCGAAAAAATAGAAGTTTCACATTGCGAAGAGTATGATTCAGCTACTACAGATTCTAAAAAAACAAAAACTTCTTATAAAATTGGAATAGCAGGAAACCCAAATGTTGGAAAATCCAGCATATTCAATAGTTTGACTGGTTTAAACCAACACACTGGGAACTGGCCACGGAAAAACTGTGAGTAACGTAGCTGGGCACCGGCACATATAAAAATACAGATTTCCTATTTGTTGATTTGCCTGGTACATACTCTCTTATGTCAAATTCTGAAGAAGAAGAAATTGCAAGAGATTTCATATGTTTTGATAATTACGATGTTATTCTAGTAGTGGTTGATGCCACATGTTTAGAGCGAAATTTGAATCTGTTATTTCAAATATTTGAAATAACAAGAAATGTTGTTGTTTGTGTTAATTTATTAGATGAAGCAAATAGAAAAGGAATACAAATTGACTTGGATTTATTGGCTCATGAGCTCTCAGTCCCTGTTGTTGGAACCACAGCCAGAAACTCTAAAACTCTAAAAAAGTTATTAGATACATTGTATAATGTGTGTAGCAACAAAACTGAAATATCACCAAACATAATTACATATGATGATTTAATTGAAAAAAGCATAAATTCATTAATTCCTGAATTAGAAATTGATAATAGTTATTTAAAAAGATGGGTGGCTTTAAAATTAATTGATGGAGACGAAAAAATAGTAGCTAAATTATTTCATAATTTTAATCTTAATAATGCTAATTTAGAATCAGTAATACATGAAAGCCGTTCCATTTTTGCAGATATAAACGTATTTAGAGATAATGTTATGTCAAATATATTATTAAGAGCAGAAGAAATTTGTTTTAAAGTTTGTAAATATGAAAAGCAAAATCACAATAAAACAGATAGAAAAATAGATAAAATATTAACATCAAAAAAGTTTGGTATCCCAATAATGATTGGGTTTTTAGGTGCTATCCTTTGGCTCACTATAACTGGAGCAAATTATCCATCAGCTCTACTTGCCAATCTTTTTAAAATAGTTCAATATAAGTTATACGCTCTATTTGATTTTATAAATGCGCCAATATGGATTAGCGGTATTCTTATTGATGGAATGTATCAAACATTGGCATGGGTTGTGAGTGTAATGCTTCCACCAATGGCAATATTTTTTCCATTGTTTTCTTTTCTAGAAGATTTGGGGTATTTACCAAGAGTAGCTTTTAATTTAGACAACTATTTCAAAAAATGTTGTGCATCTGGGAAACAGGCATTAACCATGTGTATGGGGTTTGGATGTAATGCTGCTGGAGTTATTGGCTGTAGAATTATAAGTTCACCAAGAGAAAGATTAATTGCAATTTTAACTAATGTTTTTGTTCCATGTAATGGCAGGTTTCCATTGCTAATTGCAATCTCCACAATTTTTATAGGCAGTATTGGAATTGGTTTTGCACATTCAATTATTTCTACAATTGCAGTATTGTTTGTAATTTTGTTGGGCATTTTCATGACTTTTGTAATATCAAAAGTTTTATCTAAAACACTCTTAAAAGGCGTACCTTCATCATTCACACTTGAACTGCCACCATATAGAAAGCCTCAAATTTTAAAAGTTCTGGCAAGATCTTTATTAGATAGAACTTTATTTGTGCTTGGAAGAGCAGTGGTAGTTTCGGCACCTGCTGGAATTGCAATATGGCTACTCGCAAATATCTCTTTTTATGATTACACTCTGCTACAATATATTGCCAATTTTTTAAACCCGTTTGCAAAACTTATGGGTTTAGATGGCTACATTTTAACAGCATTTATTATTGGGATGCCCGCTAATGAAATTGTGCTTCCAATTATTTTAATGTGTTATTTAAAATCAAAAACAATGATAGATTTAGAAGATACAAATGCTATTGGAGATATTCTAATAAAAAACGGCTGGACATTTTTAACTGCATTAAATGTTATGCTCTTTTCATTACTTCATTTTCCTTGTGCTACAACTCTTTTAACAATAAAAAAAGAAGTACAAAATGCAAAATGGACCTTACTTGCATTTGTACTTCCAACTGTTTGTGGCATTACATTATGTATTATTACAAATGGAATATACCTTGTTTTACAAAATATAATTACCAACTAATTTTTTTATAGCTTTTCTCCATCAAAACAATGCCTTATTAATTTTTGTATATCAAACAGCATTGGCACTCCTTCTTCCTCTGTCACTCTCCCCGCTTTTCTCAATGCTTCATCCCAGATGTATCCTTCTTCTTTATCAAATATATAACTTATTAGTTTTACTATGTCAAATAAATTTACTTCGCCTTCTCCTGTCATATCTCCTTTTACTATTACTGTATAACTCTTTATTATTTCATTTTCTTGATTTTTTACTTTTATTTTGCTTCCTGTTCCTGCATATTGACTATCTGTTAATATTTCTCCATTTATGTTTGTTGTTTCTATTTCATATTTGGATGGTAATGCCAAACTCTCTTTTATTGTTTCTATTGTTGTTTCTTCTCCCATATTTCCTATATAGCTTATCTCTTCTGTTGTTTCTATTTTATATACATTACTTACTAATTGCTCTACTTCTTTTATACTTCCTGTATCTTCTCCACCTTTGCTAATTTCTTTAGCTTTGCTAAGCAGTTTTTCCAAATCCACTGCACCATATCCTGTATCTGGGTCCCATCCTTCAGGTCCAAGGTCTCTTGCATTATCTTTCATAAACTCCATAATTTGTTTATTGGTATAATCTGGTAAAATCTCCCAAACTAAGGCAGTAGCACCCGAAGCAACTGGCGCTGCGCAAGATGTTCCACTCCACAAAACATATCCACCACTGTTAGATGTAGAATACCACATTCCACTTGCCATAATATCAAGCCCAATTCCACCAGAAGAATAAGATGCTCTTTTGGTTGATGAGCTTAATGCACCCACTCCCAGCACATTATCATATTTAGCCGGATATGCTACCTCTGCAAGATTAGTTGGTGTAGACGAATTACCTGTAGCTGCAATTACCACACATCCGTTATTATATGCATAATCTATGGCATTTTTCTTTGTTACACTTGTAGAACCACCATAGCTTATATTTATAATTTTCGCACCATTATCGACTGCATAAATTATTCCTTTTGCCATATTACCCACATTAGCTGCACCATCATTTGCTTCCGATATTCTAACAAATATAAGTTCAGAATAGTCCCAAATAACTCCTGTATTTCCTATACCATTATTCGCAATACCACAAAGAGTACCCACCACTTTTGTTCCATGTCCATGTATATCTGTTATATCATCATTATCTCTAACTGCATTGTATACGATTTTCGGCTCTGGCAAATCTGGATGAGAATACATTCCTGTATCAAGAACTGCAACTGGTATGTTACTATTTGTAGCAATATCCCAGCCTTTCTCTGCGTTTATCCAGCTCGCACATACAGACCCTAGTTCATCATACTTTGGGTCTTCTGGAACACGTGATGGCTCTTCTATAGAGTTTAGTTCAGCTATTTCAATAAACTTGCTGTTTTTAAATCGGTTAAGAACAGCATTAGGGTTTTTTAATAAATTTTCAGTTTCAATTATGTATGTATCTATTTCTTCAATATAGTCTGCAGTACAAAATTTCGTTAACTTCTCAACTTCGTCCCAATACTGCTTTTCTTCTCCAGGAAAATAGCTTATATCTTTAAATTTCACCAAAATTTGATCTGATACAAACTTTTCTTGAATCACATTGTTATCTAGTTTGTCAGAGCTTAATTCCTCAATTACACTACTGTCTAATGCATCTAGCTCATATACTTTAACTATGTTGCTATCTATTTCATCATGGCTGTATATTTTAATTATATTGCTGTCTAACTCATAAAAGCCTAATACTGGAATTGTTGCTGTAATAAGCATTATTAATATAACTAATGATAATATCTTTTTATAAAACATAGTATTTATTTCCTTTATAAATTATATTACCAGCTAGTTAATCAACGTGCTGACGTAATGACGTTACATAACGTATATCTTAACATAAAACACTACTTTTGTCAAATGAAATCTGCTTAAAAAGCCTGTTTTATATGATTTAAATAACAGCGCCCATTATTAATGTACACCTCTATTGCATCTATTCTCACAAATTCCTCTTCTAACTTATATCTATGTAAAAAATATTGTATTGTTTTTAATATGTGTCTTTTCTTTCTTTTATTTATAGATTCTGCTGGCCTTCCATATAAGCTGTTATTTCTTGTTTTTACTTCAATAAATACCAGTTCTTGCTTTTCCATATCTCTCGCTATTATGTCTATTTCGCCAAATCTGCATCTAAAATTATTTAAAATAATTATATAATTATTTTGTGTTAAATATTTTTGTACTTCTGATTCTCCAAATCTTCCTGTAGCATGTTTTTGATACATCTCTATTCCTTTCATGATTATGTTCTAACCTCTAGAACATTCTTTTAAACATCTTTCCTGGCAACTGCTCTATCTTCCCATCCAATTCCAGCATTGTAAGAATACTATTTACATCTCCAATATCTTTTTTAGACTTCATACATATTTCATTAATATGTATTGGCTCATATGATAAAATATTATAAATTCCTCTATGATTAGATGGAACACTCTTATCAATCGAGCCGTGCCAGGAGGGACAGACCTGTCCCCATTGGCACGGCTCGCTCCTCTATCTTACATACCTCCATAATTTCATTTGAATTTATTATTAGTTTTGCACCTTTTTGTATTAACTCATTTGTTCTATTATTCTTATTATCTATATTGGTAGGTAAGCAGAAAACTGGCTTTCCTTGTCCATTTGCTATTGTTGCAGTTAAACTGGCACCACTCCTATATTTTGATTCAACTACCAGCACTCCTTTAGATAGCCCACTTACTATTCTATTTCTTATTGGAAAATTTTTAGATTTTGCATGTTCGTCTGGCTCATGTTCTGTAATTACTAAACCACCATATTTAATTATATTATGAAATAATTCTGTGTTTTCAATTGGATATATATTATTAAACCCTCCACCTAAAACAGCTATTGTATTTCCTGTAACTTCTATTGTGCTGGCATGTGCCATAGTATCTATTCCGAATTGCCATTCCGCTTACTATTGTAACCCCTTTTAATGCCAACTCACTTGCAAACTTTTTTGCCATTTTTACTCCATAATCAGAACATTTTCTGGAACCTACTATAGCTATACAGTCTGAATTCAACAGTTCAATGTTTCCTATTGCGTGCAACTTTAATGGAGGATTTTTAATTGATTTTAGACTTTCAGGAAAGATTTTATTTTCTTTTTTTATTATTTTTAAATCATAATTCATTTTCATTAATTCCTCCAATATTTTTTATCTAGGCTCCTGTATTGTATTGCTTCTGCCAAATGTTTTGGTAAAATATTTTCACTGCTCTCTAAATCTGCTATTGTCCTTGCTACTTTTAAAATTCTACCATATGCTCTAGCGCTTAGTCCTAGTTTATCAAATGCTTTTTTCAATATTTCTTTTCCATCATCATTCAATTTGCAATATGTTTCAATTAAACTTGGTGTAAGCTCTGAATTAGAAAATATCCCGAATTCCTTATATCTTTCATATTGTATTTTCCTTGCATTATTTATTCTGGTTTTTATTTTATCAGAGCTTTCTTCTTTTTCATCGCTTTGCAGATTTTTATATTTCACAGGATTTACTTCTATATGTATATCTATTCTGTCTAATAATGGCCCACTTATTTTACTCATATATCTTGACATTTGCCCAGGTGTACATGTACATTCTTTTTCTTTAGAGCCAAAATATCCACATGGGCATGGATTCATGCTAGATATAAACATGAAATTACAAGGATATGTAAGTGTTGCATTAACTCTTGAAATAGTAACTATTCTATCTTCTAATGGTTGCCTCATAAGCTCCAATGTGTTTTTGTTAAATTCTGGTAACTCATCTAAAAACAGTACTCCGAAATGTGCCAGGCTTATTTCTCCGTGGTTTTGGTATTCTTCCACCACCGAATAAGCGACACTCCAGACACAGTATTGTGTGGAGACCTAAACGGCCTGCTGGTTATTAAAGATACATTATCTGGAATTGTTCCTGCTATACTATGTATTTTTGTTATTTCCAAACTCTCTTCAAATGTTAAATCAGGTAATATTCCTGGCAATCTCTTTGCCAACATAGTTTTTCCGTGAGCCTGGACTACCGGATTAATAAACAATTATGGCCACCGTCCTGCCGAAACTTCTAATGCTCTCTTTATATCTTCTTGCCCTTTTACATCTGAAAAGTCAACATTGTTTCTTTCTTTTTTATTTGATTCTTGTCCACAGTTTTCTTCAACTGGTTTCAATATTTTTTCTCCATTTAAATGTCTTACCACTTCTATTAATCTATCTGCAGAAATAATGTTTAATCCCTTTACTATTGATGCTTCTTTTGCATTTTCTTTTGGTAATATAATTTTCTTTATTCCAAGTTTTTTTGCTTCTATACACATTGGAAGTATTCCATTTACTTTATTTATTTTTCCATTTAAAGACAGCTCACCAATAAAAACATAATCTCCTATATCTCTACATTCAATATATCCTGTTGCTGTTAATATTCCTATTGCTATTGGCAGGTCAAAAAAAGCCCCTTCTTTTCTTGAGTCTGCTGGTGCTAAATTAACTACAATTCTTCTGCTTGGAAACTCCATACCTGAGTTTTTTATAGCAGCTCTTACTCTTTCTTTCGATTCTCTTATACTAACATCTGGAAGTCCTACGGTTTCCCAAGAAGGCAGTCCAGCTGACACATCAATTTGAACATGAATAAGATACCCATCCAGTCCATGCAAAGACATGCTTTTTACAATGGCTAACATATGTTTTCCTCCATATTATATTTAATTTTAATTTTTGGATTTATTTTTAGAAATTTTCTGAATTTTGAAATAAATTTTGAACGTTTTATTGGTATACTTTACCACATATTGTAGTCTACGTCAATATATATATACAAGTTTTTTCAAATTTTACGAGTCAATTTGTTGACAACATTGTTTAGAAATAGTATAATAACATTTGCCAGCGAATATATGCAGATGTGGCGAAACTGGCAGACGCACAGGACTTAAAATCCTGCGAGCTTAACCGCTCATGCCGGTTCGATTCCGGCCATCTGCACCATTTTAAGACAGCTTACGAACCAATATGGTTGTAAGCTGTTTTGCTATTGTAGGGGCGGATAGTATCCGCCCGCGGGAAGATGATATCTTCCCCTACATATAAACGTTCTCTTTCTAGGAAGGGGACGATTTTTATTGTTAGAAGTTAAAATAACCGAAGAACTAGTGCCGAATAGTGAGATATTAGAGATTATCAAAAGTTACAAGCATACAACTACAAATGGCAAGATTAAAGTTCTTCTGAAAACTAATCTTCAACTTGTTATACCAACTATTTATGCTATTACATATCCTGTTACACTTACTGTTCTTGAATATAAAGTAAATGAAATTAGTAGTAAACCATTTTATATTAAAGAACACAATAAAAAGTATAACCTAAAAGAAATTAAGCAAATTCTTACAAATATGGGAGTAATTGAATAAAAACTATTGACTATTCTTAAAGATTTTATTATAATACATTTACAAAACCACTGAAACAAGTGCATTTGTGGGAGTACAATATGAAACATAAAAGAAACAAGTGTAACTGTAATTTAATAGATTTTAAGAATGTCAATGGCAAGTGTGAGCTGTTGGCATTTTTCGTGGGAGTACATTTGGGAGTACAAAAAGGAAGGAGATGGATTTAGTGAGTAACAGAGCAGGAATATATGTAAGAGTATCAACAGATGACCAAAGAGATAATGGACATTCTATTGATTCACAATTGCGTATGCTAAAAGAACATTGTGAAAAGGAAAATTATGACATTATAGATGTATACAATGATGCAGGATATTCTGGTAAAGATTTATTTAGACCAGAAATGCAAAGATTACAGCAAGATATTAAAAATAGGAAACTAGACAAACTGCTTGCTATTAAGGTGGATAGATTAACTAGAAATAACTTTGACGGCTTTTGGCTTTTAAACTTTTGCGAGAGTAATGATGTGAAAATAGAACTAATATTAGAGCCTTATGATGTATCTACTGCTAATGGTGAAATGATATATGGTATGAACCTAGTATTTGGACAAAGAGAACGTAAAGAAATAGGTGCTAGAACTAAAAGAGCATTAGAAGAAATGGCATTAAAAAAGATACATCCCCATAAAGCTCCATTTGGCTATACCAGAAATAAAGACACAGGGTATTTAGAAATTGAGCCACTACAAGCACAAGCAGTTAGAGAAATATTTGATTTGTGTAAAAAGGGACATTCTACTAGGGATATTGCTAGTATTATGAAAGAAAGTGGCAGAAATTTTAAATGGGACAGAGTTTATAACATATTAACAAATAGCATTTATATTGGCAAATTTGCATTTGGAAGGTCTAAACGAAAACCACAAGATATTTTAATGGAGATTATTACATACTAGATTTAAAACTAGAGGAACAAGAAAATCAATATAATATTAACAAATATGGACTGCTAAAACTGAACTGGCTGAAGAAAAATAATAAGGCATTGCATACTGAACTTCTTATGACAGATAAGCTAAATAAATATCTTTTTTCAGTAGGTAATGAAGCAACAGATATGGTAGAAACCATAGTAAAATCTTATATAGAAAATGATACAGAACTTACTGAAAAGTTAAAAGAAACGAACCAGATGGAATGGGTACAAAGAATGAATAATTACAAAAATAGAGCTGAAGAATTTGTGTTAAAAGAGTTCATATATATTTAATAAAACTGGAATAAAATGCTCGGATTTTAGAGATAGGATTCGAGCATTTTTTCTTTGTTTTTTTGCTTGGTAGTGAATTTTTGTGTCCCAGCAAGCAATGGAAATGTACTACCGTACAATCCAAACTATGGGAAAATCCCAATCCCTAAATAGCATAATTGTAATCAACAATAATTAGAAAATTGTTGCTAAATTTATGTACTTTTTTAAATTTTAATGATACAATTTAGTTATTGTTGTAGGAGGAACTTTTACTATGGATAAAAAGAAAAAAGATTATATTATATATGTACTTGTTGCAATAACATTTTTAATAATAATCTATGCAGTAATTTCATCTAAACAAATTGGTAATTTAGGAGGTACTAGTTCAGGAGTTAGAGATTTATTTAGTTACAGTGATGATATGCCTGTTATATACAAAGATAAGATATATTTTGTAACATATGATACAAGAAGTTATACATCTAAATTAGTTGTTTCTGATTTAGATGGTAAAAATATAAAAACTCTTGTAAATTCTAAAGATGTTAAGAATGAAAATACAGGACAGTTAACTAACATTGGTAGAATAGATTTTATTGTTAATGATAAGTTGTATTTCTGGAATATGATATATGTTACAGAGCGTTTGATGGGGCAGCCTTTTAGAGTAGATATAAATAATCCTAAAGATATGCAATACTATTTCACAGATGTTATATTTTCAGAAGATTTAAAAGCAATAAATGATAATAACTATAAAATAATTGGAAGTGGCTCTAATGCATACACATTTTATAAAAATCAAATAGTAGGTGTAGGAGATTCTCTTAGAACTGTTCAAGACCCATATGTCAAATTATATTTAGGTGACAATGTAATTTATAAAAGCAAAGGATGGATTACAAAATTAGCAGTTTACGGAGATTATGTGTATATATTTGATAGTGAAGATACTGGTAGTAGCAATAACAATGGAAAAATCAAAAAAATATCTTTAAAAACTTATGAGGTTATTGATTCAATTCCTCTTGATATTTCTCCTTATTCTATGCTTAAATATTCATTCAATGAAAATGGAGTTGTATTTGCTATAAAAAGGTCAACAGATAGAGACAAAAACTTAGCATATAAAATAGATTATAATACATTCAAATTAACAAAGCTTGATGATTTTATTGGTATAGAAAACAATACAAATGTTACAATTTATGATATGTACTACATAGATAACTATATAATATATTGTACATCTTCTAAACCAATATATTATGGTTCAACAGATATGTCTTATGATATATTTGTTTATGATGAGAACACTAAAAATGTAAAGGAATATAAAAACATATACTATTATCAGCCATACGAAAAAAGTATGTATTTGATTAATAATCCAGATATGAAAATAGAAAAAATAAATTTTTAAGAGGTGGAAAAGTATGAATTGTAAAAAATGCGGTAACCAATTAGAAGAAAAATGGCAATATTGCCCTCAATGTAATGCTTCTGTAAACTCAAAAATTGTTGAAAATAAACAGGAAGAAAATCAAAAACTACTAGAAAACAGTAATAGTACAGAACTAATATATGTCATTGTATTTTTAGTTAATATTGCTTTGGCTTTTACAATAAGAAGTATCAGTGGTATTGCTTTTATAATAGCCCTAATAACTATTGTAACTGGAAAAATAAAATGTCCTAAAAGTAAAACTATAAATGCATTGTTTTGGGTATTTTTAATTGGTATAGTTGTGTTTATGATATATATGGTAGTTATGCTAATTATGTGTGCTAATTTTCTAAATACAGTACGATGTCCGTAGGTGGTATATATGATAGATTCAAAGATACCCATTTATAGCATAATGATTTTATTATCACTAATTGCAAACATCTTTGTTGTAGCACTAATATCAAGAAAATATAAATTTACTAAAATAGAAATTGTTTGTCTTCTGCTTTATGAGAATATTGGAATAATTAGTGGTGCGAAAATACTAACATTTTTGCAAAGCTATAAAGAATTAAATGGACAATTTGATTTTTTAACTTTAGGCTTATCTTCTTATGGAGCAGTTATTGGTGCATTATTATTTATAATACTTTTTAGTTTCCAATTTAAAAAATCTTTAAAAGAAATGTTATATATTTTTATGCCATCTATACCACTTATGTATGGACTTGGGAAAATCGGATGTTTTTTAGTGGGTTGTTGTTATGGTATTGAATATAGTGGTTTAGGCAGTGTTGTATATAATCATTCTTTATCAGCACCTCAACATCTTCATTTATTACCAATTCAAATAATAGAAACAATATTTTTCATTGGTATTTTTATCTATATGGTTTTAAAACATAAAAGAAATCAATTTAATAATAAAACATTAGGTATTAGCTTTATACTATGCGGATTCAGTAAATTTATTCTTGATTTTTTTAGAGCAAGTCATATAGATGAAATAATATCTTTAAATCAAATTATAAGTATAATGTTTATTCTTACTGGAATAGTTTTATGGATAAAAGATAATGGAAGTAAAGGAGATGGTTGATATGAGCGAAGAAAATAATTTGAAAATGTTTGAAGATAAAAATATAAGAGTGCAATGGAATGCAGATAAAGAATTGTGGTATTTTTCTGTTGTTGATATTGTATCAGTTCTAACAGATAGCGATTATCAAAAGTCAAGAAATTATTGGAAATGGCTAAAAAACAAGCTAAATGAAGAAGGTAGTGAACTGGTTAGTAATACTAACCAGTTGAAAATGAGAGCCTATGATGGCAAGATGAGAGATACTGATGTAATGGATACAGAGCAAATTTTACGTTTAGTACAATCAATACCTTCTAAAAAAGCAGAACCATTTAAAATATGGTTGGCTAAAGTTGGTGCAGAAAGAATTGATGAGACATACGACCCAGAACTTGCTATAAACAGAGCATTAGATACATATAGAAAAAAGGGATATTCAGAAGAATGGATAAATCAAAGATTAAAAACGATAGATGCTAGAAAAGAATTTACAGACGAATTACAACGTGGTGGAATAAATTCAAGCAAGGATTTTGCAATGCTTACAAATATCTTAACAAAAGTATGGAGTGGTAATACAGTAAAAGAATATAAAGAATTAAAAGGGCTTAAAAAAGAAAACTTACGAGATAATATGACTAATATGGAATTAGTTTTAAATATGCTTGCATTAGAAAATTAAATTCAAGCAATGACGAAACTGCATAAAAGGGTTTGGGTTTTCCCATAGTGGATTTTGTGTACGGTAGTACAAATTCAGTGCTTGCTGGGACATAAAACTTCACTCCCAATTAAGATTTTACTCCCAAATGATAATTTAAATTTTAGAAAAAGCATAGAAATTTCTGTACTCCCATTGCAATTATTATTAACATTATGTATAATGATTTTAGAAAGAAAACGGAATTGGTTATAGTTCGTAACCTGTGGTGTTATCGCACCAAGTATCAATTAACTTACCTAAAAAATAATTATTTTGGAGGTTCAAAATGTTTTCAAGCAATTCACAATAACAAAGTTTAAAAACTTTTATGCTAAATAGGGACGGAAAGACAGAGGGACGGGGCAAAAGTGAACACCTGGGGACGGAGAAAAGTGTTCAAATCTTCAGATTTGAACACTTTTCTCCGTCCCCAGGTGTTCACTTTTTTAGTTGAAAAAAATAAATTCATATGATAAAGTGTAATTAGAAAATAAATTTAAGGAGGTTTTGCTATGAAAAAAAGTTTTATAATATCAATAATTATAACAATAATTGCAACTGGTATTGCAATATGGTTTTATATGGTTTCAGAAGGAAGTATTCCTATACATTGGAATATTTATGGTGAAGTTGATGGATATGGTTCGCCAGCTACAATATTTCTTTTCCCAGGGACAAGTTTATTCACAATAATTTTATTTCTTCTTATTCCTAAAATTGATCCAAAAGGTGAAAACATTAAAAAATCCGGACCACTTTTACCATTATTAATGTTCTTAATTTCAGGTTTAATGTTTGGCTTGGAAATAATTACAATTATGACTACAAATAACCCAGACACTTTCAGTATAAATATTTTCATATCATTATTGCTTGCTGTTTTATTTGTTGTTATGGGTTATTATCTACCATTGGTGAAACACAACTACATGCTTGGAATAAGAACACCATGGACACTTTACAGTGAAGATATATGGGTTAAAACTCATATTGCTTCTAGGTATTGGTTTATAGGAGTTGGAGTATTATTTTTAATTTGCATGTTTATAAAAGAGCCTTATAATCTAGCAATACCACTTATTTCTATGACAGTTGTTTTAATTGGAATTTTAGCATATTCATACATACTTTTTGTAAGTGAGAAAAAAAGTAAAAAATAAATTGAATATATATACATATTTGATAAAGATAATAAACAAAGGAGAAAATTTACCGTGATAATAGAAATTGTAATAATCATAATAGGTTTTGCATTTTTAATATTTGGTGCGGAATTATTGGTAAGAGGATGTAAAAGCATTGCAGAAAAATTCAACATTCCAGAAATAATTATAGGCCTTACAATAGTTGCAATAGGAACCTCTATGCCAGAACTAATAATAAGTGTAACTTCAGCATTAACAAATCATACTGATTTAATAATAGGAAATGCAATTGGTAGCGATATTTGTAATTTCTTATTTATATTAGGATTTATAACTATAGTTAAACCAGTAATAATAGATAAAGAAACAAGAAGAATTCATTTACCGGCAGCAATTATATCTACATTACTATTACTTATAATGGCAAATGGGCTTTTAGGCACAGCAAAATCTGTTATAAGCAGAACAGAAGGATTTATACTTCTTGCATGTGGTATAGCATATTTTTCTTATCCAATATATATTGAAATAAAAAATATAATGAAATTTCAGAAACATAAGACGGGAGTCTCAGACAAAAAAGAAATTAATGTATTAAAGGCAACATTTCAAATTATAATTGGAATAATATTACTTGGGTATGGTTCAGATTTTGTAGTAAATAATTCTTCTGCAATTGCAGAACGTTTTGGAATAGCAGAAAGTGTTATAGGTCTCACAATAATTGCAATAGGAACTGCACTGCCTGAAATGGTTACATCAACAGTAGCACTTATAAAGAAAGATACAAACATGGCTGTACGGAAATTTAATTGGCTCTTCTGTTCTTAATTCATGTTTAATAATTGGTATCGGAGCATCTATTAAACCATTTGATTTTGTCCCAAGATTTAACACAGACCTTATATTTTTATTAATAATAACTACTTTCATATGGTGTTTTTCAATATTAAACAAAGGAAGAATGACAAGAAGTGTAGGAATAATTCAAGTATTATTATTTATAGGATATATTACAACATTGTTTATTTCATAAATTTAATTAAAAAAGCTGTCTTATTTTAGGACAGCCTTTTTTAATTTTCTTCTATTAAATAACTTAAATAATTCCATAGTAATTAATAACGGTATTGTCATTGCCAATATTATTATAAAATCTGTAATCGATACCGGATTTGTTTTGAAAACATTTTGTAACACAGGTACATTCATAACTAAAATGTGTAAAAACAAGGCACATGTTACTGCAAATACAATAAATTTGTTGTTTCTTAATGGCACCTTAAATGCAGATGTTTTCTCACTTCTACAATTAAACACATGTACATTTTGTAACAATACCATTAATAATAATATATAATTTCTTGCTCTGTCTATATTTATAAGATTACCATATTTATTGTTTAATAAATACCACATTATAAATACTATTACAAACATTACTATTGCCGATATTAATGTTTCATGTATTAGCAATTTTTCAAATATACGTTCATTTGTGGCCCTTGGTTTTTCGTCCATTACACCCTTCTCACCTTTTTCACAGGCAGTTGCAATATCTTGAATCCCGTTTGTGGCTAAATTAATCCACAATATTTGTACAGTTGTAAATGGTGGTGGCAAGTTAAGTATTATAGAAGTTGTAAATAACATCATCTCTGCAAATGCAGTAGATATTAATAAGTATATAACTTTTCTAATATTATTATATGCGTATCTTCCCTCTTCAATAGCAGATACAATAGATAAAAAATTATCGTCTGTTATTATCATTGTACTCACATCTTTTGCGACATCAGTTCCACTACCCATTGCTACACCTATATTTGCTTTTTTAAGAGATGGAGCATCATTTATTCCGTCACCTGTTACTGCTATAAATTCTCCATTTTCTTTTAATGTTTCTACAATAATAGATTTATGCATAGGCGATACTCTTGCAAATACATTGTTTTTAGTCAATAATTCAATTAGCTTTTCTTTTGAAGTATTATATGCATTTCTTACCATGTCTCCTGTTATTACATCACCATTATCTTTAATTAAATCTATTTCTTTTGCTATTGATTTTGCTGTTAACGGATGGTCTCCTGTTATCATAATAACTCTTATTCCAGCTTTATGGCATTTTTTGATTGCTTCTTTACTCGTAGGTCTTATTGGGTCTATAAATCCAGTAAATCCCACAAAAGTTAAGTTCTTTATGTCTTCTTTTTCATATATGTTTTTCTTATCTCCTGTATATTTTCCGAGTTGCAAGTGCTATTACTCTATATCCGTAAAGCAGACAACCTTAAAAATTCATTTTCTAATTTTTCATGTTCAATTGGTATTTCCTGATTATCTATTTTTTCATTTGCACAAAATTCCAATATGGTTTCAGCACTTCCTTTCACTGTAACGTAGCTCTCATTATCTTTCTCAAAAAAAACTGCCGAAAATTTATTTACTGGTTCATATGGTATTCTTCCAAATATATTAAATTCCTGTTTTAGCTCACTTTCTTTTAAACCATATTTTAAACCTAAAGATAAAAACGCCAAATCTATTGAATCTCCATGGTATATAAATTGTCCATCTTTTTTGTCTAGAAATGCTTCATTGTTTAACATTCCCATTTGGCAAATGCGTTCTACCTGTGAGTTTTGTTCTTTATTTACGTTATTTAATTTTATATCTCCCTTATCGTTATATCCTTCTCCTGAAATTTCAAAATTTGTTCCGTCTGGGATTGATATTATTTTTGCAGTCTGCTGATTTACAGTTAAAGTACCTGTTTTATCACTTGCAATTACTGTACAACTTCCCAAGCTTTCTACTGAAGAAAGTTTTTTT
>Ga0082212_10001587_pt1 | contig 33477 bp, 23 predicted proteins | sample TergutNt197P3_FD_71548 | JGI IMG/M metagenome (GOLD analysis project Ga0082212, IMG submission 71548) | Neocapritermes taracua P3 segment gut microbial communities from Petit-Saut dam, French Guiana - Nt197 P3 | ecosystem: Host-associated > Arthropoda: Insects > Digestive system > Gut ... | reverse complement strand
TGAGGTGACAAAGTGCGAGATTGAATAATCACGCGACTTTAGTCGTGTGAGTGTTCAAATAATTAGGAGTGAGCAAAATGAAAAACAAGTTTATCGGATTCTTCTTTGGCATAATAGTTGGCGCAATGGTTTTTGGCTCTGTAGCTCTTGCGACAAACAGCGAGACACGAACACTATCAGCGGCTTTTCGCGGCATATGGATTGAGATTGACCGGACACCATTTACTCCCAAAGACGTAAACGATAATGTAGTTGAGCCGTTCATTGTTGATGGGACAACGTATCTTCCAATCCGTGCGATTTCAGAGGCTTTCGATAAAGAGGTGATTTGGGATAATGAGGTCTATCCACCTGCAATACGCATTTTTACTAAATCAGAACCTGTTAGCGCAGATGAAGTCATGGAAGCTTTTGCAGCGGTTTATTTGACTGACGCCGAGGACTTGCAGGACTTCACGGTTGAGAGTGCGGTACTTGATAGCCCTAATACTTGGATTGTTGGCTACAGTGTTCTGCCAAAGGATATACCAGACGAAGGTGATTCTCTGTGGATAGCAGGGAATGGTGAGTATGGAGAAAACGGTTGGATTGTAGGTAAAGCGTTTTATGTATATGTTGTTAAAACTGACGGTGTTGTAGATTTAAGAATTATTGGGACTGGTCTGTAAGAAAGTAAGCAAACAATGTAGCCGCGTATCTTTGGTGTGATGGGGCGGCTACATTGCTTGCTTGATGGTCAATAAACAGTCAATCAACGCTATCGAAATAGTATACCTCTCCGCAGAAGGTTATGGAATACAACTCGCCGATTTCATAGTATTCAGTAGCGCCCCATACCGCCCCGCCATCGCTGTCGAAGAAGTATTCAGGCCGTTCAATCGTTATAATTCCGCCATCGTTAAGCGTCAGGTATGGCTCACCATAACTTTTTATGTAATCCATCATCCCGTGAGTAAATTCGTTTTGTTCCTCAACATATGCACTCCATGCGTCAATAGCCTCCACGTCGTTTGAATCGAGATATACATCACGCGGATCGACATTGCCTCCGCCCACCTCGCGGTTTCTGTGCGAATAGATTTGGATCGACGTGGTCATGGGCGTACTTTCGATTTCCACTTTTGCTATGTACGGCGAGTTTGCGGTAATGGCGGTCAGGCTTCTCGACGATAACTCCAACTCCGTACTCACTGTGAAACTCATTTCCCACGGCCCGGTTATAACATTCAGGGCGGGCCTGCCCGCTATTGCCAGCTTCATTTCGGAAAGATCGGCGCCCTCGCCAACATCATACACCATCTCCATGTAATCCCCTTCTTTAATAGAAAAGAAATAAGGAATCACGTTTCCTTCACTGTCAAGCAGAAGGAAAGCCACACTTCTTTGAAAATAGTCCAGAATACTGACATACTTAATTTGTAAGTGAAATCTACCATTGGCCATACCGGCATTTGTTATAACAGCCCAATCGATCCCCGGTATAGTTACAGGTATCTCTTCAGGATTCAGCGGCAGGAGTTCGGGCGTTTCACTTTCCGGAAATGCCTCATTGTCATATGCGGTAAATCCCATACTTGCTACTGTACCGGCCGCGCCTGCGGCTTCGGTCCAGCGCTCCCACGGAATGGTTTCGCTGCTTTGCGCATATGCCGCCAGGTTAAAGTCAAGTTCTTCACGCTCGACTTGACGGATGCCGGATAGTATCGCTTCTATATCAAAACTGATAGTGCCGCCCGCGCTTGCGTTTGACGCCAGTTCCAGAGATAGTATAAGCGTTGCTTTGTCCCCGGTTTCATCATAGATCACTCTCTCTCGGCGTAGCCCGCCGTAATCCCTGCTATATGCAATCAAGCTATCCGACAACCGCCCGCCTTCATTGTCTATTATTTCTATCATCACATATGCCTTGTTTCCGTCTGAATACGCGGAGAGCAGCGTTATATCAAGCCCTCCCGCGCTGGCTGTCTGCCCGACTTCGATCCTGTGTTCGGCAGACGGGTTGTTAAAGAATGAGTTTAGTATTTTTCCGAAGTCAAGACCCGTAAACGCTGCAAGCGCCATCCCGGACACAGCGATAAGCGCCGCAGCAACAGCAGCCACGAGCAATATGCGTTTTCCGGATTTGCTCTTTGGGGCTGTTTTTTGCATAAAGAGGTTTTTTATGTTCTCATCGCTCTGCGCGGTGTAGGTTGGGGTGTAAGCCAGCAGTTCATTGATGCGCTCATCATCCAACTCAGCAATAATGTTCTTATCCATTGCAAGCGGTCTCCTTATCTCCTAATATTTTGCGTAATTTCAACTTGCTTTGATACAGCCTGTTTTCCACTTCCTTCACAGGTAATGATGTTTTGTCCGCGATGCCTGAAGGTTTTTCGTCAAAGAAATACCGGCGTATCAAAATCTCTTTGTTCGGCTCGCCTAATGACCGTATGGCCTCATAAAGCTCGCTGTATAACTCCTTTTTTGCAATATAATCGAATAAGTCATCGTCCGATGAACGGATAGCTTCGTCAAGTTCCACAATGTTGTTTTTTGATAATTGCCTGTATTTATCGAGCGCCCTGCGCTTTGCGATGACCGCCAGAAATGTTTTTACAGTACCTTTCCGTGGGTCATAAGCCTTTGGATTTTTCCAGAGGCTGAAATATGTGTCGCTTATGCATTCCTCAATATCCTCGCTTGTCCCGACATTATTCAGAATACTCCCGACAACAACCCATAGCAGCTTGTTATACATTCCCATGATTTTCATAAATGCTTCTGTGTCGCCGGAACGAACCAGGTCTATCATGTTTTCGTCGCCCATGCCTATCACCGCCTTGTCTGTTCTTGTTATATCATACAATTCGTATGTTATAGCAAAAACACTTAAATAATTACAGATTTTTTTCAAGACGCTTTTCATGCGGACCTATGTGTAAAAAAGCGGATCGCTTCAAGCTTGCTTGAAACAACGGGAAGCACCTGATATAATTGGGCGCAGATATTAAAAGGGAGTCCGCGTATAGAAGCGGGCGGTGTAGCACTGAACGATACAAAGGACGCTGAAATATCGGCAGCGTCTGTAGTAAAAACGCCATAGACCGAAGACGGAAAGGGTGGATAAAAATGCGCAGAATGATCATCAACGCGGACCGTAAAGGGGCAAAGATCAACAAAAATATATACGGTCATTTCTCCGAGCATCTGGGGCGGTGCATTTACGAGGGGCTGTACGTCGGCGGCGATATGACGATACCGAACGTGAACGGAATGCGTAAAGACGTCGTGGAAGCGCTCAAAGGAATCAAGGTTCCCGTGCTGCGCTGGCCCGGCGGATGCTTTGCGGACGAATACCACTGGATGGACGGCATAGGCCCGCAGGAGCAGCGCAAAACAATGATCAACACGCATTGGGGCGGCGTTGTGGAGGATAACTCCTTCGGAACGCATGAGTTCCTTGAACTATGCGAGCAAATCGGCTGCGACCCGTACATCACCGGCAACGTAGGCAGCGGCTCTGTGCGAGAGATGAGCGAGTGGGTCGAGTACATGACGTTTGACGGCGTGTCGCCGATGGCGGAGCTGCGCCAGGAGAACGGACGCGAGAAACCCTGGAACATCCCGTTTTTCGGCGTCGGCAACGAGAGCTGGGGCTGCGGCGGCAACATGTGCTCGCAGAAGTACGCGCAGACCTACCGCCATTACCAGACATATGTGCGCGAATACGGCGACAATAAGATCGCCAAAATCGCTTGCGGCCCGAACTCGGACGATTACGAATGGACAGAAATGATGATGAGCTTCTGCCACAGCCGCGAAGCGCTCGGAGGCGGCCAGAGTTTCCGCATGGATGGCCTTTCGCTGCATTTTTATACATTCCCGGGCGGCACGCAGGATCGCGGCTCAGCGACGAAATTTGACGAGAGCAAGTATTACCAGACGCTTGGCGAAGCGCTGCGCATTGATACTTTGATAAAAGGCCACAGCTTCATCATGGACAGGTTCGACCCCGAGAAGCGCGTGGGGCTTGTGGTGGACGAATGGGGAACCTGGTACGATGTGGAGGAAGGAACGAACCCCGGCTTCCTCTATCAGCAGAACACCATGCGTGACGCTATCGCAGCCGCTATTACGCTCAATGTGTTCAACGCGCACTCAGACCGCGTCACGATGGCGAACATAGCGCAGACGGTGAATGTGCTTCAAGCGGTCATCCTCACGCAAAATGAGAAGATGATACTCACACCCACTTATCATGTGTTTGATTTATTCAAAGGCCATCAGGACGCAGTTTTGCTGGACAGCTATGTCGAGGCGCGGGATATCGACACGGGAGAGCATGTTATGCCCGACCTTCATGTGTCCGCATCGCAGAGCAGCGATGGCGCGCTGCGCGCGACGCTGGTGAATCTTTCGCTTGATACCGAGCAGGATATACGTTGTATGCTCAGCGACTCAAACAGAGACGCCGGCTCTAACAGAAAATCAAAAAGGGCGGGCAGGACGGTTTCGGCGCGAGTACTTACGGGCAAGATGGACGCTTACAATGATTTCAACAACGCTGACCGGGTGAAGCCGCAGGTTTTTGACGAGGTCAAAATAAACGGCGACGAGTTTGTGTTCCAGATTCCGCCATGCGCGGTAATGGAGATCGTAGTTAATGAATGAAAATATGAAATCATTTCTCGGCATTGAGCTTGGTTCGACGCGCATTAAGGCTGTTCTTATCGATGAGGTTGGAAAGCCATTGGCTGCAGGCGGGTTTGACTGGGAAAACCGACTCGAGAATGGGCTTTGGACTTACCATTTGGATGATGTTTGGGAAGGACTCAGGGCGAGCTTCGCGGCGCTTACAGCAAATTATTGCGCCGAAAATGGAAATCCGTTCCCGGGTGTTTCAGGTATCGGCGTTTCAGCCATGATGCATGGGTATCTTGTGCTTGACCATGACGACAAGCAGCTTGCGGAGTTTCGCACATGGAGGAACACGGTCACAGAAGAAGCAGCGGCTAAGCTGACTGATGCATTCGAGTTCAACATTCCGCAGCGCTGGAGCGTCGCGCATTTGTACCGGGCAATGGCTGGCAGGGAAGAGCATGTCGGCGAAATCGCTTTCATCACGACGCTGGCGGGTTATGTGCATTATATGCTCACGGGTGAAAAAGCGATCGGCGTCGGCGACGCTTCCGGTATGTTCCCCATTGACAGTGTGAGCAATGATTATCATGCAGGGATGGCCCGGAAGTTTGATGAGCTGGCAGCCGGATTCGGCGTACCATGGCAGCTGCTTGATATTATGCCAAAGGTGCTGTGCGCGGGAGAAAGCGCCGGAGTGCTGAGTGCTGCGGGCGCAAGGCTGCTTGATCCGTCAGGCGTCTTGAAGCCGGGAATCCCGCTGTGCCCGCCTGAGGGCGACGCCGGGACCGGCATGACGGCGACGAACAGCGTCGCGCCGCGCACGGGTAATGTTTCAGCCGGCACATCTGTTTTTGCAATGCTCGTATTGGAAAATGCGCTGTCCAAGCTCTACCCGGAAATCGACATGGTCACGACGCCCACAGGCATACCCGTCGCCATGGTCCATTGCAATAACTGCACATCCGACCTGGACGCTTGGGTCGGCGTTTTCGGTGAAGCGATGGCGCGCATGGGCGCAAGGTTGGATAAGACTGACGTTTATGCTGCGCTGTATCAAACAGCGCTGCAAGGGGATGCAGACTGCGGCGGGCTCGTCTCGGTCAATTACCTCTCCGGTGAGCATACGACCGGATTCCATGAAGGCCGCCCGCTATTTTTACGTACGCAGGACAGCCGCTTCACCCTTGAGAACTTTATGCGTTCGCTGCTGTTTTCAGCTATTGCGACGTTGAAGATAGGAATCGACATACTGACACAAGGCGAAGGGATAACTGTTGCAGGGCTGCTAGGCCATGGCGGGATATTCAAAACTGCCGCTGTCGCGCAAAGGCTTATGGCGGGAGCGCTGAACACGCCTGTCTCAGTGATGGACTCAGCGGGCGAAGGCGGGGCATGGGGCATCGCGCTGCTTGCGGCTTTTGCGGTTTGCAAAGATGACGGTGAAGCATTGGAAGAGTTTCTCAGCAATAAAGTGTTCAAAGATTCCTCAATCATCACGATCAAGCCCGACCCCTTCGACGCCGAAGGCTTCAAACAATACCTCGAACGCTACAAAGCCGCGCTCATTGTCGAACGCGAAGCGGTAAAACGGATAGGGAACAGAAGCGGTTGAAACCCGGAATCCAATAAGCTGACAGTTACAAACAATTATAAAGAGGAGGCTGACATTTTGAAAGACGAGTTTTTAATCCACATCACTCCGGAAAGCTGCTATGCAGATATTGATGAAATGCCGGACAGCGAAGACAATCGTTCACGTTCCAAGCATTACATCAAGGCCTCGGGCCGGCATGAAATCAATCAGGTCAATGAAGCCAACTACTTTGAGGGTACAAAGGTGCCGTACCACGAGCACAAAACTGCATACGAGACATTCCTTGTGGAAAAAGGCGCGATCGAAGTTCTGACGAGGAGCAGAAAAGCCGTCGCGCGAAAAGGAGAGCTTATTCACATCCAACCTTATGTGCCGCATTCTATTCAACCGGTTGAAGATGATTCCACGATCCGCGCGTACCACCATGGACACAGTCTGCTGGAAGATCAAATGGACAACCGCAGATTCAGAGAGACTTATCCGGAGCTGGCTAAGTCGCCGGACATCAGGCAGCAAATCGCGCCAAGGGAACAAACGTCCATCTGGTTCGATTATGAAGTTCCGCAGTTTATGGACGTACCCGTCAACAAATTTCCTGAAATCAGGACTTTCGGCGAGTCGCTTGCGGAGTTTAACTTTGACAAGCTCAACCTCAAGTTAAAAATCGGGCGGTGGGAAATGGGCGGTGTTAAGGAAATATGGCAGCTCCATATGAAAGCCGGCTGCAGCTTCTCCTGGGTCCCGACGAACATTTTCAATCTGCTGTACGATGTTTACGACGGCTCCGTTGAGGTCAGGCCCGACGGTATGGATCCGTTTGTCGCAAACACGCGGGATATGATACATGTTCCTAGGTATCTCGGAGGCAGCATTACAGCGCTGAAGGATACGGTGCTGTTCGACATAGGTTGTCAGGGCTACATGATGCAGTATCTGGACGAGGTGAACTCAGTAAAAGCGAGCGCCCCGGAAAAGCTTCAGGATGAAGAGTGCCTGCGCCGGCTGATGAAAAAGTATGATTTCTACGTTCGTTATCAGTTAGGCTGAAATAATATTGGAGATTTCTATGCTTGATGAGCTGAAAAACCAGGTGCTGGAGGCAAACCTGATGCTGCCTAAGTACGGGCTGGTCACTTTTACATGGGGGAATGTTTCGGGGATAGACCGTGAGCGCGGACTTGTCGTGATAAAACCGTCGGGCGTAGAATACGAGAACATGAGTGCGCAGGATATGGTCGTCGTTGACGTTAAAGACGGCAGCGTCGTCGAAGGCGAACTAACTCCTTCCTCCGACACCGCAACGCACCTGATTCTTTATAAAGCCTTCCCGCTCATTTGCGGCGTCGTCCATACGCACAGCAGGTGGGCGACAATATTCGCGCAGGCCGGCATGGGGATTCCGGCGCTCGGAACGACACATGCGGACTACTTCCACGGAGAGATTCCATGCACACGCAAAATGACCCCGGAAGAAGTTTCCGGGGATTACGAAGCGAATACGGGAAAAGTCATCATGGAGCGATTTTTAAACACATTTATCGCCTTTGAAGCAATGCCGGCTGTACTCGTTCACAGCCACGGCCCGTTCGTCTGGGGAAAGGACGCGGCGGACGCCGTGCACAACGCCGTAGTCCTCGAAGAAATAGCGCACATGGCCTGGCACACAAAAGCGCTGGCGCCGGAAACACCGCCGATGCATCAGGAACTCCTGAACAAACACTACCTGCGAAAACACGGACCGGACGCGTATTACGGGCAGAAATAAAGAAAGTCCCGAGGGTGACGTCCTCGGGGCTTTCGCTTTTGGATTGCATGTTGTGTTCATTCTTTTTGGCTAAAAACATCGTAGTATATTGGTACATCCATGTCAATAAAAATGTTGCAATTGTATGTGTTGCAATTGCTACACCGCAATTTCGAACTTGGCTATGTAGTCCTCCTGTGCTACCAGCGGCATGTGCGTGAAATATGCGGAGAAGCCTGCGATGCGCACGATCAAGTCCTGATAATCTTGCGGGTTTTTCTGTGCCGCGCGCATGATGGCGGTGTCCGCCACTGTGAAGCAGAACTGGAGGCCGCCCATGTCGAAATATGACTCAATAAGCTCGCGCACCTTGGCGGTGGACTCCTCGTTGCGCACGGAGTTTGCGTCCATGCGGATGTTGATCGCGCCGCCGCACCTTAGTTTGCTCCACGGCATCTTCGAGACACTCTTGACATAGGACAGCGGGCCGTGCTTCACGACGTCCTGCCTCGGGTCGTTCGCCGGTGAAAGCGGGTCGCCCGTTTTTCTGCCGTCCGGCGTCGCCCATGTTCGCTGGCCAGCGCCCGCCCAATAGAGGTCGAGCGCGCCGGTGTTCACCGTTCCGTTATGCGGCGCTGGTTTTGAATTGAGATAATCGACCGCGAGGTTCGTGAACCAAGCCACCATTGAATCAGGCTCATCGAGGTCGTTGCCGTAGAACGGAACCTCGTTTAGTATCCGCTGGCGGAGCAACTCATGCCCCTCCCAGTTGGTGCTTACAGCGTCGTATAACTCGCGGGTAGTCACAGTCTTGTCGTCAAAACAGAGTTTCTTTATGACCGTCAGGCTGTCGCCGATCGTGCCGATGGCGTTTATCATATGCCCCATTCCGTTGTACTTTGCCCCGCCCCATGTCACGTCCTTGCCCGATTCAATGCAACCGTCCATCATGACGGAAGCGGAGAGACAGGGCCATGCGGTCTCAAAAGTGAGGGCGGCGAACTGATATATCCTCGCGCCGAAGTCGACGCTATGCTTGATCTGCCGCTCAAACTCAGCCTGCAGCTCCTCAAAAGTCTCGTATTCATACAGCTTCTTGCATGGCAGGCGTCCGGGCGCTTTCGTCATGGGGTCTACATTCCCGTGGAAGCAGAAGTTGAAAAGGCCGAGCAGGCTGCCCATGCCGCCGAACATACCGCAGTTGGCGGACATAGACCATTCCATGCCGCTGATGCCCGGCTCGACGCAGCCGAAGACGCCGTAACGCCTTGCGTCCGCAAGCGGGATACCTCTGCCCATCATGGCCGGTATGACGACAGCGTCATTATTGAACTGCGGCAGGCCGCCCGAGCGTTTGCTGCACGCGATGCCAATTTCCCAGATGCGGTCGGGCGTGTCCTTGTTTATGCGCAGCGCAAGGCTCGGCTCTGCAATGTGCAGGCGATAATATGACAGCAGCAGCATCTCCGTGGCCAGATTGTATGTGCCGGCGCCGTCCGCGTCCATGCCGCCGAGCGTGACGAGCATGCCCGCCGCGATGTTTTGCATACCGCCCTGGAGGTCGAACATAGTCTTGCCGTTTTTGTGAGCCTCGATGAGCTGGTCGTTATTCGGTTTTGGGAACATAATGATTTGATTGCCCAGCTGCAGGATGAATGCGTCGCAAAGCTCCTGCGCCTGTTCATGCGTCAGTATGCCTGTTTTTATGTCGTTTTCCAGAAGTCCGCCAAGATAACTGTCTATGAGGGCGGGGGAGTCAGCCCAATGCGTTCCGTCGGCGGTTATCAGGTTCTGGTAGAAAAGTATGACTTGCATGCCTTCCCAAAGGCTCCTGGCCGGGTTTTCCATGATCCAGTCGCAGGAGTCTGCCATTTTCAGAAGCTCGGTGCGCCGGTCCGGATTCGTTTCCGACTCAGCCTTCTCGCGGCAGCCTGCGGCGTAACGCTTGCTCATTAGGATCATGCCGTCGCATGTTTTGATGATCGCGCGGTAGAAGAGCTCACTGCGAACGTTTTCGCTTGTCGTGTTTTGCCTGATCGCTTCCATCTTCTCTTCCGCTGCCTTGCGCACAGCGCCGAAGCCAACTGTTACCGCTTTTTCGTAATTGGGGCAGAAATGCCCCGGATATGTTCCTGACAAGAACGACATATCGAAGCCTTCAGGGAACCTCTCAAAGAACTCGGGCGGCATAAGCCCGCGCGCGGTGGCTCCTATGTCTTTGCCCACCCAGTAGTCAGCAGCTTCGAGCAGGTATTCGCGCTCTTCGTCATCCACCCATACGCTTCCGGGAACTTGCCATGCGGCGCGGAACCTCTCGTCGGTATCTCCGAAGCAATTTTTGAACCAGGTGTGACTCGTCTGCTCGATATCAAAGTGCAGGCTCCTGCAATGCGGCCCTGCGTCGCCGAGGAAAATATCGTCGTCGTCGATGTTGATCGCGCGCGTGGCACACCACTCGTAAAGGTAGCCTCCGCGTTTGAGTACGGGGTATTCATTCTCATGCGTTTTATAATACTCCGTAATGATGCGGTTGCGCTCGACGTTCAGCCGCAGGTTCTTGTTTATCCTCTCTCTTTTGTCTCTGAGCTTCTGAGTGCGCTCTGAAATTGGGACGTCGAAATTTGACATAGTTTACCTCCAATTGTATTGATTTAATGCAGCTGGCAGTTAAGACCTGCCGCCCTGAATATTTCCATTACTTCATGCATAAACGCCTCTTCAGGCGGTTCGACGTTTGTCAGCTTGTAGCGCCAGCCCAGGCGGTCGTACTTCATGCGGCCTGTGGCGTGGTACGGCAGGAGTTGTACCAGCTTTACAGCCTCGCCGAGAGAAGCGCAAAACTCCGCTGTCTTTTCAAGGTTTACCTTCTTGTCGGTCAGCTTGGGTATGACGGGTACGCGGATCTGCAGCGCTGCGCCATGTTCTGCAAGAAAACGCGCGTTTGTCAGTATTTGCTCATTTCCGACTCCGGTGAGGTTTTTATGCATCTTTGCGTCCATATGCTTTATGTCATACAGAAATAAGTCGATATACGGCATGATCTTTTCAAACATTGCTGTCTCTGCATGGCCTGTGGTGTCAAGGCAGATGTGTATGCCGCTGTCCTTCAGCCTTTTTGCGAGATTGTAGGTGAACGCGAACTGAGCCATCGCTTCTCCGCCGGAGATGGTTATTCCGCCGCCGTTCTTGAAAAACCCGCGATCCTTGTCGACGCGTTCATAGACTTCATCGACCGTAACTGTCCTGCCCGATTCGTATAGCGCGCTTGTGACGCAGGCGCCGGCGCACTTAAAGCAGGCTTTGCATTTTTCGCGGTCGATTTCCGCTTTTTCCAGCATCCCGGATCCGTCGAGGGCTTCAACTGGTTCAGATTTCGTTATCGCTTGCTCAGGACAGGCGTGTATGCACGCGTTTTTGCATACCGCGGTTCCCAGGCACTTGACAGGCAGATAACCAAGCTCAAACTCATGCCGCTGTGATTCCGGGCTGTGGCACCATAGGCAGCGCAGCGGGCAGCCTTTGGTGTAGACGGTGGTGCGGATGCCCGGCCCGTCGTGTACGGCGTATCCTTGTATGTCGTATATGTGCCCTGTTTCGTTTTCATATTCTACCATGGAAGAATATTATCACGACATGCTTGCATCGTCAAGGTCGAGGGAACAACCATTTGCGCGCTATGTGTTTTCATGATAAAATGAGCAACTGATTCGAGGCTCACAGTGGAAACTAACGCTGAATTTTGGAGGAAAATATGATGACTAATATTCCCGAAATCATCCCCGGTATAATTTCTGTTTCCCGCGATTGCTTTCCTATCGCGCTTTCGGAAACGAGACGCAGCGCCGTTGCGGCGGCGTATGGCGATATTTATGAGTGCAAGGTCACAGTGGAGAATGAGGAGGATATGCAACGGGCGCTGGCCGACGTGAAAGCTGCGGGCGTTAATGCGCTTGTGGTGTTCCTCGGCAATTTTGGCCCGGAGACGCCGGAGGTGTTGCTGGCAAAGTATTTTGACGGGCCTTCGATGTTCGTTGCAGCAGCGGAAGACGCCGGCGGCAAGCTCGTGGACGGGCGCGGGGATGCTTATTGCGGGATGCTCAACTGTTCATACAACCTGGGGCTCCGAAATATCAAAGCGCATATCCCGCAATACCCTGTCGGTACTGCGGGGGATATTGCGAAAACTATAAGCGAGTTTATTCCCATTGCCCGCGCTCTGATAGGGATTTCGAAGCTAAAGGTCATCACTTTCGGGCCTCGCCCGCAGGACTTCCTTGCTTGTAATGCGCCAATTAAACAACTATTCGATTTGGGCGTTGAGATTCAGGAAAACTCCGAGCTGGATCTTTATGTCGCTTTCAACGCGCATAAGGACGACTCGCGCATTCCCGGCGTAATAGCAGACATGGAGCGCGAGCTTGGCGATGGGAACAAGATGCCCGGCATTTTGCATAAGCTTGCGCAATACGAGCTGACGTTGCTGGACTGGGCGGATAAGAATAAAGGATGCCGCGATTATACGGCCTTCGCGATTAAATGCTGGCCCGCGTTCCAGACGGAGTTCGGCTTTGTGCCTTGCTATGTAAACAGCAGGATGGCGGCGCGCGGTATGCCTGTTTCCTGCGAAGTCGATATTTACGGCGCTCTGTCGGAGTACATTGGCGTATGCGCGACAGGCGCGGAGGTGACACTGCTGGATATAAACAATACAGTGCCGGCGGACATGTATGACAGCGAAATAAAAGGGAAGTACGATTATGCTCTGTCAGACACGTTCATGGGTTTCCATTGCGGGAACACGCCAATGTGCCGTTTGAGCAAGGGCGAGATGAAATACCAGCTGATAATGAAACGTTCCCTGGAACCGGACGTTGAGCCCGATATTACCAGAGGAACGCTGGAAGGTGACATAGCTGCCGGCGCGATCACGTTCTTCCGCCTGCAGGGTACTGCGGAAGGGGGGCTTTGCGCCTACATCGCGCAGGGTGAAGTTCTGCCTGTTCCGACTCGTTCATTCGGCGGGATAGGTGTGTTTGCGATTCCCGAAATGGGGCGCTTCTACCGCCATGTACTCATCGCCGGCCGTTACCCCCACCACGGCGCCGTCGCATTCGGCCACGCCGGAAAGACTTTGTTCGACGTGTTCTCCTATCTGGGCGTACCGAAAATATCATACAACCAGCCGAAAAACCTGCCGTACCCCACGGAGAATCCGTTCACTTGATCGAATAATTCCCGCGGACAAGCACCCTGGTCAGATCGGCGGTAGCGGTTACGCCGTTGCCCTCGATCGTGACAAGGTACATATGGTTGAGTACCAGAGGCGACTCGGATGACAGCGCCGCGCCCGTCGTGTAGTCGACAAGCGCAGGGGCGGAGCCGATACCCGAAGCCGTTCCGATCCTCAGCATAAGCTCAGTTCCTACTGAGCACACCATTGTTTTGCCTTTCGGTATTGTAACGACAGAAAACACATTCGTGTCTTCAAGCAAATCGGGAATGAAATCATCCGGACTTGCTTGCAAGCCTGATTCGTACGCAGCTATTTGCGCGTCGAATTTTTTTATCAGCGCTTGCTCTGTTTGGGCGATCTCACTCAGTATTTGCGGCTTGAACACATCAGTAAGGTAGCTGAGCGTGACCAGCGGGTCGTTCTGCGAACCCGAGGACGCGGTCGCCAGCAAGGTCGCGCCCGAAACCAGCATTATTGCAGCAATCAATGCAATACTGGTAAAGATTTTATCTTTCATATACCCCTCCACGCGCCTTTTGACACGCATTCTAGCACAAAACCCGCGCAAACGCAAATTAGTATTACACTATCTACTGAGGCAGACCGAAGCCGGCGTTCAAATTGCATTCTTTTTCGTTCGGATGCGCGTCCATGCGCATACTCACGCGCTCCACCGTCCATGGGAGTGCCGCGTATCATCTGAAAGTATGCTGGAATTTTGTTGGATTTTTTCGTCTGGCAAGGCGAAAGCCTGAAGGAATACCCGTTGGTATTTCGAAGGATTTCAACGAAGTCAGGCGGAAAAAGACGACGAAAGAACAGTATGCTTTCAGGTGATGCGTGGCACAAAGCTGTCAGAATGCAATTTAAACGTCGACTCCGGTCTGCCTCTGAATAGTTACTAATATAGTAAGTCGATGAAACCAAACTGCATTCTGAAGGTACTGAATAAGGGAGAGGCTGTTATGTACTCCAAAGAGCATTTGACGGACATAGTAGAGCAGTTTATCCAAAGCAATGACGAAACCCTGTTTAACCAAATATACCAAATGCTCCACAACGAGCTCTATTTCGTCGCGCTCAAATACATGAAAAACCGCGACGACGCAATGGACGTGCTGCAAAACGCGTTTATTGCCATATATACATCCGCAAAGACACTCAAAGACACAGCCGCTTTCCATTCGTGGGCGTGCAAAATCGTCTACAACCAATGTATGAAAGCATTCAGGAGCAAGAGAGACGTACTGCTGGGAGAAGGTGAGGACGCCATGTTCGGAAATATTGAAGACCCGTCCATGGAATCCTTGCCGGGATATGCGCTGGAGCGCGAAGAGACCAGCAGGGTGATCATGGAAATCATCGACAGCCTGCCCGAGGAACAGTCCATGTCGGTGCTGCTTCACTATTACGAAGACAAGACTGTAGTGGAAATCGCTGAGATAATGGACTGCTCTTCCGGCACCGTTAAAAGCAGGCTTAACTATGCGCGGCGCGCTATCGGGAAGAAGGTGCGGAAGATGGGCGCCGGCATATATGCAGCCACGGATCTTACCGGGCTGGTGGCCCTCGGGCAGGTGCTGCAAAGCGCTGCAGAACAGACACGTCTGACAGCCGAACAATCAGTGAGCATATGGGACAATATCGCAGCGACCGTCGGCATAACAGCCGCTGTTGCCGGCGCCGGTGCTGCCGGTGCTGCCGGAGCAGCTGGCGGGGCCGGTGGGGCTGGAGCAGCTGGCGGGGCTGGTGCGGCTAGCGGAGCTGGCGGGGCTGTTGCAGCCGAGGCAGCAGGAGCGGCTGGGGCTGCGGGGATAGCCGGCGGGGTTGGAGCGGTTGAAGCTGCTGCAGCGGCGGGCGCGGCTGGTTCTGCGGGGCTGGCAGCAGGATCGGCGGCGGCAGGATCGGCAGCTGCTGCCGGAGGCGCTGTCGCTGCGGCGGCTGCGCTGACAACAGCGGCGAAGGTGGCGATTGGCGTTGCGGCTGCAATAGTCGTGGGCACAAGCGCTTACTTCATCAATGACAGTATTGATAAAGAACTCCCTGATATTTTCAGGCGCGAGCCATACAGGGATTCAGCATATGAACAAGAGGCAGCCGCCTGGGAATCTGACGACGCATTGGGTGCGGGCGGCGTTGCTGACGCTCAACCGGCGAATGAAGATACAGAAGCGCAGCAGGGTGAGCACGATACAGAGCCGGCGGAGGCTGATCAAACAATTGATACAGAGCCCGCCGCGCATGAGCCGCTGCAAACGCCGGAAGCGACCGCTGAGGCAAGCCCTGTGCCGGGAAATATCGCAGAAAGCGAAGCCACAGGGGATGCCGATACCGCAGGGGATGCCGACGCCGCTGGGGATGCCGATACCGCAGGAGATGCCGAAGCCACGGGGGATGACGATACCGCCGGGGATGCCGACGTCGCAGGGGATGACGAAGTCACAGGGGATGCCGATGCCGCAGGGGATGCAGATGAGCGGGATAATACAGGTTCGGCACTTGAAACAGCTCCGCTGCCTCCGAATGAACCGGCGCGCACTCCCGGGGAAGACTCCGCTCAGAGCGACCCGCAGGAAGGGTTTTCGCCATCGCCGCAGCCATCGCCGCAGCCGACTCCGGCAGAATCCGGATCATCGCCAAGGATCATACTGGACAGATACCCGCCGGTGGTCAGCGAGCCGCAAGTAACTATTGTCGGCAAAGTCGTAAATGATCCGTACAACCCCATCAAGGTCAACGGCGAGAGCGTGAACCTCGGGCAGGGCCTTGTGTTTTCTGTGACGGTCAGCCTCGCCGAGGGTGAGAATGCAATTGAGATTTTCGCAGAAAACACCGCCGGAGAAAACACGGTAATAATATTTGTTACATACACACCGTGAGGTAATAACGCGAGCACGCACGGCAGGCCGGAGATCAGTTTCAAAATATTTTCCAAAAAATAAAACCAACCGCAAACTCCGGGGTACTATATGACAGACGCAAGCGAACCATACAAAAAAAGTACCAGTAAATCTTTAGGAGGAATCATGATGAAAAGCTTCAAACGGCAAATCGTATCGTTACTCATCCTTATGGCATTTGCGCTGGCCTTTGTACCTGTGACGACCATGGCGGCGGTAATTTTCCCGGATGTACCGGAAACGCATTGGGCAGCGCCGGCGATCGACAGAGCGGTGAGCGCCGAGATCATCGAAGGCTTTCCCGACGGCGAGTTCAAGCCGGACAACACATTCACCCGCGCGGAGCTTGCGACGGTGATCCAGCGCGCATTCAACCTCGACGTATCAGAAATACACACGGAGAGTTTTTCGGACGTAAACCGGGAGTTTTGGGCATACCACGCTATCGAGGCAGTAAAAGGGTATATGTCCGAATACTCCGCGATCACGAGCGAGCGACCAAGTTTCCGCCCGAACGCAGAAGCTACGCGTGAAGAGATCATGGTCGTCGCAACCAACATACTGAGGATCAACCCAATGATGCAAAGCTCAGCCGACAGGCTATTGAGCCAGTTCGCCGACGGTGATAAGGTGAGCTATCAGCTTCGCCCGCATGTTGCGGAAATGATAGCCCGCAACGTGATACGCGGAATACCGCTGGGCGACGACTTTTATATCATGGCGGAAAAAGGCGTCACGCGCGCCGAAGCCGCAGTCATCCTCGACAGGGTGGGCGTAGGTAACGTCTGGGTCCGCAACATATCTTACCCGAAACCGGTATCGTCTGAAACATTTGTTCTGACAGGCGAAGTTCCCTCCGGCGCCCGCGTATGGGTCGATGACGCCGAGGCCGCAGTCGACAGCGAAGGCAACTTCACATCTGAGAACATCCGGTCGAATATCGTAGAAAAGGGCAGCCATATTATGAGTGTGAAAGTTCGCGCAGAACTGGGCAGCGTGAAAATCGAACATATCATCGACAATATCGCAGTGGACAGCAAAGCGCCGGTGATCTACTATCTGAAATACTCACCGACTGCTTCGGGAAACATCGCGATGATTTCAGGAAGAGTATCAAGCGAAGCCGCGGGGCTCAGGGCGTTCCTTGATGACTCGCCTATCCAGCTCAACGCGAACGGCGAGTTTACGGCGCAAGCGCAGCTTAAAAACGGAATCAACTCCTTCCTGTTTTCAGCAGTGAATGAACTAGGCAACGAAGCGAACCAAAGCATCAGCATATATCTCCCGATCGTCGATTTGGCGATAAAGCTGGACCAGAGCGGTCTCGTCAATGTCAGCAATGAAAGCTACACTTTTTCAGGCAGCATTGCGACAAGTGAGATGAAAGGCCTCAAGCTGATGGTTTCGCGCCCCGCTGACGGTTACAACAGCGAAATCCCGATTGGCATGACATTCATGTTCTCCCACCAGGTCACATTAAAACCGGGGGAAAACCGGTTTATATTCAGCGCAGCAAACGAATCCGGAGGAAAGCATACATTAGAGGTGACCATTGTGTATGAAGCCTTGCCGATAATCGAGGTGATCACACAGATCCCCGAATTTATCGAAGCCGTGCAAGGCAATGAGCGGATAACAGTCACCGGGCGGCTGATAAATGTAAATGAATTCTATGTCAACGGAAAGATAGGAACATTTGGGGCAGACGGTTCTTTCAGCTTCGTTTGGGTGTTCGATAACTTCGGCGAGAACCGCATCAGGCTTGAAGCAATATCAAAGACAGGCCACCGCGCGGCGCCCGTCGTGCTCGTTACGACATATGATGTTATCGAAGAAACCGGGACTGAGCCTCGCATTATGCTTGGGAGCTATCCATCGATAGTGGACCAGCCGTTTGTAACGATCAGCGGCACTGTAACGAACAACCCGAACAGCTTTAGCATCAACGGCGAAAATGTCAATCTCGGACAGGGGAGGACATTCTCAAAAACCGTGAGCCTTGCCGAGGGGCTCAACACGATCGAACTGATCGCCGAGAATACAGCGGGGGTTGGCAGGCAGACGATTTATGTGACATACACCCCGGGTAATGACGCGGGAACGAACCCTCCGACGCAAGCGCCGGGCGCCTCTACGCTGTCGATGAACAAGGTTACTGTTGAAGTTGCTGAGGAAATAACATTCAGCTGGACGCCTGCGAGCGGGGCGACGTCGTACGAGATGCAAATGCAGTCTCCGGGAAGCCCCTGGACATCCGGATATGAGCTTCCATCGAACCAGTATCAGGTGCGTTACCCGGCGCCTGGTTATGTGGGAACTTATTACTATACGATATACTCAGTAAACCAGCTTGGTAAAACTGAGGGGAACACGATCACCGTCACGGTTAATGCGGCGACTGTGCCTTCATCAACCGGAGGGCAAGCAGGGCAGAATGTGACATGGTCATTCAACGGGAGTACCGGTGTGCTGGAAATCAGCGGCAGCGGGCCCATGTATGGATGGTGGGGCGAAGGCGGCTCCAACAACGGTTACTCATCGCCCTGGTATGCGTACCGCGATTCGATAAAAACACTGATAGTCAATCCAGGTGTGACGCTGATCACCAACTCCGCATTCGCTGAATGCATCAACCTCACAAGCGTCAGCTTGCCCGAAGGCTTAAGGACGATCCAGCAGTTTGCGTTCAGCGGCTGTACAGCCTTGACAAGCATTCACATACCAAGCACCGTCAATTATTTCGTGTCGCCTTTCACAAACTGCAGCAGCCTGGTAAATTGCAACATACCGTATGGTGTGACAGAGCTGGGTTATGGCGCGTTTATGGGCTGCAGCAGCCTTAGGAACATCACGATACCTGCCAGCGTGAGGCAAATAGGGATGTCTTCATTCGACGGAACCTACAGCTTGCAAACTGTCACTTTTGAAGGAAACGCTCCAACGCTAGATACCCCTGAAGGCGTGATAGGGGGGCTGCACTCCGGCGTGATCATTTACTACCCCTCAGCGGCGTCCGGGTGGAATTCGCCTGACTGGACCAATAGCGGCCTGACTATGATAGCGAAGTAAGGGGGATCGCCACCGGGCAAGCGTGGTATGAACTAAAAAAATGTAACCGTACAGAGGGCAGTTGAAAACCTTTTGTACGGTTACATATTTTTCTATACGACTTGCCAAGTCGGTTTGTCCTGTGTGCGGAACACATGATTGCGAATTTGAGCTCCGTCCCTCTCCGTTATACCAGGTACGGATTCGGGTCCGTAAAAAAATGTTCGTCAACATCCCCCGGTTTCCCGTATGCGCCGATCATCACGAAAATCTCGCCTTCTCTGGGCGGAGCGTCGTCTGCCACCGGGCTGCCGTCCGTCATCATAGCCCCGGGCCTCATTGTGCTGGTGCCGTAGCCTCGCCCGACATTGTACAGCCTGTTGAAATTATCAAGGAAACACAGCGTGTCCGAACGGAACCCGACTTTATCGCCAACATAGCGCTCCATATTCTGTTCGGTGAGGCTGATAAGGTACATGCCCTCTTTGATTTTTACATAATATGTCGGCTCGTCCGATCCCGGGAGGCCTTTGAGCAAATCGTTCAGCGCCGCGTTTTGAGCCTCGCCCTGCTCTGTGCGCACGGCGTCGCGCGGGTATGTTATGCGATACCAGTTTGAGCTGTTGTATACATGCACAGTCGAAAGTTCATGCCCGTATGTCCACTGGACGCATGTTCCGACCACGTCGTCGCTGAACCCGTGGCGCTTGGGGCTGATCTCCTTGCCCGCCTGACGGATCGCGCCGAAAGTCCAGTGACTTTCGATCAGCAGCGGCCAGTATTGGTTCTCGCCTTTTGAGCAGCGCAGGAATGTGACAAGCCCTTGCTCGACGTCGATGACCCATGTCAAATTCTCCTTGGACGGCGCATCCGGCTCGTCCGGGTCCTTGATGCACCAGGTCACAAGATAGGTGTAGTCGTCCGATTTGAGGCACTTGTACTCAGCCCTTTTCGGCTCGCTCCCCTTGATTATCCATTCGACGGTTTTCTCGTCGATGAAGTTAAGGGAATAGTCGCCTCCGTTTTCCCCGTAGTCCATTTTCAAATCGAATTTTTTGCCTGCCAGCTCAAAGCACAACGGCGGGCAATACTGCCCGATAGAGAGCGCTCCTGCCTTCGGCGCGTATTCCTTGATGAGATCCGCCATAAATCAACTTTCCTTTCTTCGCGCGCAGCGCAGCCAACCTGAAAATGCAGCGCATAACGCTTATACAAAATAGTTACCATAAATCATATAGGATTTCAACTTTTTGTCAAGTTTTTCTTGCGCTTCGCAAAAAACTGTGGTAGACTCCACAAATGTAAATTATGCAAAACGCGATGATCGGGAAAATAGCATGAAACGAGCGTTATAGAGAAGGGGCTGCCATTGGCTGGAAGCGCCCCGCGCAACGGTATGCTTGGTTCGCCCGTGAGCACCGGTTAATCCCCGGCGGTTTGCCCCGTTAATAGCAGAAAAGTGTGGAATGCGCCTGAGTTTTGGCGTGTGCCGAACTTGGGTGGTACCGCGGAAGCAATGCCTTTCGTCCCTTGTATTAGGGATGGAAGGCTTTTTAACGCGCCTTAGGCGCGTAGGAGTTAGGAGTTAGGAGTTAGGAGCTAGTTAGGACGAAGGAAAGAGAAAAGAGAAAAGAGAGAGGCTAGTAATATGACAGAAAAAATGGACGAAATATTGCGCGATGGGGAACAGCGGATCACGGGCGCAAAAACAGTCAACGAACTGCAAGACGTAAAAACATCGCTGCTCGGCAAACTAGGAGTCATCACAGAAATACTCAAAGAAATACCAAAACTCGAAGCATCCCTGCGGGCGGAAACAGGCCGCGCCGCAAACAAACTCAAAGACCGCTTCACGGCCCTCATTGACTCGCGAAGAGAAGAAATCATCCTCAAAGCATCGGAAATACCGGCGGACTTCGACCTCACAGTACCCGGCACACCGCCGCCCGGCGGAGCGCTGCACCCGATAACGCAAATCTGCTACGACCTTAACGATGCTTTTCGGTCGATGGGATTCGAGATTTTTGAGGAGTCCGATATAACAAGCGAGTTGTACGCATTCGACAATCTCAATTTCCCGCCTGACCATCCGGCGCGCGAAAGCATGGACACTTACTGGCTCGCAGGGCACGACCAGGGCAGGGGAGGCAGCAGGCTTTGCCTACGCCCGCACCTGACGGGCGCCAGCGTGCGCTACATGCAAACGCATAAACCGCCGTATCGGTTCGTATACCCCGGAAGGGCATACCGCAACGAATCGACGGACGCGAGGCATGAACGCGCTTTCTTCCAATACGAAGCGCTGATAGTCGACCGCGAGTTCACATTCGCATCCGGGCAAGTCATGATAAAAAGCATCCTGTCGAAAGTATTTGGAAGGGAAGTCCCGGTCAGAATGCGCGTAGGCTTCTTCCCGTTCGTAGAACCCGGATTTGAGATCGACATGGGATGCCTGGTATGCGGAGGAAAGGGTTGCAGCGTCTGCAAAAACGTCGGCTGGATAGAAATAATGCCCGGCGGTACACCGCATCCCAACGTGCTGCAGGCCGCGGGCCTAGACCCTGAAGAATACACTGGCTTCTATGTGAATATAGGGCTCGACCGCCTGGTGATGATGCGCTACGAAATCGACGATGTGCGGCTGTTCCGCAGCGCCGACCTGAGGTTTTTAGGGCAGTTCAGGTAGGACGCGCCACAGGCGCGTAGGAACTAGGAGTTAGTGAGAAGTGAGAAGTGAGAAGGAGATAAAATGAAAGTTTCACTTGATTGGATCAAAGATTATGTTGATATACCAAATGATATTCCGCTGTCGCAGATTGCGTATGACCTTACTATGTCGACGGTTGAAGTTGAAGGGATGGCGGCGCTCACAGACGAGTACAGAAATATTGTAGTCGGCGTTATCAGCGAATTGCTGCCGCACCCGAATGCGGATAAACTCACGATATGCAAAACTGATATTGGCGGCGGTGAAATTAGGGAAATCGTTTGCGGCGGCACGAACCTGAGAGCAGGCATGAAAGTCGCGGTGGCGAAGCCGGGGGCGATGGTGCGGTGGCACGGGGAAGGCGAGCCCGTGGAAATAAAGAACGCGAAACTGCGCGGTGTGGAAAGTTTCGGAATGATATGCGCATCCTCGGAAATAGGGCTTTTCGATCTGTTCCCTTATACAGAAGAAGCAACGATCGTCGACCTGACAGCGTTTGAAGCCGGAGCCGGCACCGGGCTGGCAGAAGCGCTCGGGATAGACGATGTGATACTGGAAATAGATAACAAATCGCTGACAAACAGGCCCGACTTATGGGGGCACTACGGGATCGCGCGCGAAATTTCCGCGCTGTACGATCTGCCTCTCAAAGAGTTTGCGCCCTACGCTCCCCCCGCGACGGCCGGATTTACAATAACGCTTGACGACATAGTCCGCTGCCCGAGGTACATCGGCGCGAGGATAGAAGGCCTTAGCACTAAGCCGTCGCCCTTCAATATCCAGAGCCGCATATGGCGTGTCGGAATGCGGCCTATCAACGCAATTGTCGACATTACGAACTATGTGATGCTGTCGACGGGGCAGCCGACGCATGCCTTCGACTCAGACAACATCAAAGGGCACATAATAGTCCGCCGCGCTTCAGACGCGGAGAAACTGCTGCTTCTCAATGAAAAAGAACTTGATTTAACGGGCGACGACCTCGTGATCGCAGACGAGGAAAGCCCTGTAGGCCTCGCGGGAGTTATGGGCGGCGTGAAAGATTCCGTCTTGCCCGAAACTAGCAAGGTCATACTCGAAATCGCGAACTTTGAAGCCATCGGGATAAGGCGCACGTCCACGCGGCATGAAGTCCGCACGGAAGCTGCGTCGCGCAATGAAAAAGGCATCGACCCGGAACGCTGCGACATTGCACTGTCGCTGGCGATGCGGATGTTCGCGGAGCTGTTCCCCGCAATGGCGGTGACCGGGTTTCACGACGAGTACCCTGAGCCTCTGAAAAGAAGCGAAGTCGACGTATCGCTCGGCTGGCTTGAAAGGCGCCTCGGCAAGCGTATCGCGAACGACGAGATTTCCGGAAAACTGGAGCGCCTCGGTTTCGGCGTCAGCTTCACAGGCGATAATATGCACATCAAATCACCTACATGGCGATCCACGGGCGACATATCTATACCGAACGACATCATGGAAGAAGTAGCCCGGATGCACGGCTTGGAAAACTTCGAGCCGGCCCCGATAACGACTGTGTTCGAAGGCGCGATAAACCAGCAGGAAACCGATATTGACAGGAAAATAAGGGAGTATCTTGCGCATCGCTGCGGTATGCAGGAGGTATACACATATCCTTGGGTCAGCGATGAGTATATCACTGCGATATGCGGAAGCAGCGAAGGGATGCTCTCGATGGCCGCGCCGCCCTCCCCCGAAGAACGCTATCTGCGCTCGTCACTGCTGCCGAACCTGTGTAAAGCTGTGGCGGGTAATGTGCATACATTCAGTGAATTTGCGATATTTGAATCAGCGCAAGTGTTCGCAGACAAGGATTACCGCGCGGATAACGACGCCCGCGAAAACCTGCCGTATCAAAGGAAAAGCGTCGCGGGAGCGTTCGTCGGCGATCTGGATGATGTGAGCGCGCTTTTCAGGAAGGCGAAAGGCATCGTCGAGGCGCTGCCGAGGTATGTACATGCGCAGCCTCTGTCGTTTGAAGCGAGCAGGAAACCTCTATGGGCGGACAATGTGCTATGGTTGAATATTAGCAGCGGAGGCAGCGGCGCCGGTGACACAAGCGACGGCGGCACGATCATCGGCAACCTTGCGCTGCTGTCGCGAAAAGCATCGCTTGACTGCGGGATCAAAAACAGCTCAGTGATGCTGTTCGAGATTGAAATGGACGCCCTGACTCCGTTGTCTTCGAGGACTAATAAATTCACGCACATACCCGAATACCCGATGACCGACTATGACGTATCCATGCTATTCGACCAGACGACGAAATGGAACGAGATACATGACGCTGCCAGAGCCGGCCGCAGCGCTCAGGGGAAAAATAACGCAGACGAACTTCTGCAGGATATGTCGTTCGTCGGCGAATACAGAGGCCGCCAGGTGCCTGACGGGCGAAAATCCGTCACTTTCAGGCTCAAGATCGGCTCGCTCGCCAAGACTCTGACTGCGGAAGAAATCGAAAGCTGCGCCAGCGCCGTAATAAAGCGCCTGTCAAAGGCGCTCGGAGCGGAAGTTAGGAGTTAGGGGTCATACGAGTGGCTAGTGGCTAGTGGCTAGTGGCTAGTGGCTAGTGGTTAGTGGTTAGGGGTTAGTGAGAAGTGAGAAGTGAGAAGTGAGAAGTGAGAAGTGAGAAGTGAGAAAAAGCCTTAGAATACTCGCGTCTTAGTAAAAAAGTGGTTGATGGTCATTATGACCAGCAACCACTTTTACTAACTCCTAACTCCTAACCCCTAACTCCTACTTAGTATTTGCCGAAATCGCCGCTTACTGAGAGTTTTGTTACGGTGGTTTCGGGGATGGAAAGCTGCTTTTGGATGGTGCTGCCCGGAGCGAACATGCTCATTGAATCGCTGCTCTTCAGCTTGAACTGAGAGATGAGCTCCTGAAGCACCGCGGACTGGCTGCTCATCTCCTCCGACGCGGCGGCGCTTTCTTCAGCGGTCGCGCTGTTTTGCTGCACGACCTGCGCCACCTGGTCGATGCCGATGTTGATTTGGTTGATACCGAGCGACTGCTCTTCCGAAGCGACCGCGATCTCCCTGATGTACTCGCTGCTTTCGCTTATACCGTTCACGATCTCCATGAGGCTCGACGCGGTCTCGCCGGCGATGCGCGACCCCAACTCCGCCTTTTCGATCGAGTTCTCGATCATCGTTCCGGTCTCTTTCGCCGCCTCCGCGCTCTTTGAGGCGAGGTTGCGCACTTCTTCAGCCACGACCGCGAACCCCTTGCCGTGCTGGCCCGCGCGGGCAGCTTCGACAGCAGCGTTGAGCGCCAGGATGTTCGTCTGGAAAGCTATATCGTCTATGACCTTGATGACCTTGCTGATGTTCTGGCTTGCAGTGTTGATATCCTGCACTGCGGCCATCATATCGTCCATCTGGCGGCTGCCCTTCTCCGCATTGTCCGTTATCGCCTCGGCGAGCTTTGCCGTCTTCTCAGCTGTCTCCGCGTTTGTCTTTGTCTTTGTAGCGATCTCGGTGATTGAACTTGACAGCTCCTGAATAGACGCTGCCTGCTCAGTGGAGCCCTGCGCGAGCGACTGGGCGCCGTCCGCCACCTGCTTCGAGCCGGTGGAGACCTGGGTCGTCGAAATGTTTATCTCGCCAAACATATGACTGAGGCTTTGGACCATGTGCTCCAGGGATTTTCCCATCATATCCTTTTCGGAAAGTATGTCGATTTCTGTGGTCAAATCGCCGCTTGCGACTGTTTCCAGCTCCTGTGCGATCTTCGTGACATGGGTCACAAAGGCGGCGCAGCCGCTGATAGTCTCGCCGATCTCATCCCTAATATTGGTATATTTGCCAATGACCGCGATGTCCTCAGGCAGCATGATTATATCGCCTGATGTACCTGCTCTGGCCATAAAAGCTGAGAGCGGGGCAAGCGGTTTGCTGATGAGCGATGAAATATACAGCGCGACCACAATAGACAGGATAGCAGCTACTACGGCCACGATCAACAGGATATACACGGTCTGCCCCGCTGTTTGTGTGGCGGTATTCACATTATTGGTAGCTGATGTTGCACAAACGAGCATAAGAGCTTCGACCTCTGTTGAAAGGTCGTTTGCATAACCGACGCCGGTGCCAATATGCGTCATTGCGCCTGACTCGTCGCCGACGCGGGCTGAGGCCGCTACCTGGTCGCTGACTTCGTTCTTGTACTTCGTAAGAAGGGTGCGCAGGCTGTCTGACTGTTTTAGAGTCCTGTCCATGGCGTCTTTTGCCATAGTGCCTGTTCTTACCGCTTCGTCAAATTCAGCTAAAGCAGCAATGCCTTCGTTATACGCCGCAGTAGCCTGGGTATGGTACGGGTCGATCCTCGAGGGGTCGTTATAAGAGGCAAACAGAGCCATAGTGGTGACAGCGCGCCGCACGTCACCCACAGCCGCGTCAAAAATACGCATTTGGGTCTCCGATTTTATCGGGTGTTCAATAGCGTATTCAAAGGAGTACGTAACGTTGTTAAGCTGAGTTATGGCGACAACAGCCAATGCCGCTAGCAAAATGATCACGAGTGTAAATCCCAATATCATCTTCACTCTGATCTTCAGGTTGACGAACCATGACATAATAATTACCTCCTAATAAAAAATGTTGGGGTTCGCGGACGACGTATTCAATGACTTTATGGTACTGTGCGTGCCGGTTTGCCGAGCGGTTTGGTTGTGTTTCGTCTCTGTGAAAGCGGAAATAATATTACAGGGTCTAAACGACGCCGTGCGCCATCATCGCGCCGGCAACCTTGGCAAAGCCGGCTATGTTCGCTCCAACGACGTAGTTGCCCTCGTAACCATGTTCTGCGGCCGCTTCGTATGCGTTTTTGTGAATGTTTATCATTATCTCGTGCAAGCGGGAGTCGACCTCTTCGAAACTCCATGAAAGGCGCATTGAGTTCTGGCTCATTTCAAGCGCGGATGTAGCGACGCCCCCGGCGTTAGCGGCTTTTCCGGGGCCGAATGCAACGCCCTTTGAAATGAGATAATCCGTCGCGTCGAGCGTGGTAGGCATATTTGCGCCTTCGCAGACGACGGCCACGCCGTTGGCGACAAGCGCCTTGGCGTCGTCGAGCAGAAGCTCGTTCTGCGTCGCGCAGGGCAGTGCAATATCGCACTTGACACTCCAAACGCCGCGGCCTTCGGTGTATTGCGCCCCCGGCACTGCAGCGGAGTATTCGGAAATGCGGGCCCGCTTGTTGAGCTTAATGTCTTTTACCACGTTGAGGTCGATGCCGTTCTTGTCATATATCCAGCCGTTGGAATCGCTCATCGCCACGACCTTTGCGCCGAATCTGGCAGCTTTTTCGCATGCGTAGATAGCGACGTTGCCCGAACCGGATATTACGACGGTTTTGCCGTGGAAACTGTCGTTTTTCACTTTTAATATCTCTTCCGTGAAGTACACAAGCCCATACCCCGTCGCTTCTGTGCGGGCAAGCGAACCTCCGTATGTCAAACCTTTTCCTGTGAAAACGCCTTCATACCTGTTGACAAGGCGTTTATACTGCCCGAACATGAACCCGACTTCGCGCGCGCCGACGCCGATATCGCCGGCGGGCACATCGCAATCGACGCTGATGTGGCGGTAGAGCTCGTTTATAAAGCTCTGACAAAAAGACATGACTTCATTGTCGGATTTCCCCTTTGGGTCGAAGTCGGAACCGCCCTTACCCCCGCCGATCGGCAGGCTTGTAAGGGAGTTTTTAAAGATTTGCTCAAAACCCAGGAACTTGATAATGCCGAGATTGACGGACGGATGGAAACGCAGCCCGCCTTTGTAAGGGCCGATAGCGCTGTTGAACTGCACCCTGTAACCCCGGTTGACACGGACTTTCCCGCCATCGTCCACCCACGGAACGCGGAAAATGATAATGCGCTCAGGCTCGACGAGCCGCTCCAACAAGGCTGCTTTTTCGTATTCCGGGTTTGCGTCTATCACCGGGCGCAGCGAAGCCAGAACTTCCGTTGCCGCTTGTATGAACTCAGGCTGGTCGGCGTTGCGCTGCTTCAAATCTCCGAGAACCGCGTCGACATATGACATATATGCGCTCCTTATAAATTACTACAGTCGAATTATACCGCACTCATGTGCAATTTGCAAGAAAACAATTGAAAGAAAACAATTGAAAGACAACGGAATTCTTTGACTCACCGGGCGCAGCGAGTTCGCTGTGAATGCCCTCTGGTCTTTACGGCTAATGCAAAGATAATGGTGGGATTTGTTCAGTGTTTACCTAGGTTACGTAAAATCTATTTCAGTGCTGACGGGCACTATGCCGATGTATGTCTTCCCGCAGCTCAGGTCAAACGGTGAACCGTCCTCAAACGTGTATGTGAACTGCCCCGAAGCGGTCCGGGACCACTCGATGCCAATATACTTCCCGCCGCTGACATAATAGCCGGAGCCGCTCCCGGTCGTTATGATGTCAAGCCTGCCGGCAGTGTCGCCCGGGATAAGCGTGACAGAAGTCTTTAGAATAAGGATATTTGTGAACGAAACGACCGTGCCGTCGTTCCCGTCTTTGCATGCGCTGCCAAACTGGCTGAGCTCGTAGAGACCGTCGCTGTTGTATGAGAAAGAAGTCGACTTCGCACCCGAAAACTTCACGGTGAAATCAGCTGCGGGCGACCCGCCTGAAGGAGTACCTTCCTCCGCAAAGCTCAGCGCGCATGTGTAGTTGTCTTCATGCTCCAGACGATAGTCATATGTAGGCAGCCATTTAGTGATAAGCTCGCCTGTTGTGACAAGAGTGTGTTCGCTGCTCATCGTCTTGCGGCGCTCGCTGTCCCTGTAGAATATCTCCTGCCGGCTGCCATTGACGCCGTCGAGACGCGTGAGATTACGGCTTGAAAGCGCGTTATATGCCTGCGGGCTGCCGCCTGCGAATATGTACACCGCATCGTAGCTCTCCGCGATGTCGACGTAATAATGCCTTGAGCTGCGGACGCTCCCGATAGCACCCACATCGGAAACGTCGTGGTACAGCGCCATCATGCGCGTGTACCCGCCCTCCACCGGAACTTCATACAGAATGTCGGCTTTCGAGACGCCGAGAAGCGGCTGCGCAGGCCTAACGTTGTTTATCATTATTGCCAGCGGCCTGATGCGCAGCATCTCTTCCTCGCAAGGCAGCCCGGTCAGCGGGTTTACCGGATCTGCCTGAGGCTCGGGCTCGGGCTCCGGTTCCGGTTCCGGCTCGGGCTCAGGCTCGGGCTCTGCATTGGCGCCCGGCTGCCCGGAAGGTTTCTGCGCCTGAGGGTCCTGCGCGATACCCGGCAAGTCTTCCGGCTCGTTTGTTTCAGGCCTCTGACCGCGCAGGCAAGCCGTAAGCGCGAGCAGAAGAATGATCGCTGCTGTAATCAGCGCTATGCGATAAAACCGGCATAAATGCAAATCATGATCATTTTTCATAAATACTCCTGAAGTAAACACTGAAAGTGTTATGGTTCCGCTGACAGGATTCAATTTGAACGTCGACTCCGGTCTGCCTCTGAATAGTTAACGCGGAAACAGCTACATTCTATGCGATTTTGTATGTTATGTCAAATAACCGGAAGCGAAAAAACAGCTATACTTGGAGTTTGTTTTATGTTATGCTGGCAGAGCTGCAGCAGCGGCTGACTGAACAGCCGCAACCATGCAAGCGGAGCGATGCGTATGAACAGTGATTTCGGGTTCATCCACGATAAACTTGATATAAAGATTCTCCTGCTCTACATATTACAGCGCATAGGCGAACCGATCCCGCTTGACGAGCTGTCGGAACTGACTATGTGCGACGGCGGCATAAGCTATTTCGAATACGCCGACTGCGTTGACGATCTGGTCAGGACGGAGCATATCAAGCTAAAAGACGGGAAATACTCGCTGACAGAAAAGGGCAGACGAAACAGCGCGACAACGGAGAACAACCTTCCGTTTTCTGTGCGGATAGAAGCGGAGCGGTCCACCCATGCGTTTCGCGTTGCGAGCGATCGGGGTAAAATGATCAAGACGTTCCGCATGAAAAAAGACGACGGCGGGTTCACCGTCAGGATGTCTTTGTCAGACGGAATTGGAGATGTGGTTTCAATTGATATGATTGCCATGAACGAGAGCCAGGCAATCGAAATGGAAAGGGGATTCCGCAAACGCGCGGAAGGCATATATCACGATCTGGTCGGGATAATACTCGGCCAGGCAGATGCTGAGTAATCAGTGTTCACTTGAGCGGCTGACCGATGCGGTCGGCTGGCGCTGTTTGTCCGGCGGTTATCTGAGGTTTCTGAATGCCTGCTCCACATCCTCCAAAATATCGTCGATATGTTCGAGGCCCACAGAAAAACGGATCAAACCCGGGCTGACGCCTGCAGCCGCCAGCTGCTCGTCCGTCAACTGACGGTGAGTCGCGCTTGCGGGGTGCAGCACGCATGTGCGAATATCGCAAACATGGACTTCGTTTGACGCGAGCTTCAGCGAGTCCATAAAGCGGACGGCAGCCCACTTGCCGCCTTTGATAACAATTGAAATGACGCCGCTTGCGCCCCTGAGGTACTTCTTCGCCGGGGCGTAATATTTATCGCTTTGGAGGCCCGGGTAGTTGACAGACTCCACATGGTCTGACGTCTCAAAGTATTTTGCGGCAACAAGTGCGTTTTCGCAGTATCTATCCATGCGCAAAGCGAGAGTCTCAAGGCCGAGGTTCAGCAGGAACGCGGAGTGCGCGGAAGGATACGCCCCGAAATCACGCATCAACTGCATTCTGGCTTTGACGATATATGCGCTCTTGCCGTATACGTCGGTGTATGTAATGCCGTGGTACGACATGTCGGGGCCTGTGATCTCAGGAAAATCACCGCATGACCAGTCGAAGTTGCCGCTATCCACGATGACCCCGCCCACCTGAAGGGCATGCCCGTCGAGGTACTTCGTCGTGGAATGCACGACGATGTCGGCGCCGAACTCGAATGGCTTGCAAAGGACCGGAGTTGCGAACGTATTGTCCACGATCAGCGGTACGTTGTGCGCATGCGCTATTTCAGCGAACTTTTCAATATCCAGCACAGATAAGGCCGGGTTTGCGATAGTTTCGCCGAACATGGCTTTGGTATTCGGTTTGAAGGCTGCGTGTACTTCGTCCGCGCTTGCGTCGCAGCTGACGAAGATGCACTCTATCCCAAGCTTTTTGAGCGTATATGAGAAAAGGTTTATCGTGCCGCCGTATATCTGCGATGTGCAGATAAAGCTGTCACCCGCGCCGCACAGGTTGAGTATTGACATTAAAGACGCCGCCTGTCCCGAAGACGTGCACATTGCGCCTATGCCGCCTTCGAGGGCGGCGATCTTGTTTTCGACAGCCATGACCGTGGGGTTAGCAAACCGCGAGTATATGAGGCCCTTTGTCGGCTCGTCGAATACAGCGCCTATGTCCTCGGTCGAGTCGTACACGTAGGTCGTGCTCTGCACGATCGGCATGACCCGCGGCTCCGAGTTCTTGGGTGAATAGCCCGAATGCAAGCATATCGTTTCATCTCTCATTTTTCTACCTCTCCAACTTTTAAGTAAATCCTACGCACCATAGGCGCTTTACCCATCATCACGCTCTCGGATGCGACTTGTTATATACATCCTTCAGTTGCTTTTTTACTACGCGGGCATACACTTGGGTGGACGATATGTCCGAGTGCCCCAGCATTTGCTGGAGGATGTGCATGTCCACGCCGTTTTCTATAAGATGCGCGGCGAACGAATTCCTGAGCATCTGCGGGGTGATATCCGCATTGATCTGCGCGGTTTTTGCATACCCCTTCAGGAGTTTCCAAAAGCCCTGCCGCGACATCCTCCTGCCGACTGTGTTGACAAACATTGCATGCTCTCCGGGGGCCGCCATATCAGGCCGCACTTCGAACAAATACTTGTTGATCGCGTTTGCGGCGGCTGTATATACAGGTATCGAACGCTCCTTGCTCCCCCGGCAGCTCACCAGCCCGGTGTCAAGGTTGACGTCGGTGTAGTCAAGCGCCAGCAGCTCGCTGACGCGCAGGCCGGTCGCATAGAGCGTTTCGAGCATCGCTTTGTCGCGGCAGCCTTTCCGGTCTGTAACATCGGGCTGATCGAGGAGATGCTCGATCTCTTCTCCTGTCAAGATGCTGGGCAGTTCTTTTTTAGCTGCGCAGGAGGTCACGCCCGACGCCGGGTTGTCCATGACAAAACCTTCAGAAGACAGATGGCTGAAGAACGATTTTAGCGATGCGATGTTTCGCAATATCGTTGCCGGCGACTTGCCGTTTTCTTCCATCTGACTGACAAAAAACCTGACGTCGTCCGTCGTTACGTCGAGGAGATCGTCTTTTCCGTAGGTTTCGAGAAAAACGGCGAATTTCGTTATGTCTCGTATGTATGATGCGACAGTGTTTACAGACGCCATTCGAACGTCAGCGAGGTATTTTCTGTAGTCATCAACGCAGGATGTATTAAGCAATTCAGCACTTCCTTGTTTTGAGTAGGGGAGTAGTTTATTACAGCGCGCTGAAAGAATCAACAACAAAATGGTGGCAAACGCGAAAAATTGCGAAAAAGAGAGCATTCGCGAGATATTGGGCGAGTGTGAGTAATAGATAGTCAGGAAAGGTCAAAACGGAGTTTGCAGGGAGGACGATGAAAAAGTAAAATAACGGCAAGGTCAAAGATAGTCAAAGTCAATAACGGGGCAGCGCGCCGGGAGGCGCGTAGGAGTTAGGAGCCAGGGGACAGGGGACAGGAGTTAGGGGTCAGGGGACAGGGGTCAGGGTATAGGCCTATGGCGCGTAGGAACTAGGAACTAGGAAATAGGAATTATGATTTTGGAGGCTGCGAGGTTATGGGAGTAAGCGATGTTATTGCAGGGTTTATTGGGGATATGCTTGATGAGCTTGGCGGGACGGCGGAGATGCAGCGTTCGGAGCTTGCCAGCAGGTTCAACTGCGTGCCGAGCCAGATAAATTACGTTATTTCGACGCGGTTCTCGCCGGAGCATGGATACATTGTCGAGAGCAGGCGGGGCGGCGGCGGGTATATCAGGATCACGCGTGTCGACATGGATCCCGGGATGCTTATCATGCATACGGTCAATGCGATCGGCGACAGGCTCGATATCAACACTGCAGCAGCGCTGATTACGAATCTGAGGCAGAGCGGCGTTGTCAGCGAGGCGGTTGCGAGGCTTATTTCAGCGGCGATCGGGAACAGTGCGCTGCGGCCTGTCCGCCCCGAAGAGCGCGATATACTCAGAGCGAGCATACTTAAGCAGATACTTGTTAATTTGTAGTAACTGCTTTCCGACAGTTATAATCTAAAAAAATGGAGGTACTTAAAAAATGAAATGTCAAAATTGTGGTAAGAACGAAGTGAATTTTCACTTTTCGTCCAATGTGAACGGAACGGTGACCGAGACGCATCTGTGTTCGGAATGCGCTCAAAAGTCAGGATATGACCTTGGCAGGATGTTTGACACGGGAAGCGTGTTTGACGATTTTTTCCCGGCTTCGATGATGTATCCTTCCGGGCTGAATGCATACGATTCGCAAAATGCATTATCACCGTATAAAATGCCGACCTTTGTGATCGGCTCCCTGCTGCCCTTCATTATGCAGCCGCGGGC